>QWCL01000806.1_pt1 | contig 10783 bp, 19 predicted proteins | sample 1972551 | NCBI WGS metagenome assembly QWCL01 (sample SAMN09866709, study PRJNA288562) | Human oral metagenome isolate term2_saliva, whole genome shotgun sequencing... | isolation source: mouth | host: Homo sapiens | place: USA: California
AGCCTCTACACAATCCCAAAGCCACATATAGCCTTGCATCTGCCAGTCGTAGCCTGCTTTGATGGCTTTCTTTTCGGCTTCATCGCGGAAAAATGGATGTGTCCCGATGTCCCATGAACACTTCGTATCGACAATCAGGCGGTCGTCTGAATCGTAAACATCACATTCGCCCGTCAGCCAGTCATTGACGCGCCGTTCGATGTTTTTCCGGTACTCTTTGCCGCGTACCAGTCCGCTGTATTTGATGGCGGTTTCTTCCATCAGATCGCCCTTTTCGGTATAGGCGTTGCCGTCGAAAGATTCAAAGCCGAACAGTTCGCGCTTCGCCATCTCAATCAGTTTTGATTTGGCGGTCTCCGTGATGGTCTCGCCTTTGGTTTTTGGTTTGCCGATGACGTCGGCGATGGAAGAACAACGAATCCTCATAACTCGCCCCTCCTTTACGCCCCTGCCAGCAGCTTATCTGCATAAGCCCGCGCCGCCTTTTCGGTCTTGAATACCTGCACGTCTTGCAACGCCGCACGTTTTGCCTTATCGGGTCGAAACGTAACCTTGTTGTAGCCGTCGGGCATGATTCCGACCTGATAGCCGCCTTTGACTTTTCGCATGACTACGTTAAGGCTGCGCGGCAAGCCCATAAAACATTTTACTTTTGCTGATAGGCTGCCAGCTAATCCGTATGGTCGATGGTTCATTTCGTCGCCTCCGCGTCGCCACGCATTCTTTCGCCGGCGTTCAGTTGTTCGTACATTTGCGCTATTTCCGCTTCATGCTCCCGTGTCGCTCTCGCTGCTGATTGCATTTCATGGCGGGCAACTGCGTCGCGTATGTTTTCGTATGGGTCGATAGCATCCACGCCGATTGACGAAACGTCTGTGTAGTCCATATATGCCTGCGCTTTCGCATATGCCTGTACGCAAAAAGCTACTGTCGCCGAAGCGATGATGATTGCTGTGTATTTCATGGTTTCCTCGCTGATTCATGATGTTTGGGATTGCCCGCCGAATCTTCCTTACTAAACTCGGCGGGCGCGGCTGCTTCTTCGTTCAACCTGCGCCACGGCAACTAAAGGTATCGTCGCCCGCGCATTGTCGCGGTTTGAGGCGGTGTAAAACTTTTCAATCAAAACCACCGCCGGCGTCCCCACTCACGACTTACGGTCTGCCTACTCTATTCCACTTCATGGGTATTCTTTGCCGTCGTCAGGCTGCGATAACCTGCGCCTGCTCGATATATCTATCTGCGCAGAAATCAAGATTTGCAATTTGTGTGTAGTAATGGTCGTCCTCTATGGCTTCCTCCATTACTTCCATCATTTCATCGCTAATCCACGCGGCTTCATCTCGCAGGCTCATTCTGTATTCCCACTGACGCGGGGTTTCGTCTTGGCACTCTTTAAGGGCTTCGCGGTACTCAAACGCTGTTTTCATGACGAGATATTCGATGTCATCTTCCAGCGCGGAAAACGCTTCTTGCTTCGCCTCGCTGATTGCCTGCGCTCTCGTGTAGGCTGCGTCTTCGCCCGCCATGCCCCAGTCGGATGTAATCGGTTCGCACATCATTCGATGACCTCGCATTTGATTGACGGGGACGATGTGATTTTCAGTTTCGTGCCGTCGGGAAAGTAGTAGAACATGGCTTTTTCTGTCGCCGTTCCCAACTTCCCGCCTATAAAAGCAATCGTCTCAATGGTGTCTCTGTAAAGCTGGGAAGCTGAAAAACCTGCGTCGACCTTATCGTCAAATTCGCCTTTTACCCATCGGGCTTTGTTGTTGATGTGTTCGCTTAAATCAAGCATTTTGCGTTTCCTCGCGCTGTTGTCTTAATCAAGGGTTCGGGGCTTACCGTTTCCGCGTGCCGTTGCCCTGCCGTGTGTAGTCGGCTTTGTGCCTCCGCGTTGGCAGTAGCTCGCCCAAGCCCTTGATTAAGCCGCCTGTCTTTCAAAGCGGCTCTGTTTGCGCTGCGGGTTATTGTCTTTTCGGCTGCCCGCCTGCCTGTAACCGTTTGTTCGACTTCCCCCATGCCTATCCATGTCTTCCTATCGGCTTTCGCCTACCTGAAGGGCGGTTACTGCGTTTCCTGATTTTTAAAGACCGTTGAAACCGTATCGGGCTTTGTTTAGCCGTCTGTTTTGTTTCGATGGGTGTATAGTACAAAAATACTTAAATCCTGTAAAGTACAAAAATACTTAAAACAGTATGAAAATACTTGAACCATTGATTTTGAAGAGAATTTATTTTTATATTTTTGAGTCTAATTGTACTTATAAGCAACAAAAGAAAACCGCCCATACGGGCGGCTTTGTCGGTTTTGTGTTGTTTCAGGTTCGGCGGGCGTGAAAAAGCCCGCATTATGCGGGCGGTCTTGAGGGCTGTTAGCCGCAGGCAAAGTTTCTGATGATTTTGCCGTCGTTTCGGTTATCGGCAAGCTGTATGCTCTGTTCCTTCAGGTCGCCCAATACGTCAAGCAATGCCTTTTGTTGTGCCTTGTCTGGATGCTCCGGGGGTTCGTAGGCAAACAATATTTCAGAGCGGTCGATGTATCCGCTGCGCCGCAACCGTTTTATGCTGGCAATCCACTTATCCGACTTGAGATAGATGTCGGCAGGGTCTTTTTGTCCGAAATATATCGGCTTAATGATTTTCCGTATTTCGCCGTTTTCCGCCTTTTGCACTAAGGGGATGGAGGCGTGAAAGCCTGACGGGTCGCCGATTGTGCTTTCTTTGAAGGGGTATACCGTCTGAAGCGGCTTTAACATTGCCTGTATTTGGCGGGTAAGTTCTGCTTCGGGTTGGTTTTTGGCAAAGCTGTGGGCGACAAAATAATCAAACAGGCGGTTCAGTTCCTGCTCCCTGTCGGAGGCGAGGGGTACGCCCGGGTGGGTGGCCATAATCAGGGCTTCGCGCGGGCGGGTCAGATGGTCGAGCATGGCGCGTATCTGATCAGGCGCGGAGTGTGCCGCCAGTTTTCTAATCCGCTGTAATTCTTCTGCAAAGGCATGGGTTGCCGCTTTATAGACGAGCGGCTCGAAGTGACGGAAAAAACGGCTCAATCTGCTGTAGCGATGTTCGATTTTAAAGTCGAAGTAGCCGCTTTGGGGGTGGGTTATGATGATGCCGATGTTGGCAAATTCGCGCGTTTGGACATAGGGCATAAACCGTATGACGGCAAAACGCATGGCATATTGGTTCATGAGATGCTCCAAAGTGTTCCGTTATCAATGCGGCGGACGGTTTCGTCGGTATAGTTGTAATTATAGGCGGCGGGCAGATCGCGCTCTTCGTTTGCCCATGCCCACTCCAGCGGCAGATTATCACACGCTTTTCTGTAGGCTGGCAATGCGTTTTTCAGCCATAATTCCATCTCTTCCTGAAGCACCCAGTCTTCCAAAACCTGTTTAAATGCCGATGAGAAAATATGATTTTGCAGGAAGTTTTTTGGATTGAAGCCGGTGTCGAAGGCGCAGTTATGGTCGATGACGATCAGGGGATTGTCGCAATTTCTATACAAAAGGTTAGGGTTGCCGATTGTCCTGTCTTCATTGCGGATAAACCAATCGAAGGTGGCGATTTGACGCTGCATAACTATATCGATTCGGGGGATGTCCGCCGGCTCAAGCAATGCGTAGCCTTTTTGCGTCTGCGAGCCGAAACAGATGCCTTTGCCGATTTCCTTCATCCTTGCGGGTAATTCTTCGTACAGCTCTTCTCCTACTTCCAACAGGTCAAACGGGGCAACGGGCAAACTTAAAGCCTGCGCCATGTTTCCACCTATCCATTCGTTTATTTGGCTCGCACGGGCGGCATGCAGCCCTTTGACGAAATATTCCAGACTATTCTCCGCCATACAGATGAATGGCGAGGTAATACCTTGCTCTGCACGGTCCATTATTGTCTGTATCTGCAACATTGCTTTTCTTTTCCCTATGAAAATTACACTTTGTGTAAATCTATAAATCTGATTTTTTGAGATTTCCCGGGAGGAATTTGTCAAACCATCACGCTCCACCAAAACACGCGCCCGATGACCGACAGGTCGTCTAGGCTCGCTTCTTCGTCAGGATATTCCGACTGGTTGTAGCTTCTGATTCTGACCTTGTTTTCGGGCAGCTTGTGCAAAATCTTAGTTCTCAAAAGTCCGCCGTGATTGATGGCGTAAATCTGCCCATCACGAATATTCTTGCTGCCGGTATCAATGCCCAATGTCGCACCGCTCGGAAATACCGGCTCCATGCTATCCCCATCTGCCATCACGCAAACCACGTTTTCCGGGCTGATCCCGTGTTTTCTGAGCGTATTGCGTGAGAAACGCAGTTTATAGCCGTTGTAGTCCTCTATATCGTCAGCAAAGCCGTTTCCGGCTGATAACTTGATTTCTTTGTACAGTGGTGCTTCGCAGTCGTCCTCAGATAACGGCGTGTCATTGTCCCATTCCTCAATTTTCCCTAGAGGCGTGGCGTTTGAAACAATCTCTTTATCTTCCTTTCCAGTTTCCAACCAATACGGGGAAACGTCTAACGCTTTGGCAATAGAGACTAAATTTGTTGGGCGTTTGTTACGCCCTGCTTCAATAGCCGCGATTGACGCTTGGCTTACTCCCAATAGCTTACTCAATCCTGCCTGACTTAAGCCCTTGCTTCTTCTAGCTTCTCTCAAGCGGTCTTTGATTTCACTCATGCTGATTTCCTTCATGTTGTTATAGGTACAAATGTACTACAAAAAATAATCACTTTGGTACTTGCATTTAAGTATTTTTGTACTTATAATTACAAAAAAGTTTCACAGAAGGGAAAAAATGAAAGAGACACCACAGGAAATTGTCGTTTTTCTACGGCAACACAAAAGTTCTCTTGAGATTGCAAAAGCTGTTGGATGTTCTCAAGAGTTAATTAACAAGATAGCAAGCGGCGAACGTCAGAATCCACGATACCAAATCATGGACGGATTGAGAGATTTAGCGAAGACCGTAAAAAGGAAAACCCCACGCGGTAACGTGGGGCATGGTTGAGGCACGAGGCCTGCAGCAAATTGAATATCCATTTACTTGTTTAGCAGAAAGGAAAGCAAATGAAGAAGCAGGATAAAAACCGCCTATCGAAGAAAGACAGACGGCTGATTAAGAGGGCGATGCTGAAAGCCGCCGCCAAAGGCAGCGATGAGGTTTACAAAATCGCGCTGGGTTTGAAAGAAGGCTTTGAATTACTTGGAAAGTAGCTCAATCAAATGGCCGTCATCGGTATTTAGCCCCGATTCTTCGAGTTTTTGATGAAGTGTTTGGATGAATACCGCCAATTCTTCGGCTTGTCCTTTGGCCGTATTGCCGTTTAAGCGGATAGAACCGCTGCGGATAAGCTCTTTGGTGAGCATGAAGGATAAGTTGGACGACATTTTTTACTCCGTCGGTTGTTGTGTGGAAACTCGATTGTAACGGAGTGATGACAAATCGGAAAGACGGTTGACTGCCCGGACAGACGGGCAACCGATAAAGAAAAGCCCGCACGAGGCGGGCAATCCCCCCTGAATTGCGAGGAAACGATTCAGGTAAGCGAAAGGCGATTATGAACCAAAAACAAACGCAATGCAAGAAGATTGTCGATTATATCCGCGAAAACGGACATATCACATCTTTGGAAGCAGCAAAACATTTGAATATCACGCAGTTATGTTCTCGGATTATCGACTTGGAAAGCAGGGGCTTTGTTTTCAACAAGCCTAAATTCAAGGTCGGCAACTGTAAAAATCCGGTCGCCCATTACTCGATAGCAAGGTCAGGAATCGAACCATGAATGAATTTATCCCAAACAGTTTTCAGATTGCAAACTCGGTTATCGATGAATACCTGTCGCAAATGAGCGGAAACGCCCTTAAATGCTACATCTTGATTGTTCGGAAAACAAGAGGCTGGCAGAAAACGCATGACAGCCTTTCAATTTCTCAGATTCAAAAATTTACCGGAATCAGGAAAGAAGAAACGGTTCAGAAAGCTATTAACGAGCTGGTCGATTTAGGGCTGATTGGCAAGCAAAGCAGAATCGGATTACCGAACGAATATTTTTTAATTTCAGACCCCAAAAAAGGGGGAACACCCCCCCCGAAAAATGGGGTACCCCCTGAAAACGGGGTACCCCCAAAAAAAGGGGTAACACCACCCCCGAAAATGGGGGGTGGACCACCCCCAAAAAAGGGGGGTCACATAAATACAAAATACAAAAAACAAATATCTACTAACGTAGATATTAATACAGCGCGCGAGGAAACAGCGAAAAAACCGACCAAACACGAAGCCGATTTGGCGCTGTTGTCGGAGCATGGAATAACAGGGCAAATAGCTGAAGACTTTTTGACAATCCGCAAAGCAAAACGGCAGCCGCTGACAGAAACGGCAATGCGCCTGATTGCATCGGACGCGGAGAAATGCGGGATGACGGCGGCGCAAGCGGTGGAATACGCCATCGGCAACGGCTGGGGCAGTTTCAGGGCTGAATGGCTGAAAAACAAAACTTTCGGCAGGTCTGGGAGTCGTGGCGGTCTGACGCACAATCAAACAGCCGACGTCATGGATGGAAGAAATTACGGCGACGCGCCGACGACTGATTTTTAGGGGGTTGGGAAATGGCTTTGAAAAGCGCATCTGATTTTTTGAAAAGCTACGGTGGCGCAAAAACCGAACAACGGCAATGCGCCGAACATGGCGAATACACGTCAAAAAGCATTTTTCGCGGCGTGTGGACCGGCTGCCCTGTCTGCCAAAAACTGAAAGCGGCGGAAGAGATGGCGGCATACGCGGAAACGCTGCGCCGCGAAGCGAAACGCGACGAGCTGTCAAAACGAATCGGGCGATCAGGCATTGCAGAACGGTTTAAAAATTGCCGAATTGATAATTATGCCGTCGATGATTCGGTGCCGGGAATGGCAAGGGCAAAAGCCGCCGCCGCCGACTATGCGGAAAACTTCGAGGACGTTTTGCAGACTGGTCGGAGCATGATTTTTTCGGGTAAGCGAGGCACGGGGAAAAACCATCTCGCCTGTGGCATTGCCCACAAAATCATCGGCGACGGGAAAAGCGCGATTGTGATCACGGTAGGCGATATGTTGCAGACGGTCAAAGACAGCTTTAACGGCGGCAGCGAGAAAGAGGCGGTCGGCGTGTTTGTGAAACCTGATTTGCTGGTACTGGATGAATTTGGCGCGGGCAATCTGTCTGAAACGGATGGTCGGATTTTGTTTTCGGTCATCAACGGGCGATATGAGCGGCTTATGCCGACGCTGGTGTTAACCAATCTGTCCCCTGAAGAATTTAGGCAAAACGTTGACGCACGCATTAGGGACAGGCTGCGTGATGGTGGTGGGAAATTAATCCCGTTTGATTGGAGCAGCTATCGTGCGTGAGTCATGTTATCACTGCGTCCACGCAGATTTTAAAGCCGAATCAGAAAGCACGATGCGCGGGTTTGCGAAATGCACAAAGGCGCGGAATGCTGAAGAGCGGTCTAAATATTACTTCGGTGGCTATGAGTGTGACAAAGGCAAGTTTGAAGCCGCGCCGGCGGCAACGATGGCAAAACGGAAAAACGAATTTGAAAAATGGAGAACGCAAAAATGAATAAAGTGTGTGCTAGGTGCGGCGAAGAAAAGCCGTTGAGCGAGTATCACAAACGCGGCTTGGATGCCTATGGGAACAGTATGTTTAAGTCCAAATGCAAAGACTGTTGCAGCATAGAGGGTAGATATTACCGAGAAAGAAACAAAGAGGCACTAAAACAAAAACGCCAAGAGCTGCGAGAAAAGTCCGCTCCCGATGTGGGTGTCTTGATGCGCGAATCGGCGCAAATGGCAAATCAGGCATTCCCGCTTTTAAGCCCCGCCTACTGGGATGTAGAAGCAGCCAAACGGGCGCATGAAGAACTGGGGTTGGTATGGTAGTTTTAAGTTTACCCTACCCCATCAGTACAAACCGTTATTGGCGGACGTTCAGAAACCGCCAAATCGTCAGCAAAGAAGCGGTGGCATACAAGTCGCGGGTTGCCGCCATCGCCGCTGAAAACGGTATCAAGCCGACCGCCAAGACGGTAAGCCTGACGGTGCAGCTAGTCCCAAAGGCGAACAAAGACGGGTCGGCAAGCAAAGTATGCTTGGATTTGGATAACTGCTTAAAAGTCTGTTTGGACGCATTACAGGGCGTCGCCTACGAAAACGACAATCAGGTCAGACGTATTGTTGCCGAATATGGTAGTGAGCCGGTCGCAGGCGGCGGGTTGGTGGTAAAGGTCGAGGAATTGGAATGAGCGCAATACGCAAAGCTGCTAAAGGCGAGCAATGCACACTCAACATCGCTGGTGTGTGCAATTACAACCCAGAAACCGTTGTCTTTTGCCATTTCCCAAGTGAGACGCACGGCATGGGGCTGAAAAGCGATGACTTGAGCGGCGGCTTTGGGTGCCATGACTGTCATTCGGCAATCGATGGTCGGTCGCATATCAAATTAAGCCGCGAGGACAAAGAATTTTATATGCGGCGGTCGCAATTCCGCACCATGCGCCGCCTTGAAGAATTGGGGATTATCAGCGTGAAAGGCCGTCTGAAATGAACGAAGCGAAATTTACACTGACACCGCAAAATGCGCGCGGTGTTATGCGCTCGATTTGGGATAACCTGAACGGGTGGTTTGAAAACGGCAATCTCGAAATCACGATCCGCCCGCATAAATCGAAACGCAGTATCGAACAAAACCGCCGCCTTTGGAAAATATACGGGGAATTAGCAGATAAAGCATGGATAAACGGCAGGCGGTATAGCGCGGAAACGTGGCACGAGTATTGCAAAGGCGTGTTACTGGGCTTTGATATTAAAGCCATGCCCGACGGTACGGAAGTCAAAACACCGATAAGCACGACGACGCTTAATACGGCTGAGATGACGGACTATCAGAACCGCTTGCAATCATGGGCGGCTGGGGAATTTGGAATAATTTGGGAGTTTTGATGTACAAGAACGTGGAACAAGTCTTGCGAGATGTTTATAAAATTCAAGGTGTACGGATGGAGTCGCTGAACAACACGGCTTCGGTCTGTGCTTGGTGCGAAAGCAAGGGCGTGATGGGTGGCGGTGGAGAATTGACGCAAGCCGAAACACACGCCAATGCCGCGATGATAATCAGCCGCATAGAGCGCGTGCTTAACCGCTACGAGTTGGCGGCGGTAGAGTGTAAATACAGCAGCGACTTGAGCGGGATTATCGACCTGACGGCGTACATCGAAGAGCAAAACAACGGCGTGAATCTGTTGCTGTGTGATGCACTAGTGAGCCATATTTTGAAAGAGAGACCTAAACGACTTGAGATTATGGATAAATACGATATTTCGAACGGGTATTTTTACAAACAGTTGAAAAAAGTGAAGTCGATTATTGCCGCTATTGAATACACGGCGGGGGTGAAACTGTATGACGAATTTAAATCCTGTGGTATAATCTAACCACCCAATTACTATTAAACCAGAAGGATGAAAAATGAAGAAATTATTAATTGCAGCCATGTTATCCGCTGCTTTCTTGGCGGGCTGCACGGATGTGAAAGATGTGGTTATCAGTAAAAAGGAAGATATTGAAACGCATTCAGGCGACTTGAAGAAATTACCTGATGAAGATAAAAAATTGGTTTTAGGCTACTTTTTACGCGCAGAAGGAAATGGTCTGTTTGGCGAAAAGGCGGAATATGGCGTAACGGTCGGCGAAGCAATCAAACGTCAAAAGGAATTTATCGCCAAGCAAGGGGCAGTGGAAACAGCGAAGAAAGCGGCGGCTGAAAAAGTTCAAAAAACCTATTCGGTAAGTTATTCAGGATTTGAAAACACGGAGATCCCCGGTATTGGCGAAGGGCTTAACCTGAAATTGTCATTTACCAATAACAGCGACAAGGGCATAGACGCCATAAATAGCGCAATTAGGTTGGTTGTTGAGGGTATGGACGGCTCTGTTACTCTGAATATGGGTGATGAGGTCTTTAAAAAAACGCTGAATCCTAGTGAAACGGCTGAGATGATATTCACAGCAGCGGCTAATGATTTAAGAATGGCGAAAATCAAACAAGGTGGTGCAAAAGTCAATGCGTCATTTGAAAAGTTGGAAGTATTGCACTCAGATGGCAAAGTAGAAAAAGTTTTAGAATAACTATTGATGCCCGTGTAATGTTTTGGTAGAATTATGCTATAGTTTGGAAATAGCTATATAAACCGCCTTTATTGGGCGGTTTTTTCGTTTTCAGACGGCCTGAATTTCAGGTTTCTAGCCACGCCGTAACAGGCAAAAGGCAAAAGGGGCGGCGTAGCCGTTGAGGTTTCAACACACAGCCGCCTGAAGGCGGCTGGAATCGCTCATACGACCGCCCATAAAAAAAGCCCGTGTTTCAACACACAGCCGCCTGAAGGCGGCTGGCGGCGCATCGTCCGAAACTGCGACCGGCGCATATAGTTTCAACACACAGCCGCCTGAAGGCGGCTGGAGTTTAGATCGGCAGGTTGGAAGTATCGCGGTGCGGTTTCAACACACAGCCGCCTGAAGGCGGCTGGGGATTTGCCCATGTATTCCGCGATGGTATCAAGCAGTTTCAACACACAGCCGCCTGAAGGCGGCTGGTACTTCCGCTTTCACACCAACGGCGCGACGCTACTGTTTCAACACACAGCCGCCTGAAGGCGGCTGGTTCAATGCCATTTAAACTGCCGGTATCAATGGAAGTTTCAACACACAGCAGCCTGAAGGCGGCTGGCGATGGCAGCATGACACCA
>QWCL01001342.1_pt1 | contig 10754 bp, 14 predicted proteins | sample 1972551 | NCBI WGS metagenome assembly QWCL01 (sample SAMN09866709, study PRJNA288562) | Human oral metagenome isolate term2_saliva, whole genome shotgun sequencing... | isolation source: mouth | host: Homo sapiens | place: USA: California
AATGGCGATCCTGAAAATGCACAAGCAGGCTTAGACTACATCAAAACATTACCAATTGAAAGCGAGGTGATCGGTTATGTCAGAGCAAATCATTAATCTACTCATAACTGGTACCCTTGATACATTGCAAATGACCATCATCTCTACGGTAATGGCAATGTTACTTGGTATCCCTCTCGGTGTAGTTTTGGTGGTAACGTCTAAAGGTCACATCTTAGAAAATATAGCTCTTAATAAAGTGTTGGGCGCCATCGTAAATGCGACGCGTTCAGTACCTTTCATTATTTTGATGGTTGCTATCATTCCCTTTACACGTATGGTAGTAGGTACATCTATCGGTACTACTGCAGCTTGTGTGCCTTTGACGATTGCAGCCATTCCATTCTTAGCTCGCCTTGTAGAAACATCTATTAAAGATATCAACTTTGGTGTTATTGAGGCGGCTCAATCCATGGGTGCAAGCCCGCTCCAAATCATTTGGAAAGTATTATTACCAGAAGCATTGCCTACGATTATTGACAATGTAACGGTTCTTATCGTTAACCTTATCGGTTACTCTGCAATGGCTGGTGCTATTGGCGGCGGTGGTCTCGGTGACATTGCTATCCGATATGGTTATCAACGTTTCCAAGCAGACATTATGATTGCTACCATCATCATCTTGATTATTTTGGTACAAGTTGTACAAATGATTGGTGATGCTTGGTCTAAAGCGATGAATAAGAAGTAGGAGGATCCTATGAGCATCAATGAAAAATTGAGAAGTCAACAAAACGATGAGTTATTCACCGCTATTTTAACACTTGAAAATACAGAAGAATGCTATGCATTTTTCGAAGATATTTGTACGATTAATGAATTAAAAGCTTTATCTCAACGCTTGCAAGTAGCAAAAATGTTGCGTGCAGGGGATAGCTATGAAAAAATCGTAGAAGAAACAGGTGCGAGTACGGCGACGATTAGCCGTGTAAAGCGATGCCTAGTCTATGGTGCTGATGGCTATACATTAGCACTAGATCGTCTAGGTGCAAAATAATATAAACTAGCATGACAACGGTGGCCCTTTGGCGACCGTTGATGTGCTATCTGTAGGAGGTTTATATGGAGTGGCTCATTGAGGTAACAGGTTTACCATTTGATATCCTTATACTTATTTTGCTCGCCGTAGCGGGGGCTTTCGCAGGATTTGTTGACTCCATTGTGGGCGGCGGTGGACTCATTTCTGTACCAGCTATGTTATTAACAAATCTTCCACCTAGTATGGCCTTGGGTAGTAATAAATTATCCAGTATTTTTGGCGCTGGTAGTGCATCGATTACGTTCTTGCGAAATCACATGGTTGATTTTTCTTTAGTTCGTAAACTATTGCCCTTTACCTTTATTGGCTCTATGATTGGTACATTAGCGGTTGTATCGTTACCGCCATTATATGTAAAGCCCATTATTATCATCTTGCTCGTTTGTGTAACCCTTTTTGTAGTTTTCAAAAAGGATTGGGGAGAGGTGAACCGCACTTCTGCAGTAGTGGGTAAAGCTCTATATATTTGTATGGCCTTTGCTCTTGGTATTGGTGCCTATGATGGTTTCATTGGTCCTGGTACAGGAACATTTTTGATAATGGGCTTTATCTTTACAGGTTTTGATTTTTTACATGCATCAGCTAATGCGAAAGTATTAAACTTTACTAGTAATGTAGCGTCTTTATTGGTATTCTTATATTTAGGGCATGTCAATATTAAATATGGTCTTGCCACAGGGGCGGGACAAATCATAGGCGCATATTTAGGCTCTCATTTAGCTATTGCAAAGGGCTCGTCTTTAGTGCGTGTAGTATTCTTGTCGGTAACGACGATAATGTTGTTGAAATTAGTATATGACTATGTTTCAACGTTATAGGAGGACAAAGTATGCCTCATAAAAGTGATGTACAAGTGGCATTGATCAGTGGTGGTACATCGGGTATTGGCTTTGCTACGGCCAAGCTTTTACTGAAAGAAGGTTGGTGCGTAGTCATCAATGGCCGAAACGAAAAAACTGGTCAAAAAGCTAAGACTAAGTTGCGCCGCTATTCTTCAAAGGTACAGTACATTCAAGGTGATGTATCTAAACTTGAAGATTGTCAGCGCATTGTAAAAGAAACAGTTGATGTATTTGGCGGTGTATCTGCTCTCGTAACAGCGGCTGGCTACTATGAGGAAGAGTTGTTAGCGGATGTAACAGAGGCCGCTTTTGATGAAATGTTTGGTACTAATGTAAAAGGTACAGTTTTCTTGTGCCAAGCGGCGCTTCCTTATTTACGCTCTGCAAAAGGTAGCATCGTAACGGTAGCTAGTGATGCCGGTTTACAAGGTAATGTAGCCTGTTCCGTATACGGTGCATCTAAAGGTGCGGTAGTGAGCTTTACAAAATCTTTATCCCTTGAGATGGCACCGCATGGTGTTCGCGTTAACTGCGTATGTCCTGGTGATGTAGATACATCCTTAGTAGATAAACAGATTGCTAATACTCATCAAGATAAGGCTACTGCGAAGGCTGAAATGGGGCAACACTATCCATTAGGCCGTATTGGCAAGCCGCATGAAATCGGAGAAGTAATTGTATTTTTATTGAGCAATAAAGCGTCCTTTGTAACGGGTGCAGCTTGGACTATCGATGGTGGTCTCACTAGTTGGTAAGATAGAAAATATTGGAAGTTATTTTATTTTTTAAATCTATAGATAATTAGAAAAATTCATTTCACTTCTAGCAATAGAATGGTATAATAATACTAATAATATGACCTATAGTTGGTTCACAACAAAGGAGAATACTTATGGCAGAATATAATGGCGTAACACTTGAGCCAGTTCTCAAGATCGTGACTATCAAGTTGAACAATTTATTTTCTGGGGTGCAGGTCGTGCAGCAGCATTGGCGTTATCCCCTAAATTCAGCAGTGTTGCTTTGTGCGCCAATGCTACGTACATGGTAACTCGTATTGCTCATCTTTATGATGTGGAATTACAATCTGGTGCTGCAGTAGGTTTAGTTGGCGGTCTTAGCACAGCTGTAGGTACAGCGGCTATTTCCCTTCTTATTCCTTTGAAAGCAGTTCGCGTTCCTGTAGCGATTGGCTTAACATATGCTATTGGTAAAATTGCTCATATTTGGATTCAAGATGGTATGCCTTCTGATATCGAACGCTACAAACCAATGGTTGCTGAATTCCTTGAAAGCGGTAAAGCGATTGCATCTGAAATCGTTCGTGATGCAGGCGCTAGTATTCCTTTCACACAAGGTCAACGCGATGTATGGGCAGGTATTGCTAACGAAACAGGTCTTGCTAAAGAAACTTTGAAACAAGTTTACGAAGAAAAAGTAACACCTGCTATCGATAAATGGAATAACGAAACAAAATATCAACTTCATGATAATGCAGCAGAAGTGGTAGCTAAAGTATCTGATGCAGCTAAAGAGAAAATTGATGTTGCAAAAGAAAATATTGACATAGCAAAAGAATTGGCTAAAGGTGGCGTAGAAGTAGCTAAAGCTTCTGCGCAAGTAGCAGTAGACACAGTAAAAACTAAAGCTTCCGATGCTGTAGAAACAGCAAAAGATGCGGCTGCAAACACTGTTAGCACAGCGAAAGATAAAATTGGTAGTTTGCGCAAATAAGCGCTGAAGGATTATTACGATGAATCCCATAAAAATTATTAAATACGGTAAGTATTTTAACGAATCAAGATTTGTAGGCTTTCTTGGCCGATATGGTAAGAAACTTGCCTTTGTACAACAAGCGGTAACCTTATTCCTCTGTTTACGAGATAAAGATACTCCAAAATATGTAAAAGCAGTCATTGCAGGTGCCTTAGGGTATCTCGTATTGCCTGTTGATGTTGTACCGGATACGATTGCCGTATTAGGTTGGTTAGATGATGTGGCGGTACTCGGAATAGCCTTTAAGATTGCGAATCGTTACATTAAAACGAGTCATCAAGAAGAGGCAAAAAAATTCTTCCCATTTGGTAGTAGTCGCTAACTTTTACCATTTAAGGCAGTTTGATCCACAGTGATTGAACTGCCTTTAATTATTTGACACCCTAAAGTAATAGATATACAATGAAAATTGTATACTATTTAAAAAGGACTAGATTTATGCATATTGCTTCAGTAAATGTACGATTTTACGAAACCGATATGATGGGGATTGCGCACCATAGTAATCACTTTAGATGGTTTGAAATGGCGCGTATTGAATTCCTTCGTCAAATCGGTGTAACCTTGTGGGATATGATGAATGAGGATATTGTATTTCCTATTATGAACGTATCTTGCAATTATAAAGAACCAGCGAATTTTGATGATGAACTTCACATTGAAACGTACTTGGTTAAAATGACGCGTGCTCAAATGGTTTTCCGTTATCGTATGAAACGCGCTAGTGATGGTGCGCTTCTGGCAACGGGAGAAACTAAGAACGCTTTTATGTCGAAATCAACAGGAAAGATTGTGCGATTAGACGATACTTTTTATCAGCCTATGTTAGCAGCTGTTGAGGAGATGCCTAATGAATAATGTACAACATTTGCCTATCGGTGTATTTGACTCTGGTGTAGGCGGACTATCAGTATTAAAGGTATTACAAGAACAATTTCCAAATGAAGATTTTATCTATATCGGTGATAATGCCAACAATCCTGTAGGCAATCGCAGTGATGATGAAATTACGTTTTTAGCATGCCGTATTGCAGAGGCGCTTGAGAAGCAGCCTGTTAAATTGATGGTTATTGCTTGTAATACTTTCACCGTTGTTGCCCTTGATGAGGTACGTGAACGCGTATCCGTTCCAGTTATTGGGGTTTCTCAAGGCGTTAAAACCGCTATTAGTGAAAGTAAAAGTAATACTATTGGTATTATGGCTACTGTGGCTACTGTAAACAGCCATATTCATAAGCATGTCGCGTTAGAAGTTGATCCTGAAGTGCTGGTGTGGGAACAACCTTGTCCTGAACTGGCAGGTCTCATTGAGCAAGGTCATTTAGATGACTTTTTCGTTCGTGATGTGTGTGAAGAGTATTTAGAGCCTTTACTATCTCGTGAGATTGACGTAGTTGTTTTGGGCTGCACTCATTTCCCATTTGTTAAACCTTTATTAGAGGAATTAACTGCTGGTCGTATCCAGTTTGTAGATCCTGCTTATGAAACGAGCAATCTTGTTTGTCGTATTTTAGAGCATAAGAACCTCTATAACCCTCAAGAAAACCTTGGTACGGTGAAACTGTATTTCACAAAAGATATTGAGCTTGGCGACACATTAAGTGCGTCCTTCCTCGATACAAATCGTCGTACCGTTGAACATATTACACTATAAAGGAGATGCCCTATGTGGTTTTATAACATCCTAACTGTAGTAGTATCCATCATTGTGGCTATTGCAGTACTGTATTTATTATTCCGTTTGTTCGCATTGAAACAAGGTGATGAAAAGGTTATTTTGTTGCCAAAACGAGCAACTAATTTCCAAGTATCCGATCGAAACTTTGAATCGATTACATTGTTCTGCGACGTTCCTTTCGTAAATAAAGGTCGTCAAAATGGTACGATTATGGACTTATTCCCACGTCCATTATTGCCTGAGGAACAATTTGATTCTGTGAAAGTAGACGCATGGGCTATGGATATTAATCGCCCACGTCACGATGGATATTTTGAAGCTGTTATTATTAAACCACGTAAAGGTGGCACTATCCGTGTATATGTTACGTTAATAGGTAAAAGTGGCAATATTCGAGAAGATATTAAGGGTTTCCCTTATATGAATATCGACATTTACTACCAAGTGGTTGGTCGTGAAGATTACCACATTGATAAACAACGTATTCGTTTGACCCCAGAAGAAGTAGAGGCCGCATTAGGCCAATAAGGAGGCATTTCAATGGCAGAATTAGAGTTAGTATGTGTACCAACACGTATTCTTACAGATAATGATGACATCGTAGATGCTATCGTTGAATATGGTGGTCATAATATTGGACCAGAAGATATCGTATGTGTAGCTGAATCTGTAGTGGCTATTACACAAGGTAATTTCACTCGTCCAGAAGAACTAGACGTATGCTGGCAAGCTCGTTTAATTAACCGTTTTATCCATCCAGATGGCTCCATGGCATCCATTTATGGTATGCAAGCGGCTATGGATGTAGATGGTAAATGGAAGGTGTTAGGTGCATTTATTTTAGGTGCTATTGCTAAGATTTTCCGTAAACCAGGCGTGTTCTATGCTATTGCTCGTGCAGCATCTTTGGCTGACGATGTAACAGGCACCATGCCTCCATTTGATAAACATATCGTACATGGCCCTAAAAACCCTGATAAAGTAGCAGAGAAAATCGTATCTCGCACAGGTTGCTATGGCGCTGTAGTAGCTGACGTTAATGACTTAAAACGCTCCGCTATCTTAGGTACAAGCCGTGGCATTGATGCTAAGAAAATTGCACAATTGTTGATCGACAATCCATTTGGTAATGATAGCCAAATGACTCCAATTGTTATCATCAAAAATTACGCATCTGTATCTGGTAAATAACAGAAGGCTGTACTCATCACATAGAGATGGGTACAGCCTTTTTATATTGTAATTAGGAGGTTGTATGTTATTAGGTTTAGACGTAGGTGGTACTTTTACCGATGCCGTTATTATCGATGGTCATCGCGTAGTGTCAACTGCTAAAAGACGGACTACAAAGGATAATCTAATGCAAGGGATAGGTGAGGCCTTAGATGCAGTCCTAGATAGTTGTGATACATCGAATATTGAACAAGTAACCTTATCTACTACAGTTGTGACAAATACCATCGTAGAAAAAAAGGAGCAGGTTGTAGATCTGTATGTAGTAACAGGGCCTGGTCGTAATGTAGACGACATATTTCCTGTGAGCCCTATATATCTTCAAGGCTACACAGACCACAGAGGTATCGTTGTAGAGCATACCTCTACCGATGGCGTACGTGGTATAGCTCGTATGGTACAAGAACGAAGTGGTACAGATTTGGCGGCTGTATCTGCAAAATTTGGTGTCCGCAATCCTCAAGAGGAATTATCTATAACAGAAACATTACAAGAAACGTATAATACCCTATCTAATGGCAGTTTATTAAGCGGGTCCTTGAACTTTCCTCGTCGTACTATTAGTGCTTACTTTAATAGCGCTGTAACGCCCGTATTTACAGTGTTTAAGAAAAACGTGGAAGATGCGCTGAGTGCACGAAATATTAAGGCTCCACTTCATATATTAAAGGCCGATGGGGGCTCTCTTCCTATGGAGCACATGGTAAGTCGACCTGTAGAAACTGCTTTTACAGGTCCGGCTGCCACTGTGCTTGGTTTATCTGCTCTCGGTGCTATAGGTAATATGCATACAGTGGCGCTAGATATTGGGGGAACTACAACAGATATTTCCCTTTGGAAACAGGGGAAACCATTAATGACGAAAAATGGCGTATCCATTCGTGAATATCCAAGCGCAGTACGATCCTTTGCTGTTACTTCCGTCGGTATTGGCGGTGAGTCGGTAGTTCGCATTGTAGATGGGCATATTACAGTAGGTCCTGAACGTGTTGGTCCTTCGGTGGCTCTAGGTGGCAATGAACCTACATTGGGGGATGCTCTCATTGTACTGGGCCACGCAAGCTATGGTGATGCTGAACTTGCTACACAATCCTTACAACACTTAGCTGATGTATTACAGGCTAATTGGAAAGAGTCGGACTATGGAGAACCATTTTGGAACCACAACTCTGAGAAGGACTGTACTCATAATCTGTCGGCGTTAGATGTAGCACAGCTTATTGTTAATAGGGCATTAGAAACAATTCAACATGGAATCGATGAGGTGGTACGGGCAGAAAATAAACGACCTGTTTATGTAGTGGCAGATATTGTAAATCCCGATATTTTTGTGCCTGCTCAAATTGTCGTAGTGGGCGGTACAGCACCTAGCTTAGGGCCAAGTATAGGCGAGTATTTGAATTTACCGGTTACCATTCCAGAAAATGCAGCTGTAGCAAATGCTATTGGTGCAGCATTAGCATTATCTACTATTGAACTTACCGTTCACGTCGATACAAAACGTCGTTTGCTTGTCATTCCTGAGTTAGGTGTTAAGCAGCAAACCTGTACCTTAAAGCGAGCTGAACAAGTAGTAGAGCGTGCAAAAGAGGTTCTCGGTGAAGAGGCATTGCGCATGGGTCTAGATAAAACGCAAGAGGTTGAGGTTATTAGCATTGAAGATTTCCCTGTTGTAGAGGGTTGGCAGTCTATGGAACGTTTGATTACCGTAAAAGTACAACTAGAAGCGGGGGTGAAACACTATGTGGAATAAGGGACTATCCTATCGTGAGCGCCATGGACTCAGAAATGTTGGTATAAATAAGATTACCAATACAAAGACAGGCGACACGTTAAATCCGGACAAAATTGTATCAAAACATAGTTTAGGTCTAGTCTTTTTCCCTGCCTTTGACTGGAAGATTTCAGAAACGCATCCTGAGCGACAAGAACGATTACTCTATACGCGAGATCAAATCGTAGAGGAAGGTTTATTAGATATTCCGAATATTAGGGAATATAATCCTATCGTAGCCGATTGGGATACCATAGAGCGTGTTCATGTAGGTGCTCCTGACTTAGAGTCTTGGGTAACGGAAGCCCATCGTGTATCTGCAGGAGGTGCTATTGCGGCTGCTGATGCGGTTATGCGTGGAGAGGTAGACCGTGCCTTTGCCCTCGTTAGACCTCCAGGACATCATGCGATGGCTATGGTACATGGTATTCGTGGTTTCTGTACCATAAATATTGAAGCTGTTATGATTCAACATATGCGCCAAACCTATGGTATAAAACGTGTTGCTGTGGTGGATACAGACGTGCACCATGGCGATGGTTCTCAAGATGTGTTCTACCACGATCCCGATACTCTATATATTAGTTTCCATCAAGATGGTCGCACGCTATATCCAGGTACTGGCTTTGTGGATGAGTTTGGTGGACCTCAAGCTATCGGTGGCAATATAGATATTCCATTGCCACCTGGCACTGGTGACGAAGGGTTGATGAAGGTTATGCGCGAATTAGTATTACCTATATTAGAGGAATTTAACCCGGATATCGTCATCAATTCAGCGGGACAAGATAATCACTTTAGCGATCCTTTGGCGAATATGCAGGTTACCGCAAAAGGCTATGCGGAGCTTGTAGATTTATTGCAAGCTGATATAGCTGTCTTAGAAGGTGGTTACTCTGTACAGGAAGCGTTACCTTATGTAAATACAGGTATTATTTTATCTATGGCAGGCCTTGATTACAGCCAGGTCGTAGAACCTGCCTTTGATCCTGTTAAATATAAGCAAAGTCAAAATGTAACTACCTATATAGATGACCTCATTGCTAAATGGAAGGTGCAATGGGCTAATCGCCATAAGATGGCCGAAGATGAGCGCCTAGGTGCGGGAGATGTTTGGTCTAATAACTATAATGTGTATTATGATGAAACGGGCGTACAAGAGGAGCGCCTTGAAAAGGTGCGCATGTACGAAGATAAGGTTGGCTGGCATAGCGTACTTTCACGGGGCCAATATGGACCTTATGGGCCACAAAGTGTATATGCTATGTTCATCCCTTGGCAAGGGGACGACGAAACACGGCAAGATGCGATTGTAGAGGCTGAAAGAGCTAAAGCAGAGGGCGGGGCAAGTCGTTATGTTGTGGTAGATCCTCTTGGTGAGGGACAATATGAACTATAGTGCTAGTATTAATCGTGTTAACACATGAGCGATGTTACGGCACTATGGTATTACATTACAATATGCTTTATAGTGCTAAAAAATAGAAAAATTGTGATATAATAGAAGAAATAACGCCCCTTTATGTAAGGGGCGTTCTAATGTTTAGTTTTAGAATGGTGAGGTTCCTATGCGCAGCGATAATAGAACAGCAGGTCAATTGCGACCTATTAAAATAACACGGAATTTTACAGAATATGCAGAAGGTTCTGTACTCATTGAGTGCGGCAAGACAAAGGTTATCTGTACTGCCACTGTGGAGGATTCTGTGCCGCGCTGGCTCAAAGGTTCCGGCCGAGGCTGGGTAACAGCAGAATACTCCTTGTTGCCACGTTCTACGCAAACTCGCGTAAGCCGTGAGGCTGCAAAGGGCAAACAAACGGGCCGCACTGTAGAAATTCAACGCCTTATCGGTCGAGCATTGCGCGCTGTTGTAGACCTTGAAGCACTTGGTGAACGTTCTATTACGATCGACTGTGATGTAATTCAAGCCGATGGCGGCACGCGTACAGCATCGATTACAGGTGCCTTTGTAGCCCTTGTTGATGCGGTGGACTTCACCTTTGGTGGCGCAGGCAAATTCCCGATTACTGACTTCTGTGCAGCTATTTCCGTAGGTATTGGTCCAGAAGGGCCTATTACGGATCTTTGCTACGAAGAGGATAGTGCAGCTATCGTTGACATGAACGTGGTGCGTACAGGCTCTGGCAATATGGTTGAAGTACAAGGTACAGGTGAACATGGTACCTTTAACCGTGATGAGCTTAATGCATTACTCGACTTAGCAGAGGCTGCTACAGATGAGCTCATGGCAAAACAACGTGAAGCGCTTGGCTCAACAGCAGATAAAGTAGGTAAGGTATATCCTACAGCTCCGGAGGTGTAAGGTGGAACAAATCGTATTAGCTACAGGCAATAAAGGGAAAATTCGTGAA
>QWCL01001779.1_pt1 | contig 10749 bp, 6 predicted proteins | sample 1972551 | NCBI WGS metagenome assembly QWCL01 (sample SAMN09866709, study PRJNA288562) | Human oral metagenome isolate term2_saliva, whole genome shotgun sequencing... | isolation source: mouth | host: Homo sapiens | place: USA: California
GAGTGCTAATGAGCTTCTATATTATTTATAATACGTGAAGTTTATTATCCCTCATCAACGCCCACAATATTTAATAATATTAGAAAGGAAAACAAAAAAATGGCTATATCTATTGAAGATATCAAGAAGCTCCGCGCTATGACTGGCGCAGGTCTGGCTGACGTAAAGAAGGCACTCACAGAGGCTGAAGGCGATTACGAAAAGGCAAAGGAATTGATTCGTGAGCGTGGTTTGGCTATCGCTGCTAAGCGTTCTGACCGTGAGACATCAAACGGTTGTGTACTCGTTAAGCAGGTAGATGGTTTTGCTGCTATGGTTGCTATCAAGTGTGAGACAGACTTCGTTGCTAATGGTCAGGACTTCATCGCCCTCGTTCAGGAGATTCTGGACGCTGCTGTTGCTAACAAGTGCAAGAGTCTTGATGAGGTTAAGACACTTAAGCTCGCTAATGGCGAGGATGCTGCTACAGCAGTTCAGCAGCGTTCTGGTGTTACTGGTGAGAAGATGGAGCTCGACGGCTACAACTTCCTTGAGGGTGAGAACTTGTCTGTTTATGACCACATGAACAAGCACACTCTCGCAACTATCGTTCAGCTCAATGAGAACAACGAGGAGGCTGGTCACAAGGTAGCTATGCAGGTTGCAGCTATGAAGCCAGTAGCTCTTGACGAGGCATCTATTCCACAGTCTGTTAAGGACGAGGAGTTCAAGGTTGCTGTTGAGAAGACTAAGGAAGAGCAGATTGAGAAGGCTGTTGTTGCTGCTATCAAGAAGGCAGGTATCAACGCTAACCTCGTTGACAGTGAAGACCACATCGAGTCTAACATCAAGAAGGGTTGGTTGACTCGTGAGGAAGCTGACAAGGCTATCGAGATTCGCAACACTGTTGCTGCTGAGAAGGCTGCAAACCTCAACGAGGATATGATTCAGAACATCGCTAAGGGTCGTTTGAACAAGTTCTTCAAGGAGAACTGTCTCGTTGATCAGGAGTTCCAGTTTGGTGATGGCGACAAGCAGAGCGTTAGCGAGTGGCTTAAGGCTCAGAGCAAGGATCTTAAGATTGTTGCTTACAAGCGCTTCACTCTCGCTGCAGAGTAATCACAGAGCTTCATTAGAAGAAAGATATGGGAGTTGCAGGATAGCCATTAGGCTCCTGCAACTCTCTTTTATTAGAAGTTAGGGTTTATTAGACTAATTGGGCTAATAAGGCTAATTGGGCTAATAAGGCTAATTGGGCTAATAAGACTAATTGGGCTAATAAGACTAATTGGGCTAATTGGGCCAATAAGGCTAATTGGGCTAATTGGGCCAATAAGCCCAATAAATTCCTAAAACTACCAACAATGAAAATCTTTGCAGTCGGCATGAATTATGCCGAACATAATAAATCGCTAAACGAAACGTTATCTAAAAAGGAAGGACCAGTTATCTTCACTAAGGCAGACTCTTCCCTACTGAAAGATAAAAAGCCTTTCTTCATTCCCGATGACTTGGGAACGATTGAATATGAAACGGAACTCGTGGTGCGTATCTGTCGATTGGGGAAGACCATCTCAGAGCGCTTCGCTCATAGATACTACGATGCTGTGACAGTTGGTATTGACTTCACAGCTCGCGAATTACAACAAAAACTAAGAGTGCAAGGACTACCATGGGACCTCTGCAAAGGATTTGACGGGTCGGCTGCTTTAGGCGAATGGGTATCAAAGGATAAATTCCTTGATGTACAACGACTCCGCTTCCACCTTGATATCAATGGACAGACGGTTCAGGAAGGATGTACAACTGACATGCTATACAAAGTAGATGAAATCATCAGTTACATTAGTCGCTACTTTACCCTCAAGACTGGCGACATCATCTATACAGGCTGTCCATCAGGTTGTGGACCTGTACATATCAATGACCACTTAGAAGGATACATTGAAGAGAGAAAGGTTCTCGACTTTAATTGCAAGTAAACTAAGGAGAGTAAGTGAAAGACTTCTAAACGATTACGACATAGATTTCTATACTCTCCAATTAAGGAACTCAAATAATCAACCGAACAGAGGGAATAACTGACAAAAAGACTTAAGAAGGAATACATCAATAAAATGACGAAAGGAATCAACAAGCTGTTAATGAAACGTTCAGCAATACTCTGCCTTATACTTCTGTTGGGTTGTATGAAACTATCAGCTCAACAGCAAAGATTTTTCAACCTAACGGTTCAAGATGTGACAATAGACTCGCTATTGCCACATTTCAGTTATGCTATCCCTGTTGGTGAACAGTATGCTGATTCTATCTACGAATTGGAGATACGCTATCCTGAGTTTATGGACATGAGCAAGGCAGACATTGAACGCTACAATGCATTGACAAGTGCTGTCCCTCCTGCATTACCAGAGATACATCAGCAGATGACTGTGGAACGTAAGCGTGGTGTATTAGAGATATCTCTAATGCCTATCGTTCAGCGCAATGGAAAGAAGCAGTTCCTCGTCAGTTTCATGATAGCGCTTACATCTCGTCCTAAGAAAACAACGACGAAGAAGACAAAAGGTGTTGAGACTCGTACCAGTGGCGTATCGGTATCTGCTGTCTCAAATCGCTACGCTGCACATTCCGTTCTTGCAAGTGGTAAGTGGGCAAAGATACGTGTTCCTGCTAATGGTGTCTATCAGTTGACCAATAATCTAATCCGTCGTGCCGGCTTCTCTAACATTGACAAAGTCAAAATCTATGGCTATGGTGGAAACTTGCAGAAGGAGGTTCTTACAGCCGATGACATCACTTCATTTGATGATTTAAAAGAGGTACCAACCTATAATAGTAATGGTAGACGGCTCTTCTATGCTCGTGGACCTGTTAGTTGGGAAAGCAACACATCGGTAAAGAGAATCCGCAACCCTTATTCTAACTATGGTTATTACTTCCTAACAGAAGACAACAACAGTGCTCCTACAACAGTTTCAGATAGCACAACCTTCCTCAGCAGTTTCTATCCATCAGCAGGTGACTATCATAGTCTGCATGAGATTGATAATTTCAGTTGGTATCACGGAGGTCGAAACCTCTTTGAAGAGACTCCATTAAAACTGAACGAAGGTAAGGTGTTCACCTTGCCAAACAAAACACGTGCTACAAGTGCAAAACTAACGGTAGCCGTAACAACAGGTACTTATAATTCTATTGTAAAGGTAGAAGCTAATGGTCAGCGTCTTGGCGACATTAGAATCACACCTCAAGAATCTTTCGATAAAGGTTATGAAGAGGTTAGAACTTATACGCTCAACACCCTCCATGCAGTTGATAGCATCAAACTGACAACCCTATCTGGTGGTCCTGCACGTCTTGACTATCTCATCATGACCTACCCTACTCCTGCGCCAGCACCTTCATTGAAGGCTTCTTTCCCTGCCCCAGAGTATGTTTACAACATAACCAATCAAGACCATCATGCTGACGAACCAGTCAACATGGTGATTATCATCCCTACAAGTCAGAAGTTATTAGCCCAGGCAGAACGCTTAGCCGACTTCCATCGTACACACGATAATATTTCTGTACGTATTGTCCCAGCAGACGAACTCTATAATGAATTCTCCAGTGGGACACCTGATGCAATGGCTTACCGTCGTTATATGAAAATGCTTTACGACCGTGCTACCAGTAACAATCTTCCACAGTCGCTCCTACTCTTTGGCGACTGCGTATGGGACAACCGTATGGTTACCAGTGCTTGTCGTAACCTTAACCCTGATGACTATCTTCTTGCCTACGAGAGTGAAAACTCATTCAGCGAGACCGACTGCTATGTCAATGATGGTTGGTTTACGTTGATGGATGATGGAGAAGGTGGAGACTTGTTAAGACGGGACAAAGAAGACCTTGGAGTTGGGCGCTTTCCTGTGACAGAGATATCAGATGCAAAGATATTAGTCGATAAGACTATCAGCTATGCTGAGAACAAGAATGGCGGAAGTTGGGAGAATGTTATCATGTTCATGGGTGATGATGGAAACAATAATCTCCACATGCACGATGTCAATGAGACCGCAGAAACCATTATGTCGACCTATCCTGACTATCAAGTAAAGAAGGTGATGTGGGATGCTTACACCCGTGTATCGTCTGCAACTGGTAACACCTACCCTGAGGTAAGTGCTATTATCAAGCAGCAACAGGCACAAGGTGCACTTATCATGGATTATGCTGGTCACGGAAAGGAAGACCAGATCTCTCATGAAGCAGTACTCCGCCTCAACGACTATGCCAACTTTACCAACGCTAATCTACCACTTTGGATTACCGCCAGCTGTGATATTATGCCATACGATGGTACTATCCCAACTATCGGTGAAGCAGCAATGCTAAACAAGAAGGGTGGCTCTGTTGCTTTCTGGGGTACTACTCGTACGGTATATGCTTACTATAACAAGGCAATCAATACTGCCTTCCTCAAGCATGTTCTTAGCTTTACAAATGGTAAACCAACCACATTGGGCGAAGCACAGCGTTTAGCTAAATGTGAGTTGATTAATTCTAACAGCGACCTCACACCAAATAAACTGCAATATGCTTTATTAGGCGACCCAGCTCTCTCACTGAACCTCCCAACATTAGAGGTAAAAGTGGAGACAATCAATGGACAAACGCCAAGTACGACAGGTTCTGTTGTACTCAAAGGTGGCTCCATTGTAACTGTCAAAGGTCACATTGCAAAGAATGGTAGTAAGCAAGGTGACTTCAAGGGACTACTCAGTGCTACCGTACGTGACACAAAAGAACTTATTACCTGTAAGAAGCAAGAGGATACATCCGCAAGTGCGTTCCAATATTACGATCGACAGAAAGTGCTCTACAATGGTACAGACAGTATCAAGAATGGTGAGTTTACATTCACCTTCGCCGTACCACGTGACATCAACTATGCAGCAGGAACAGGCTTGATGAACCTATCTGCCATTAACGACAACCATACCCTCATGGCACAAGGACATGAAGATGGCTTCACGATTGATGGTTCAGAGATTGTATACAACGACTCTATTGGTCCATCAATCTATGCTTATCTCAATTCTCCTTCTTTTGTCAATGGTGGTGAGGTCAATAGTACTCCTTACTTCTTTGCACAGATAACGGATAAAGATGGTATCAACGCTTCTGGTAATGGTATCGGACATGACATGCAGTTGACCATCGACGGCAAGTTGACGCAGACCTATATTCTGAATGATAACTTCCGATATGACTTCGGTAGCTATACATCAGGAACAACAGGCTTTAGTCTGCCTGAGCTTTCTGAGGGACCACACACTCTGCAGTTCCGTGCGTGGGACATACAGAACAACCCTTCAACCGTTACATTACAGTTCAAGGTTGTAAAAGGACTGGCACCAGAAATCTATAGTGTCAATGCTTCTAAGAATCCTGCCACGACAGAGACGACATTCATTGTTACGCACAACTATATTGGTTCAGATGTCGATATTGACATTGAAGTATTCGATATGAGCGGTCGCCTCCTATGGCACCGCAGTGAGACTGGTGTTGCATCGGGCAATGCCATTACAGCCAACTGGGACCTTACCGTTGAGAGTGGAGCAAGACTCAAGACAGGTGTCTACCTCTATCGAGTACGCCTCAGCAGTAATGGTGCGACAAAGGTATCGAAAGCTAAGAAACTAATTATCTTAGACAATAAATAACACAGAACGAACGTTTCAATCCATATAGCAACATTTAATAAGCAATCCAATTAAAATAGAATGATTAATAAGCTTCGTATAGCCATCCTCTCACTGACGGTATTTGCCTCATCTACCGTTTTCGCTCAGGATAAGAAAGACATTTTTAATCCAGTCAACACATCTGTTACCTCACAGACTATCGCTCCTGATGCACGTGCTGCAGGTATGGGTGACGTTGGTGCTGCTACCGACCCAGATGTGAATTCACAGTATTGGAACCCTGCAAAATATCCTTTTAATATTTCTCGTGCGGGTGTTTCACTAAACTACACTCCTTGGCTTCGCCAGTTGGTGAGTGACATCGACTTGGCTTATCTTTCTGGTTACTATCGTATCGGTGATTACAGTGCAGTCTCAGCTTCTATGCGCTACTTCTCTTTGGGTGAAGTACAGATGACTGACGGATCTAACATGACCATTAACCCTTATGAGATGTCAATGGACGTAGCCTACTCTCTGATGTTGAGTGAGCATTTCTCATTAGGTGCGGCTGTACGTTGGATATACTCTGACCTTACCTATAACTATACCGATGATACCGCGCCAGGTTCTGCCTTTGCAGCCGACTTGTCTTGCTATTATCAGAACTATATCAATATCGGTGAGCGTGAGTGCCAGTTGGGCTTAGGTATGAATATTTCAAACATCGGTTCAAAGATTACCTTCGGTGGTGATAATCGCTCTGAGTTCATCCCAACCAACCTTCGTTTAGGTGCTTCGTTGATGATTCCTATCGATGAATTCAACCGTTTTACCATTGCTGCTGATGCTAATAAGTTATTAGTTCCTACCTATCCAAAGCGCAAGGCTGATGAAACACAGGTAGACTATGATAACCGTCTTCAGAAGGAATACTATGACGTATCTTCTATCTCTGGTATCTTCAAGAGCTTCGGTGATGCACCTAATGGTGCGTTACAGGAGATTCAGTGGAGCTTAGGTGCTGAATATACTTATAATGATAAGTTCTCACTCCGTGCTGGTTACCACCACGAAAGCGAGAACAAAGGTAACCGCAAGTACTTCACTGTCGGTGCAGGCTTCAAGATGAATGTCTTCTCACTGGATGCCGGATATGTTATTGCAACAGCTAAGAACAACCCACTTGATCAGACCCTCCGTTTCTCTTTATCATTTGACATGGATGGTATAAAAGATTTGTTTAAGAGGAGGTAAACAACAACCAGCCCCTCCCCCAGCCCCTCCCCCAAAGGGAGGGGAGTGATTACTACCATTAGCCAAATCCTTGATAGTAATCTTCTTTACATAAGTATTATAAGACTTTTAATATAAACCAATAAGAACCTATCCCCCGCATAAAACATCTTCTATCTTAGAAGAGCCTGGGAAGGTCCCATTATTATGAGCAATTCTACTCAACCTATCCCATCTTTCCGTGTAGGAATGGGATACGACGTACACAAACTCGTGAAAGGACGCGACCTATATTTAGGTGGTATCAAAATAGAGCATACCCTTGGACTCCTTGGACACAGTGATGCCGACGTACTCATTCACGCTATCTGTGATGCCCTACTCGGTGCTGCTAATATGCGCGATATTGGTTATCATTTCCCCGACACTTCTGCTGATACGCTCGATATGGACTCAAAGGTCATTCTTCGCAAGACCATTGACCTCTTAGCAACAAAGGGTTATCGAGTAGGAAACATCGATGCTACGGTGTGCGCCGAGCGTCCAAAGATAAACCCACATATCCCTGCTATGTGCAAATGTCTGTCTGATATCATCGGTTGTGACATCGATGCCGTATCTATCAAGGCTACCACTTCCGAGCGCATGGGCTTCGTTGGTCGTGAAGATGGTATGGCTGCATACGCAGTTTGTATGATTGTGAAGGCATGAGATAATTGAAGCATAGTATTTTAGTATTATCCTCATCCTATAGGAAAAGACATAAACACCTAATCATGCTATCATCTCTTATTGATAATAAAGACTAAAGGCTGAAATCCTTCATTGGGTTTCAGCCTTTTTTTAAAACCCAAATCAATCAAGATAGAGCTTTTTACTTCTAATTATAACGGCATTTTTTAATTATAACACCCTTTTCTATTATGATGCAGGTGCCCAGCACATATGGTGCGGATGGTAAACACCAATGGTGCGAACACCTCGCACCAGACGAAACGTTAATATGATAGAGGCAATTCATACTTAGATCTAAGAGCATTATATACGCGATTTCGGGATAAGAAAAGTCTTGTAAAAGTGTAGAGACAACCATTGACCAAGCGTACTGGGGATACTAACATGTTAAGAGGTTAGTGTATGACGTGTAAAAACATGAAATAAAAGTTGCTGTCACTCCTGTCACTCCAATAACTCTTGCATATGATTACTTAACAAGAGGTTACGAGAAGTGTTAAAAGTGACAGCAAACTAAATAAAAAAGAAATTAGGTTATTGAGATAGAGATTCTATCTCAATAACCTAATTTCTTTATGCCAAAGTATTCTCAGCTTAGCTCATAGAAGATTCATGTCTGATTCTTATAACAAACGCTCAATCTCCTGCTCAAGATTCTTAATCTGTGATGGGTTCTTCACAATATTGTTACCTCTATCAATGAGATAGATGATTGGAACCGTCTGTGCAGGAGCTGTATAAGCTTGACTGATACCAGTGTCATCATAAACGTTTATCCACGGCAGATTAGCCACCTGCTCTTTCCAGAAATGAGCATTATCGTCTAATGAAACCATATAGATTTCGAACCCACGGTCATGGTACTTATTGTAAAGTTCGCGTAGTTGCATAATGTATTCTGTAGAACCCTTTGCTGCAAAGACATGGAAGTCGAGCAGAACAACCTTACCTTTCAAATCAGTAAGATGGCGTTCTACACCACGGTTGTCACGTAATGGAAGGTCGACAACACCTAATTCCTTAGCTTCTATCTCCACTGGCTTATTCTGTGCCTTCACAATGCGCTCATCCTTCATGCCCTTAATCGTGATATTATGGAGATTCTGCGTACGCTCTGAACCTGGATAATAGGTATCCCAACTGGTTGCAACGGCACCGAACACCTTATTGTCAGCTACGTCTCTTGATGGGTCAAATATCAAATGTGCTTGATTACCAATTACAATATACTGGAATAAAGCAAAATAGCTATAGGCACGCATTGGCTCCTTGAAGATATAGTTGCGTGATACATCCTGCTTATAGTCGCTCATCAATACTGTGATAATTGAATCAGCAAGATCAGGACGTTCTGCAAGAATAGACTGGCAACGTGCTTGTAAGTCAATTTGCTTCAGTGCCAATTCCTTGATTTTCTCATTCTCATAGGAACCCTTCACACTATAATCGGTAGCCATCTGCGGATAAGTAGCCTTCACATCGACTGTCTCTGTAGAATCAATACCAATATTGATAATCTGTCCAGCTATGCGAAGTCGATAGAACTCTGGATTATCCACCTTATCACCTGAGAACGAAAAATCGCCCTTTTCATCGAGTTTAACAGAGTCAACAGTAGAAAATCCATTGAGTCCGTTATGCTCAAAATAGAGTAAAGAGTCCTTGGCATTTGCAATAGAACCTGTCACATGGAACTTTTCTCCCGCACAACTTGCCAGTGCAGCGAGTCCAACAATCGCAAAGCCTACCGCCAAAATGTTTCCGATTTTATGCTTCATTGTTTAATAGATATTACGTTTTTATCTTATCTTCCTTGCAAAGGTAACGTAAAATGATAAAACTGCAAAGCAAATATCGTCAAATATTATCAAATTCACTATACTTAAACAAAACTCCCTCCAGCCACTAAAAAGAGATAACATTGATTACTTATAGCCGTATCTTAAACCCAAATCTACTTTTTAAAGAAACACTAAGATATTTGTACATAGAGGGCTGAATAGACAATTGTTTTATCTCTTTTTGACGAAAATTTATCGATTTCATCGGGATTAATCAAATAAGAGTAACACTTATGAACCAAGTGTTTTTATAAATGATTGGATGCAAAAAGGGCTTGTATCAACTGAAAATATTGATACAAGCCCCTATATTTCCGTATTCATCTACCCTCTTTCACGATATTATCAACATTTGGTAATTACAATGTAACAGCCTATTTGATGTATAATATCTGGGTTTCAGAATACTTTTCTAACATAGCAAGATAGTCTATTGTACGATGTTTTAGATATCTCGCTCATAATTTTATTATCCACTAATTTACTTTACCAGAACCTTCTTACCATTAATAATGTAGATTCCAGGATTTAATTTCCCTTTATCGTTCGCATCTCTTACCTTCATGCCATTGATAGAATAGACAGTACCATCATTTTGATTCGTCGGCTCTATCTTATCTATAGCAATACCTGTAACAGTGTTATTTGAAGTATGACTCGTACCTATAATGTTAACACTACGCAAGTAGTACCCCTGTCCAGTTACGACCAAGCCATTCTGTTTTAACTCTTCGATAACCTTAGGCTCGAGGTCAAGACTATAGGTCTTTTCATCTTTTCCACTATCCAAGTTGATAATACTACCATACTGTACGCTAAATGAAAACTTAGGTCTTTTTGAATCAGTAGGATTCTTTTTATTCTGGCGTAAGAAAATCTTTCCACCAGGATTAACATCTCTCACCACGAACTCAAGTTTCTGACCTTCTGCTAAATTCGCAAATAACTCTGCAGGGATAATTGTCTCACCCCACTGGATTTCTTTGAAACCACTCCAAATAGCATCCTTCTTGTCTGAATGACAAACAGTAAATAAACGGATGTTCTCACCTTTCAACACGCAACCCTCATTCCTTAGTTTTTTACCAAGTTCTTCTGTCACCACGAAAGTTACCTGTGCATCATTCTTTGTGAACTCAGGCTTTAAAGTAGTGATAGAATGTCCACTTTTATTAAAGATATCAAGGCTTGCGTTTTGATTAGGATCACAAACCTCAAGGTCCATTACCAACTGATCACCAGGCTTTATGTTAGTAAACTTCTCTTTTGCAAGGTCAAGA
>QWCL01002172.1_pt1 | contig 10740 bp, 10 predicted proteins | sample 1972551 | NCBI WGS metagenome assembly QWCL01 (sample SAMN09866709, study PRJNA288562) | Human oral metagenome isolate term2_saliva, whole genome shotgun sequencing... | isolation source: mouth | host: Homo sapiens | place: USA: California
AAAGAGAGAGTTTTGAAAAAGATATGGCTATAGAGATAAGAAACAGTAAGATATACACTTATAACTGGGTTGGAGTTATCTCTACTCCAACACAAGATGAAAACAGTAGGAGAATAGAAATTACTTCTCGATTTGATACCAGTGAAAAGCAATATTTTCTTCTTTATTTATTGAGCAGTGTTTACGGTGTGAATATTTTTAATATTGATGTCAACAGTAAGGAAGAAAGTAATTATATCATCATTTTGATCATCCTTTTTCTGAGCAAAATTGTGGAAGCGTACGGCAGCGGACTGTATAAAGAATACAATAGAAGTAAGTACAATGACTACAATTTTAAGGGCTCAATAGATATTGACAGGCATATAAGGCTTAATACACCTTTTATGGGCAAAACAGCTTATAAAATAAGAGAGTATAGCTATGACAATGAAATATTATGCTTAATGCGTCAGGTGTTGGATTATATTATCTGTAATCATTTTGAAGTGTGGGAAGCGTGTTTAAATAATGAACTGATGTTGAATGAGATAGTGAATGTGATAGAAAATGCCACTCCATCATATAGAATGAATATCAACTATGCCGATACTATAAGTTGCAGAAGAGAAATCACTCATCCAATGTATCGGGACTATGAAGAAGCGAGAAAACTTGCAATTATGATATTGAGCGAATCAGGACAAAATATATTTGACAATTCTAAAGAACTGTCATTTAGTCTGTTGATTGACATATCGTGGCTTTGGGAGGAATTTGTTGCAGAAAAGCTCTTGAAAGAATGTAATTACAAGCATTTGTTGACGGACGGATCTGCAGGAACATTAGAATGGTCAAATAGAGAATATTGGTATCCTGATTTTATTGAGGAAGGAGATGAACATAAAAGAAGAAATATATTTGATGCCAAGTATAAGTTTTGGGATTGGAATAAAAATGACGACATTCATCAACTGCTATCCTACCTGCTTATATCAGGCGGAAATAACTGTGGTATAATTTACCCGGATAATAAGTCAAAGACATGGAGTTATAAAGAGATACATTCATATGATAAATTCTATGGAAATGAACATCCTAAAATATATAAAATGCCTATGTATATTTACGATGGTAAGGACATGGGATATTTGGAATATTGTAGGGTTGTGGAGGAATCTATAAAGAAATGGAAGGAGAACTTTCAAAACCTATTATTTGAAATTTAGGAGGCAATGAATGAAAAATATCAAATACAGCCTTGATATCATTAAGTATCAAGGCTGTATTTTTATTAAAGATACCCTCTACCTCCCTGTCTTTATATCAGTACTGTTCAGATAAAGCAATCCTATGGCAAAAGAAATAAAAATATAGAGTAAACAAGTTATTATCACAACAGGCAGATTTATTTCACCGGTTATATTTGTGCTTCCCATAGAGTATATCAGGCTTCCTGTAATTCCAATAATCTTTCCTGAAACAATATAGATAAATGCAATCCATATCATACAAATAGATGACATTGTGGCTACGGTAAGCCATTTATCCTTTAATACTTTGAAACGCGAACTCGATGTAAGTATTATATTCCAGTTAGTTCCAAGATGCTCCATACGAAAATCAAGGCTTGCAAGTATGGCAATTAGAGGTGATAGGAAGAACATACCTAAAAACAATGACTCCTGTGTCCAAAGATCCGCCCAGTCCAATGACAACACTCCTTGATTTGAAAGAAAATTTATAATACCGATACCGGCAGAAATTAACGGAATCAAAATAAAGGGAATCCATACAGGGTTTCTCTTTATCTTGATAAGTTCTACAGGCAATAGGGTATGAGCACTTTTGCTTTTTCTATTTACAAGAGCAATCTTAAAATTACCTGTTTCAGGATTATTAAATACCAATAGACTTACCTTATATGTAACAAAGAAATATAACAAGCTTATCAATATCGCTTTTATATCTATTGCATTCCATGAAAGTAGCATTTCTCTTGTGGCAGAGTCATAATCCATAGTAACGGTACTTAAAGAAAAAAGTACGGACCATGGAGTAAGTGCCGATTTACTTACAAAAGCAATGAATACACCTGCAAGTGTGCCTCCGAATGCAATTGAAAGTGCTGCAAATTGATTCCTAAATTTTAATGACAACAGACATTGAAGCTGAAATATAATCATTCCGAAAATAATCTCCGCAAATTCAGTCTGAAGTAATGCAAAAATTGGGAATCCTCCCCCAATCATAAATTTAATACCTAAATATAAAATCATTATTGTCTGTATAAAACAAAATAAAGCTATATGTATTAAGCCGAATAAAAGCTTGGAAGAAAAGAGTTTTTTCCTGCTTTCCAGTGTAGGTAGAGTATTCCACATATTTCCTTTATTTTCTATATCTATACATCTGCTGGCCAGTACAGACATCATAATAGAAATCAACATTGTATTCAAAAACGGAATCGAGCTGAAGATCCTTTGCCATTCCTGCCCTTTTGGAAAGTCTTCATATGAAAGGTAGAAATAGTTTAATGCTGTTACAATAAATAATAAGAATACGGAAATCAGGAGCTTATTCTTTTTAAATTCAATGGATATTGACTTATTTAAGCTGATTTGTTTCATAATGACTCCTTTTCTCCGGTAAGCTCAAGGAAAATCTGCTCCAAACTTTGACCTGATGATTCAAGATTTGACAGCTTTCCTTGGTAGAGCATTTGACCATGATTTATAATACCTACATAGTCAGCCATTTGTTCTATCTCATTGAGCAGATGGCTTGAGATAAGTACAGTCATCTCTTTTTCTTTCGGTAGGGAAGTTATAAGTTTTCTAATCTCCATTATTCCGGCAGGATCAAGGCCGTTGGTAGGCTCATCCAATATGAGTAATTTTGGATCTCCAAGAAGTGCCATAGCGATACCAAGCCTTTGCTTCATACCAAGTGAATAAGCGGCAAGCTTTTTATCTCTTTGTTCGTAAAGCCTGACAGTTTTCAGAGCTTTTTCTATTTCGGCTTCTTTAACGCCTTTTAACTTTGCTATGATTTGCATATTTTCAAGTCCTGTTAAATGAGGATATCCTCCGGGATTTTCTATAAGACTACCTGTTTGACGAAGCAGATTTAAAAGATTCTTGTTTGAAACTTTTTCACCAAAGAGTTTAATCTCTCCTGAGTCTTTCTTTATAAGTCCTAAAATCATTTTCAATGTAGTGCTTTTTCCTGCTCCGTTCGGTCCGAGAAATCCGTATACACAGGATTTCGGCACACTCATGGATAAGTCATGTACACGATTTTTTTTAGTTAAATTTTTTGTTTCAAGTATTGTATCCGTCATTGTTTTTCTCCTTTTGCTTGATATGTGATTATGATAATAACTGAAGATTAAACGAAGATTATTGCTACATTATGATTACCTTAAGAAAAGTATTTTTATATAGCGACTTTACTTAAATAAGATATAATAAGAAAACAAAATGATTTAGGAGTATATATGGAAAAGAAAGATTGTAAAATCCTGATAATTGATGATGAAACAGAATTGTCAAAGGTTTTAGGAGATATTTTAAAAAATGACGGATATACAGATATAGAATATGCTAAGAATCTAAAGGAAGGAAGAGAAAGAGTGAATAGTTGTCAGATTCATCTTATTTTACTTGATGTAATGCTTGGAGACGGCAACGGGTTTGATTTTTATGAGGAATTAAAAAGAGTAGGTATATTTCCAAAACTGCCGGTTATCTTCCTATCGGCAAGAGATGAGGATGAAGACAGACTTCACGGTCTTGGACTGGGGGCGGATGACTATATAACAAAGCCCTTCCTCCCGAAAGAATTGTTGCTCCGTATCGGTGCGGTACTTAGAAGATGTTATTCGTTTGATGAAAACACTTCAGATATTGTTTTAGGTGAAAGTACAGTTTCTATAGAGGGAGGTATTGTAAAAAAGAATGGAAGTATCATAACTTTGACAGCTAAAGAACTCGCATTATTTTCAATTCTTTATAGAAATAAGGGTAGGATAGTAACTACAGATATACTTTGTGAAGAGCTTTGGCCGGACGGCAGCTTCGGACTTGAAAATTCTTTAATTGTACATATGCGTCATTTAAGAGAAAAGATAGAAAAGGATCCTTCAAAACCGATTTTCTTAAAGACAGTAAGAGGTCTGGGATATAAGATGGAGAAGATATGAGAAAAAGTTTAGAGAGAAGATTGCAATTTATACTATGGGTACTTGTTTTTGCCATAGCCATATTGTTTGTGGATTTCATAATCTGTATGGCGGTGATGTACAAAAGCTCATATACAAACTATACAGATGCAAGCGAAATAATGGACAATTTATCATACAATACCAGTGAGTATGTTTTAAGTGATGAAGAAAGCACACAGTTACAGAAAAATAATGAATTTGCTTTTTTACTGGATAATAACGGGAATATTGTATGGTATGAAAATATGCCTGAATCTTTGAAAAAATCAAAGTATACTTTACAGGATGTAGCGAAGTTTACAAGGTATTATCTGGATGACTATCCTGTACGCACTTATATAGTTAGTGAAGACCGATTGCTGATTGTCGGAAAGTTGAATGCGGATATATGGAAATATACTTTGGAATATGATGCGAATAATGTTTTGACATTCTTGGAAATAACACCTGTATTATTTATTTTTAATATCATTTTGTTTATCTTTGTTTCGATAAGGATGTATAAAGCAAGACAAAGAAGAATTGAGGAAGAAAGGGTAGAGTGGATTGCTGGAGTTTCTCATGATATCAGGACACCGCTTGCTGTTATTTTAGGCAATACGCAAATGATTCCTAAAGAAAGTGATATGGATGAGATAAAAAGAAAAGCTGAGATTATTGAAAGTCAAGGGCTACGCATCAGAGCATTGGTAGAGAATTTAAATATTACAAGTAAGCTCGATTTCGGTACAAAAAGATTTGAAAAAAGTAAGGTATGTTTAAGTACACTAATCAGAAAGATTGTAAGTAATGCGATAAATTCACTTGATATTGATGCACAGTCTAAGTATGATTTTGAACTGAATATAGAGGATGAGTTGCAAAAATATGAAATTTCATTAAACGAAGAACTTTTTGAAAGAGCTGTTATAAATCTTTTAAACAATGCTTTTCGACACAATCCTGACGGATGCCAAGTATATATAAATCTATATAAAGAAAATAAGAAGGTTGTTTTGGAGATAGGAGACAGCGGAAGCGGAGTACCGGCTGAAATTTTGCAAAGATTGAATCAAAGTTCATATGCCGAGAGCAAAAGCGTTGGAAAACATGGACTTGGACTTAAGATAGTAAAGAAAGTAGTTGAGTTTCATAGATGGAAGGTGAGATTTTATAACGGTGAGGATGTGGGATTTGTGTGTAGGATGGAAATAAAATAAGAGGGCATATACCCTCTTATTCTTGTTCCCAGAATAATTCATCCAAAGTCTTATCAAGTGTGTGGCAGATGGATAGGCAAAGACGAATTGTGGGATTGTAGTCTCCCTTTTCTATCGCATTTATTGTTTGACGGCTGACACCGACCAGATCTGCAAGCTGCTGTTGGGAGAGGTCTTTGGCGGCTCTGGCGGATTTTAATTTAAGGTTTTTCATAGTTCCCCCTTATTCTTCCTCTTTTTTATATCTGTCTATCACCAATTTTACCACCAAGTTTAGAATTAAAACAATAAAGGATATAGCCACGATAAGGTTGATACCTTCTCTAAATTGAAGTACTCCGTCCTTAAACAATGTGTGATCTACGATGGACCTGATCAGGTAGCCGCCATTTAACAAAAATATAAAGATGTAAGCGATAAATTGCTTTTTACAATTGTTATTTTTATAGATGTAATAAGCATCATGAAAAACAATATAGATGTTGAGTACAATACCTGATATAAAAAGTATGATAAGACTGATAAGTTCATTTGAAACGGGCAATGAGACCATATCTTTTGTGAATATATGTAAAATTGAAAGTATCATTACAGTGAAGTAAGCGTAAGTATAGCCTCGTCCTCTGACAGCCAACTGCCTTTCATCGTATCCTTTTTTTGACTCTTTTGAATTGAAAGTCAATACTCCAAATACACCTACAATAAATAAACCAATAAATAAACCAATCCTCAGATCTTCCATAAAAACTCCTTTCAGACAAAATGTCATATATATCTTACATCATCAATATAACTCTGTTATTCCATTATGTCAAGTATATTTTACTTTATGTAAGATCATATACTTGCTTAAAGTATTTAAAATTGATATAAATATAATGTATCAATATAGAAAGGATCTTTTCTTATGAAGAAATTTAGATTTACTGCTTTAGCTGTCGTAGGGTGTTTTGTTTTTTTCCTTTTTGGCAGAACTTTTTTTGCACAGGACAAATTTTATAGTGGCAAATCTTATGGTGTATTTATCGGCATGGGTAAAGAAGAGGGGATGAAACTCAATAATTACGAAGTTCTTGTGTTTGAACCAAGTGAATTTGATAAAGATAATATTAAGAAATTGCATGAGAAGAATAAAAAGATATACGCCTATCTCAATATAGGATCTTTGGAAAACTATCGCCCATACTATGAGAAGTTTAAAGATAAAGTCTTGGGGAATTATGAGAACTGGGAAGATGAGTACTGGATGGATGTGTCCAATAAGGAATGGCAAAATCTAGTTGTAGATGAACTTGGGAAAAATATCTCCTATAAAGGCTTTGATGGATTTTTTATAGATAACTGTGATGTGTATTATCAGTTTCAGGATGAAAAGACATTTGACGGACTTTGTTCTATATTGAATGGACTTAGAAAATATCATCTTGATACGATCATCAATGGCGGAGATACATTTGTGAGCAAATGTATTGATGACAAAACGGCAAAGGAAATGTTTGATGGGGTCAATCAGGAATGTGTATTTACAAGTATTGATTTTGAAAACAAAAAATATGGTGAAAAATCAGCCAAAGACTCTGAATATTTTATTCAATATTTAGATAAAGTAAAAAAAGATACTATGGTAGTATTTTTAATTGAGTATGGAGCTGATGACACTCTTTCAAAAAAGATTGAAAAATATTTGGTAGGACTTTGTATTACAGCAGTGAGTATGTCCGCTTGCAGTTCTCAAAAGAGAGTGGTCGGTTCCAAGGGGGATCAGTTTTCTGTGAAAAAGGATGTGGAGAAGGTCAGCAATGAGGCACAGTCCGGTGATAAAGCTTATGAGCCGTATACAATCACACTAAATCTTGAGCGGTCGGGTGCCGGTCAAAATATGGAGGAAACATTTACTTCTGCACCAAAAAGAGTAGTGGTAGACGGTGACCAGATGGTTGATTTCTTCCTGGATCTTGGGCTTGAAGACAACATTGCCGGATATACAAGAGGAGCTTGTCTTGACACTGTAAATGATTTTCCTGCAAGAGACAAGCTGAACAAAATACTTCCTGACGGCCAGAATCTAAGCAAGGCATCAAAGGAGCAGATTCTTGCACTGAAACCTGACTTTATGATGGGGTGGGATTCCCTTTTCTCAGATACCAACTTCTCTGTAGACTGGTGCCTTAAGAATAATATTATTCCATATTTCCCATACTCATGTTCTGATAAGGCAACTATGGAGGATGTATATAAAGACTATGATACATTGGGACATATCTTTGGTGTCACAGACCTTGCGAATCAGAAAGTACAGGCTATGAAGGACACGGTTGAAGAGGTAAAAAAGACACTTGGTGACGATGTATATAAAAAGCCGATATCCGTCTTTGTATATGATTCAGGTGAGGACGCACCTTTTACAGCTTGTCAGGGAATACCGGGAGATATGATCAAGCTTGCAGGCGGTCTTTCAATATTTAGTGATATAGATAAGGGCTGGGCTACACCTTCATGGGAAGAGGTTGTTGCAAGAGATCCGGATGTCATTCTTATACTTGACTATGATCATGATACTGAGAAGAAGAAGCAGTTCCTTGAGACGAATAAGTTTACAAAGAACCTTCGTGCTGTAAAGGAAGGAAAAATCTACAGTGCTTGCTGTTCAGATATGCAGGGTTCATCAGGCTCTGCAAATACTGTAAAGATAATGGCACGGCAGTTCTATCCTGATAAATTCAAATAAGTTTTAGATTAAGAAGGCTGTCACTTTTGTGGCAGTCTTGTTTTAGGAGACAGTATGAAAAAATTTAAAAGGCATTTGTTTCCACTTGAGTCAAACGGCACATACTTGTTTTTTATATTTATAATGCTTGCTGTGTTGATTTTATCTATTGCGATATCTATTGTGTTTGGTAGCGTAGAGATCAAATTTGGTGATGTTATCGGATTTTTGGCAAATAAAATCAGCGGTAAGCGAGTAGTAGCACCTACATGGGATAACAGTATGGAGTCAATTATTTGGGATATCCGTACGCCAAGAGTTTTGACTGCGTTTATTGTAGGAGCTGGACTTACACTCTGCGGTATTGTGATGCAGGCACTTACAAAGAATACTTTGGCAGATCCGTATGTCCTTGGCATTTCACAGGGTGCATCATCAGGTGCCGTGTTTATGATTATGTACGGATCAATGTTTTTTTACGGACAGTATGGGACAGTGCTGGGTGCATTTATTGGTGCTGTTATCTCCATAATGATTGCACTGCAAATAGCTAAAATCAGAAACAAGGTAACAGCAACGCAACTTATTCTTGCGGGTATTGCTGTGGCGGCAATGTTTGGAGCTTTGACCAATATAATGATTTATCTACAAAGGACAGGATCTGATAAGGTAAAGACTGCACAGTATTGGATGATGGGTTCACTCAGTGGTTCCACATGGGAAAGACTGGTCTATGTAGCGATTGTATTTGTTATATGTTTTATTGTGATTTATGCAATCAGAAAGATGCTCGATGCTATGCTTTTAGGTGATGATGTTGCACTTACACTTGGAGTCAACACAGGCAGACTGAAGTTCATTATGATTTTGGTGGCAACATTACTTACAGGGGCCATAGTGTCTATCAGTGGAGTCATTGGTTTTGTCGGACTTCAGCGGCTACATTGGTGGGAGGCACATTTTTAGTGTTGGCGGATGTGATTTCAAGGGTACTTATCTCTCCTGAGGAGTTACCGATCGGTGTAGTATCGGCATTCTTTGGTGCACCGTTTTTTCTTTATTTGATTAGAAAATCGAGAATGGGAGGAAACGGCTGATGAAACTGGAAACGAAGGGGATTACCTATTCCATCGACGGAAAGCTTATTATTGACGGAATTGATATAAGCGTAAAAGAGGGCGAGTTTGTAGGAATAGTCGGACCGAATGGTTGCGGCAAATCCACACTTTTAAAAAATATTTATAAGGTTTACACTCCGGACAGTGGTGTTGCCTATATAGACGGCGAAGAGATTTTTAAAATGTCTAACAAAAAGACTGCAAAGAAAATGTCTGTCATGCAACAGGAAAATCTTGTCGATTTTGATATGACAGTATATGATATGGCAATGCTTGGACGATTTGCCTATCAGAAGATGTTTTCAGGGAACAGCGACGAGGACAGAGAGATTGTGCTTGAGTACCTTAAGGAGGTCGGTCTTGAAGGCTATGAAAAGAGACATTTTCTTTCACTTTCAGGCGGTGAAAAGCAAAGGACATTACTTGCAAGAGCCTTAAGTCAAAAAGCACCACTTATTATACTGGATGAGCCGACCAATCATCTGGACATCGGGTATCAGTATCAGATAATGAATATATTAAAACGACAAAAGCTCACTATGCTTTGCTGTGTCCATGATTTGAATATTGCGGCTACCTATTGTGACAGAATCATACTGATGAAAAAGAGAGAAGTATTCAAGGTTGGAACGCCAAGGGAGATGCTTACAAGTGAGAATATAAAAGAACTTTTTCACATCGACACTCAGGTAGTAGAAAATGAAAGGACGGGCAGTGTAAATATTATTTTTTTGCCTGAACTATAGAGATAAGAAAAAGTTGTGAAATTCAAAATGCAAAAAAGTCCGAGAATATGCTATTTTCGGGCTTTTCCTATGTATAAAATTTTGTTGGAACTATTTTGATGCAGAGGAAAAATAAGTAAAGTTATGAAACTATGCTTGTGCTTTCAGACAAAAAGAAGAAATTTATGAAGGAGTAGGATAATGTCAAAAGATGAGTATTTAATTACGGATAGACCGCTGAAAGCATTGACGATTTTTGCCATGCCGATGATTTTGGGCAGTTTCTTTCAGCAGGTTTATAACATGGCGGATTCGATTATCGTCGGTCGCTTTGTCGGATCTTCCGCCCTTGCCGCTGTCGGTGCCTGTGCAGCGCTGACCAATGTTTTCATTTGTGTGGCGCTTGGTGCCGGTGTCGGAGCCGGCGTTCTTGTCAGCCGCTATTTTGGGGCCAAAGAGTATGGGAAAATGAAAACGGTTGTGTCAACCTCTTTGCTTAGCTTTCTTGTTCTAAGTCTACTTCTTTCCGTCTTCGGTTTTTCTTTTTCCTACGCGATGATGGAAGCTTTGCAAACGCCTTCCGACATTCTTAAGGACGCGGTGCTGTATCTCAGAGTCTATTTTATCGGCTTTCCGTTCCTTTTTATGTACAATATTCTCTCCACCATGTTTACGTCTGTTGGAGAATCCAAAATTCCGCTAGGACTTTTGATTTTTTCCTCCATCTTAAATATTTTTCTGGATCTTTGGATGGTAAGAACACTCGGCCTTGGGGTGTTCGGCGCAG
>QWCL01000814.1_pt1 | contig 10721 bp, 8 predicted proteins | sample 1972551 | NCBI WGS metagenome assembly QWCL01 (sample SAMN09866709, study PRJNA288562) | Human oral metagenome isolate term2_saliva, whole genome shotgun sequencing... | isolation source: mouth | host: Homo sapiens | place: USA: California
GACGACGCTGGGAAGAAAAAGCTGTCTTGCTTTCTGTTTTTGCCATTCCCAAAATGGCACTTGATCGAGGTTTTTTCTCAGAAAATAGCCTGAAATGAACATGAAAAGCGGCATGTGGAAAGAGTAGATTCCCTCAAAGAGCGGATTTTGCTTCCAATTGGGATCAAACCATTGAATGCAATGTCCTAATAATACAAGGAATATCGCAAGACCGCGAAGAAAATCCCATTTCCGATCTCGAGAGTCGTGAAACGTCGTGGAGTTGTTGGAAATTGGTTGTTTCATTTCATTCATCAGACAGGCTTTTTGTAAGGATAGTTGGGGAGTGCACGGAGAATCTCTCTAACTAGAGATGGCTTTGGGGTAAGTAATTATAGTGATAGTTGGGAATTGTGGAAAATCTCTCTAATTAGAGATGGCTTCGGGGGAGTAATTATAAAGATTGTTGGGGAAGTGGAGGGTAATGCAACATCTATAATTGTTGATTTATAGTTCTTTCGTTGCATTGATGAGCCATTCCTTGTCTTTTTCTTCAGCAAGAAGAGGTAACAACTTGGTGCGCACCTTAGTGTGATAAGCATTAAGCCAGTTGCGCTCAGACGGTTCCAGCATTTCCACCACAATAGGCGTCACATCTAAGGGACAAAGCGTGAGCGTTTCGAAATGAAGGAATTCGCCAAAAGCCGTCTTCTGCGCAGGTTGAGCCACCAACACATTTTCCAAACGCACACCAAATTTCCCCGCAACATAAATACCAGGCTCGTTGCTCACCGTCATTCCCACGTGGAAAGGCACCTCTGTTGCTGCGCGTCGATCTTTGCGAATCTGGTGAGGACCTTCGTGCACACACAAATGGCTACCCACTCCGTGTCCAGTGCCGTGACCGAAATCAAAACCTTCGCGCCACATAGATTGTCGTGCTGCAAAATCAAGCGCAAGTCCTGTTGTTCCCACAGGAAAATGCGCCATAGAGAGCAGAATCATCCCTTTGAGCACCAGCGTGTAGGCTTTCTTTTCCTCCTCAGTCAGCGCACCAAGTGGAATGGTGCGCGTGATGTCGGTAGTTCCACTCACATAGTGCGCACCGCTGTCTAGAAGAAGAAAACTTTTGTTGGAAAGTTGCGCGTGATCATCTGCCGTTGCTTCATAGTGCACGATAGCACCATTGCCTGCATATCCTGCAATCGTAGCAAAAGACAGACCGCGATATTCCGCATTTTCAGCACGAATAGCTTCCAATCTCTCAGAAATGCTCCATTCCGTTTCGTTGTTGATGCTACCATCAGCAATTTTTTCATCCAATTCTCTGCGAAAACGCACCAGTGCTGCACCATCGAGAAGCATTGCCTGTCGAAAACCCTCAATCTCTGCGTCATTTTTGTGCGCACGCCATTGAGCAATCGGAGAAACCCCGTGGTTGGGAGTCCAAAACCCGATGGGAGATTGCGTGATGCGTTCCCACAAACCATAGTTGATGTTGAAAGCAAAGAGAAAAGTGTTCTCTTGTTGAGGCGCTTTGTTGATAAAATCCTGCACCCCATCATAGGGATGATAAGTCGTATGGACTCGTTTCAGATATACCCTCACCTCAGGAGTAAGATGCTCCTCGGTGATAAACAAGTGCACATCTTCACTTCCCACGATGAGGTAAGCCAAAAACACCGGATTATATGCAATGTCTTCTCCGCGCAGATTGAGCAACCACGCAATTTCTGACGCATCATTTGTCATATAATATTGCGCGTGTTGCTGTTTCACAAACGCTCTCAATCGCTCCATTTTCGCAACGATGCTCTCTCCAGTCCATTTTTCGGGTTGAAGATAGACAGCGTGGTGCGGAAGTGCTGGACGATTTTCCCAAATCTCCTCGAGTAAGTCAATATCTACCAAGAAATCTACCAAATCGTAGACCATATCCATCTGAGGTTCATAGGAAACACCCATAAAATCGAATCCAATTCGCGGATTGTGATCAAGATGAGAAAAAGACAATTCATCCCCATTCTCCAGAGTGTATCCCACCACAGACTTCATCCATTCGCTCTCGCTCGGCACACCTTCCACACCCATCCGCATCAGTTCGATGCCACTACCCGCAAGTTCTTTTTCCGCTTGAAGAAAATAGCGAGAATCTGTCCAAAGCGCAGCCTTTTCGAGCGAAACGATGAGCGTTCCTGCGCTTCCTGTAAATCCACTCAACCATTCGCGCCCCTTCCATCGGTCAGCCACATATTCATTGTTGTGGGGATCGGCAGTAGGCACGATGTAAAGGTCAAGATGATGCGTTTTTATCGCCGTGCGGAGAGCAGCAATGCGCTGAGCAGCAGGAGTAAGGGTAGACATAGGGTTGAAATAATTGATGAGAGGATAGGTGAGAGAAAAAGATATTGAGAAATCCGATTTATTCTAATGCTCTTTAGAAGACTTATTCTTCCTCCTTTTCTGCGTGGAGAAGAGGACGGATGCTCTCGAGCAACTCAAAAAGTTCGTCCATCTTTTCGGTGCGCAACATTTCGATGCGCGTTTGTCGGAAATTGGGAATCCCTTTGAACAAAGGAGTTGCCGCCAAATGACGACGTACGTGTAGAATACCGCGATATTCGTCAATGCGCTCCACACTCTGGCGCACTTCCTCTTTGAGCACATCGAGTTGCCAGTCGACCGACATCGGAACGAAATCACTCTGCACTGCCGAAGAAACATCGAACGGTGTGCCATCGAGTGTGTCGCGAATCTCTTTGAAAATCCACGGACGACCAAAGGTGGCGCGTCCCACCATCACTGCATCCACTCCATAGTCTTCAAATCCGCGCAGTGCATCTTCGCCCGAAGCAATATCTCCGTTGCCGATGATGGGGATGTGCATACGAGGATTGCGTTTTACTTCGCCAATGAGCGTCCAATCGGCTTCTCCTGTGTACATCTGACAACGGGTGCGCCCGTGGATGGTCAAAGCCTCAGCACCGGAATCTTGGATGCGTTCCGCCAAATCTACAATGATGCGGTGTTCGTGATCCCAACCTAAGCGCGTTTTCACGGTCACTGGTACGCGGTTGCCCACTCTGTCCACCACTGCACGAATGCTTTCTTGCATCAAATCGGGAGTTTGCAGCATACCCGAACCAGCACCCTTTCCGGCTACTTTCTTCACCGGACAACCGAAATTGAGATCTAAGATGTCGGGATGTGCGGTTTCCACCACTATTTCTGCGGCTTCGGCCAAGGCTCCCCGATCGCGACCATAAATTTGAATCGCTACCGGTCGTTCGTCATCACAGATGGTGAGTTTCTGCAACGATTTATTGACCATTCTCACTAGGGCATCAGCTGCCACAAATTCTGAATATACCATTGAAGCACCGAGTCTGCGACAGAGTAGACGAAAACCGATATCGGTGACGTCTTCCATTGGTGCCAACAGCACTGGACGATGACCAAGGTTGAGATTTCTTAATTGCATTCTAGACGTTGGTAATTAGACGTTAGAGGGTCACAGACCCTTTTATGCTCGGGGTCATAGACCCTTTTATGCTCGCCACGACAAGCGTGTCTCGAGATTATTAGACGTTAGAGATTAGCCCTTATCCCTTAGCGCGTCCGAATAGTTTTTTTGAGTAGCGAACCTTTCATCAAAAGTCCGAAACCACCCATTGCCACCATCAGCGCACCCACACCCACTTGTTGCCAAACTGGCCATTGTTCTCCCAAATGAGCGAGAGGAGCGTAGTGAAAGGCCAAAACCGCTAGCGCATTATTGGCGATGTGCGCCGACCAACACAGACGCAAATCTTCCGTGCGGAGATAGAGATAAGCCAAAGCCAAGCCTAGGAAGAAAGCCGGAATGGCTTGATACAAATTGCCGTGTACCAAAGCAAAGAGCAAAGAAGAAAGCAACATTGCTCCGATGTTGCCAAGGTGCTTGCGCGTGAGTTGAAAAACACCTGCACGATAAGTCAATTCTTCGACCAAAGTGCCCACGACTACCAAACTCAACACGCCCCAAATGTTAGAGGACAGTTGTTTGAACAGCGCGTTCGTGTTACCATCATCTAGGTGCAAAGGCTGAAACATCAGTTGGAGACCCATCGAAAGCACCACAAACACTCCCACAAAGTGGAAAATAGGCATTCCCGAAAAACCAAAATTGGCTGATTTTCCGCTGAATAGTTTGATGCTCACCCATCCCGTGAAATGCAACAACAGCACAAAAGCCAGTTGCACCACAAAAAAGGAGAAAGCCATCGCAGGAATGGTGATGCCAAATGTAGCATTCTTCCCCCCCGGAATGTTGTAGACAGTTCCAGCAAAAGTAGGGAGTGAAGACAAACCCCAAGCCACCAGGGGAATGAGCAATTGTAGGAGGAGAAACAAGCAGAAAATACCTGCCGTTTTCAAGAAATCTTTGGTGATTAATGTCATATCAATTCAGTGTAAATGTTTTTATTGGGAAGAACAGCCCAGTACTTTGCGCGTTTTCGCAGCATCTTGTTCCAACTGCGCCTTGAGGTGTTCCAAGCCCTCAAATCGTTTCTCGTCGCGCAAACGAGCCACGAACTCGAGTGTCAGAGTTTCGTCATACAGATTGCCTTTGAAGTCGAGTAAATGGGTTTCCAAACTAATCTCTTCCCCATTGTCCAACGTGGGACGCCTACCGATGTTCGTCATACCTGCATAGCGTTGTCCCTTCCACGTCACCCAGGTGGCATAGCTCCCCAGATGAGGCACGAGTTTGGAAGCATCTAGTTGCAAATTTGCCGTGGGAAATCCTAACTTTCGGCCATTTTGAAAACCGTGAACCACCACGCCCGACACCTTGTAGGGGCGTCCGAGTAGGAGATTGGCTTCTGACACATTGCCCTGTTCGAGCAGCAAGCGAATCGATGAAGACGAAAGTTGCAACGCGGTTTCGGCTTTGTCACACAAGGCAACTTCAATTCCTAAATCTGCGCCATAGCGCACATAGTCGGCAAAACCTTCATCGGCTTTCGGACGTCCAAAACGATGATCGTAGCCCATCAGCAGAAAGCGCGCACCCAATCCCTCGCGCAGCACTTGCGCCATAAACTCTTGCGCAGTAAGTCGCGCCATTTCAGGAGTAAAGTTGAGCACCGCCACAGCGTCTATGTGGCACGCCCCCATCCGCTCTATTTTTTCGCCAAGTGTGGTGAGTGCAGGAGGGGGAGTCGTCTGGCTCACCAGCGAGCGCGGATGCTGCGCAAAGGTCACCGCCATCGTTGGCAATGCCCGTTGTTGCGCAGCCGTGCGCAGCGTTTGCAACACATATTGATGTCCGCGATGTACCCCGTCAAAGAAGCCCACGGTGCAGGCCACTTCGCCCAGCGCAAAACCCCTGTCGATAGCATCGTGGTGCTTTGTTGCCGACTGAAATGCCGCACGATTCAGCACAAACACCTCAGCTATGGGAACTGAAAAATGGGGAGAATCAATCGCGTAAACGTCCATTTTCATCAAAATACTTGAGCCATTCGCCACCAGCAGGAGCTAGCAAAGCCTGCCAACCATAGTTTTGTGCAGCTTCGCAGTTGGCGGCACTGTCATCGAAAAACAAAATCTCGTCTTTCTCGCAGTGGAGCAACTCCGTGACGCGTTGAAAGATAGCCACATCCGGCTTTTGTTCGTGCAGTTCGTAAGAGAGAAACAGTCCGTCAAAAAAATCCTTGACCGTGTGTCCGTCCCACGTGAAATAGTCGCGCAAACTCTGTGTCCAGTGTATCTCGTTGGTGTTGGAAAGCGCATAGACTTCGTAGTGCTGACGAATCTTGAGCAACATCTCCAAACGCTCTGCCGGAATGCCTTTGAGATAAGCCTCCCACGCTGTGCGAATTTCGTCGTCGGTCAATGCTGGATTGTTGGCTATTTTGCGCATCTCATCGTAGAAATCGCTCAGCGAGATGTCGCCATTTTCCAACAGAGCAAACACACCGCCTTGACGAAATGTGCCGATGTAAGGACGAATGTCCACTCCCAAACGGTCAAACGCGGCGATAGCATCCGATTTTTCCAAATCCACCAACACTGCGCCGAAGTCAAATACGAGTTTCATACACTTGTTCAATTTCCTGTCTTCACTAGTTTATAGAGTTTGTCGCTTGGACGCACCTTCTCGCTCACGGGGAAAGCCACAGACATTCCCTTTGTGGCCTTTTCCACAGGTCCATTGTCGCCGTGCATCGATGTCACGTCTATATACACCACGCCTGTTGTGGGACCAATCACCACGAGCTTGTCGCCCAAATTGATTTCGCCCGCTTCCATCAAAAACTCTGCCACACCGAGTTTGGAGAAATACTTCGTGCCTTTCGCCACATATTCCTTTTTCTCTGTTGCGGAAGAGCCATTCTTGTCTGTCCATTCGCCCAATTTCCTTCCTTGGTAATAACCATCCCAGAAACCGCGATTGAACACCGTGGCTAGTCGTTCGTCCCACGCTTTCACCTTTTCTTCTGTGAAAGTGCCGTCTTGCACTGCCTGAATGGCTTCTTTGTAGCACTGCACCACGGTGTAGACATATTCGGCTGAGCGCGCACGACCTTCAATCTTGAACACCGACACACCGGCTGCCATCATTTTGTCGATGAAACCAATGGTTTTCAAGTCTTTTGGACTCATAATATACTCGTTGTCGATGTCGAGCTCCACGCCCGTCTCTTTGTCGGTCACCGTATATTTGCGACGACATTGCTGCATGCACTGTCCGCGGTTGGCAGAGCGTCCTTGGTTGTCGAGCGAGAGATAGCATTTACCGCTCACCGCCATGCAGAGGGCGCCATGGCAAAACATTTCGATGCGAATCAATTCGCCATTAGGCCCTTTGATTTGGTTGGCTTCAATGAAATCAGCGATTTTGCGCACTTGATCCATGTTCAATTCACGTGCCAACACCACCACATCTGCAAAAGCCGAGTAGAAGCGCAACGCCTCCTCGTTCGAAATGTTGAGTTGGGTGGAGAGATGCACCTCTTGGTCGATGGTGCGGCAATAGCTCAACACCGCCACGTCGGCAGCAATCACCGCCGAAATACTCGCTTCTTTGGCGGCATCGCAGATTTTGCGCATCAGTTCCAGATCTTCGCCATAGATGATGGTATTCACCGTGAGATAACTCTTCACACCCTTCGCGGCACATTGCGCGGCGATGTCGTGCAAGTCTTCTATCGTGAACTTGCTGGCAGAGTGCGAGCGCATATTGAGCGATTCGATGCCAAAATAGATGGAGTCGGCACCAGCTTTGAGGGCAGCAGCGAGGGCTTCGCGTGAACCCACAGGGGCCATTATTTCGTATGTCATAGTCATTTTGTCCATGAACGTAGTTGATAAAGTCGTTTTGTTAGTCGTTAATGTGTTGGTCTTTCTTGCCCATTGGGATAAGACAAGCAAAGATACGGAAAAAGGCTGAGATGCAAGTTCTTTTTCTTCTGAAAACCTCCCTCGCGATTCAAAACACCATTTCGTTTGCACCGCGCACTTTGCGATTGCTCCCTATACATATATGGGTCGATTTCGCCCCAATGAGGGAAAAATCATCGAAAAAATGCACTTTTTCTTCTCTGTATTTGATTTTCTGACAACTAGACCTTGCAAAATATTGCGATAACAACGCTGACCTAGCGATTCTTCTTCCAGCGATTTCTCCCTTTTCCCAATAATCCTTCCCTTTCCATATAGCCCGATCTTTTCCTCATCCCCCGACCTTCTCCCTCTTGTGACCAACCGACCGTCAAGCAACGTCGAAGAATTCCTCACGCGCGTGTACGCACACGCACCTTCCAACAGGATTTTTGATTTTTTGCTGTCACAAGTGTCACATCAAGTCTATTTTTACCACCATTTTCCATCCTTTTTCCCTCCCTCTTTGGCCTACTTATCCAAGTTTTTCCTTCCTTCAAAATCATTCCTCTAAACGACATTTTGAACAATCCTTCCGTTTATAGTGTTAAAGAAATGCATAAGTATTGCTAACGCGTTTATATACAGTATAATATCCCAATTCTGTGACACTTGTGACAGCAAAAAGTGTAAAACTCCTGTATACGTACGCGCGAGGGCGAGCAAAAAATCCATTTTAGCATTTATTACTATCACACTTTCTGTGAAAATGATGAATCTTCAAAATCCCCACTTTTACTCTCCTCATCATCAGAAACTCTCTCCTCAAAATCTTCCTCTTCAAATTTTTCTCTCCTTGTTCCTCTTCAACCGACGTGTCGTTTTCTCACAAACAACGTGTCGTTTTCTCTCAAACAACGTGTCGTTTTCTCATAAACAACGTGTTGTTTTTTTCAAACAAGGTGTTGGTTTCCTTCTTTGCATCGTTTCTTTTCGCTTGATTTACCATAGGTAAAAACGAAGCAACACACTCCTGATGATGCCAAAATGTGCATTTCTTGTAAAAAGGGTTAGGTCTAAGCAATTCATTTTCAGTATCACTGATTGTGGTTTTGCTTAGTTTTTTTTGAGGCTGTACTTTTTGTTTTGAAGTCCAATTCTTTATTGGGCTATTGGCTGAACAATGCCTTAAACTCTTCGGGGTACATATGGTTGTAATGCTTCTCTGAACTAATACCCTATAGTATCACCAAACTATTAAGATGGCCTGTGAGTGGTTCCGTATTTCGCAATCAGAACTATATTCTCATCATAAAAAAACAGACACCTCCATCGCAAATGATAGAGGTGTCTGATCTTGTCTTATTAAAAGCTTTTGTAGCGCGAAGTTATCTATTTATCCTTTCTTATGGAGAAAGCTTAGACTAAATTCTGGTCTGGCAAAGAAGCTTATGATTTTATCGCATAATCCACTTGGCTAGTTTTCCTTTAGCATCAAAGTAGAAACGGATATATTCCTTGTCGTTAGTTGCGTTATAATGATAGTTATTTCTTCCAAAACCATCATATTGTTTTTTGATGTCAAGCCACAGTAAGGAATACACCGTATAATTCCCCTGTACTCCACGCTTTTGCAATTTTGCACCACCTATTTCGTCTGCATGCACCTTGACTTCATCAACGGTCATTCCCTTGTGAACCTCGTAGTTGATGACTCCACTGCCGTCATTCTGCATCTCGTTATCTAGCGACATCATCCAGCCTTGTTTCACCTTAATGAGCCCTGCCAATCCTGCAGCCCCGTTCATTACAACAAAACCTTGAGCATCTGCTTCAGATATGGTTTGCAGTCGTATATTCTTTCCAGAAAAGGAGTAATAAAGAGGTTTACCTGTGGCCTCCTGTAACGTGTCAAATGAAGGTCCATCAGCCTTCAATATGATGGTATAACCAAGATCTCCAAAAGGGATAACCTCAATTGTTGCCTTATCTGTTTTAGGGTCTACACCGGCACCATTTCCAAAGACTCCCACACCATATAATGGCACTGTGAATGTAAATGCTCCTTGAACGTAGTTTCCTCCATTGCACAGACGCAATGCACGTTGATATGGGTCATCGGTGCTTGAACCACTTGTGGTTGATGTGGATTTTCCAGTAGTAGTGGTCTTAGGTGTCGGTGTTACCTTTCTCTTCTGTGCGTTAACACTTGATGCGATGGGTAACATTACAAGCGCAATCAGCAAAAATAATATTTTCTTCATATTGTTTGTTCTTGAGGGATAACGGATTTTCTTCCAATTCAGTTGGAGTTGTTCTGGTTGTTTCAGATGATTCTGCGTTTCGAGTGATGGACTTCTAGAAAGAAGTAAATCGCTGAATAATTTGTATCTTGGAATTTTATCGCAACTTTAGATAATAGTAGTTTTTTGTTTAGACCTTGTTGAATACGACTAGACGATTAAAGAGTCTAAGGGAAAGTGTGTTACTTGTTTTGTAGGTCACTTGGACGGTTTCTGTTTTTCCGTTGTCCCATGTTACGTTGAGTTCATTGTTGCCAACTTTATATTTGCCCTTTTGGATAGCAATTTGTTCGTTGTCTTCTACCTTTAATTCAATATAGCCATTGGTATTCAATGTAAGGGTGATGTTACCTTGTGAGTTCGTTCCATTGACTAATTGATTGAATTTCCATACACCGGCGTAAGGCGCGCGCAATGTTTCTTGTTGAGTGTCTTCCATATCGCAACTGGAAAAAACTGTGTTCGTGGTCGTCAATGCAAGAAGCATTAGGACCCCATAGAATATTTTCTTTATGTACATAACTTACTTTGTATTAAGTAATTCAGCTGTACGTTCCTTTCTTGTGCAAAACAATAGGTTTGTTGTAACTGCCAGAATTGCTGTTTTTGTTTTTATTGTATGTATCTATTTTTGTCGCAATTTGTCATTCGAGATGCCTTGCAGACAATATAATTTTAGGGTCAAGATATCCACAAAGAGAGTTGTAGTGATTTTTTGCGTTTCACTACAATCTCTCTTCTTTCTTGCACATATTTATGTGAAGATCGACAGGTGGATATCTTGTGTGTCGTGATTATTTAGCTTTGCTAAGAGCCTTAAGATACTTAGTTTGAATGCGCAAGAATCTCGCTGCTTGTGCAGTTGTCATTTCTTTCTTCGCATTAGCAAGTTTTTTGTCTAAACTAGTCATACTTTCAACAAGTCCCATGTAATCAGCGTAAGCAGACATATCTCCTGCTTCAACCTTTTTTAGCATAGACAATAGCTTGTTGGTGTATTCTTCATACTCATCGAGAACAGCATCATAATCTTCAGAGCTGCTAGAAGAATTGTCTTCAGTGGCTTCCTCT
>QWCL01001950.1_pt1 | contig 10705 bp, 7 predicted proteins | sample 1972551 | NCBI WGS metagenome assembly QWCL01 (sample SAMN09866709, study PRJNA288562) | Human oral metagenome isolate term2_saliva, whole genome shotgun sequencing... | isolation source: mouth | host: Homo sapiens | place: USA: California
GGGAAATAAAGATGTAGCTATACTTCGAGCCAATGCATACACAGAAGATGGAATGAAGTATATGTCAAATGTGCCTCGCACTTATGTCACAAATAGTGCTACATTGCCATGGAATGACCTTTTCAGTTCACGTAAAATACAGAATGCAGCCTATTGGAAGATAGCCAATATAGAGCTGGGTTATAATCTTCCGAATAAGTGGTTTGGGGGTGTAGTCAGTGGTGTTCGCGCCTATTGTTCGGCACAGAATCTGTTCACGCTTACGAAATACCATGGCTATAACGTAGACTTTGCGGGTGGAACCTTTACTCCTGGCTACAATTTTTGTTCGTTCCCAAGTGCCCAAAGCTTTATGTTTGGCTTGCATTTCACATTCTAAGGTTGTGGAAAGATATTGAGAATATGTTGTCAAATCAATAAGAAAGTAAATCAAATGAAACAATATAAATTATCATTAGCATTGTTATTAGGGCTTGGAATGTTTGTTTCCTGCGGCGAAAAGTTAGAGTTAGTCAACCCAAATCAACAGACAACACAAACCTTTGGCTTTAATGCTGAGGACTTAGAAGAAAGTGTTATCGCGGCGTATAACCACATTCGAATGGAAGGTTCCTATGCACGCGTGGGCTATACTATCGATGTTTGTCGAGGTGATGAGGCATGGAATGCATCGCAAGTTTGGTATCTTCCATTCGATGATTTGAATGTAGCTGTAACCGAAGGGATAGCTTCTTGGCCATGGAGAGAATGGTATTATACGATCAATGTGTGTAATTTTGGAATCTCACGTTGTGGAGATGATGATACTAAATTAAGTCAACAGATGAGACGAATCAAAGGACAAATGCTCTTTCTTCGTGGCTTAGCTTATTATAATCTGGCTGGATATTATCAGAATCCTCCATTGATAACCGACTATTCGGGATATTCAACATTAGATGGTTTGTATGGAAAGAATAGCACATACGATGAGGTTCTTGATCAGGTTGAAAAGGATTTTAGTGAAGCTATGACTTTACTTCCATCGCGAAATACTGGTGGAGAGTGGGCTGGAGGCCGTGCAACAAGTGGTGCTGCAGCAGGATATTATGCCCGAACTTTAATGCAAAGACATAAATATAACGAGGCTTTGAGTGTGTTGAAAGACATCATTGATGAGAAATTTGGAACTTATCGATTGATGGAAAACTATGGAGATAATTTCAGAGAAGGGCCACAATACGAAAACAATGATGAGAGTTTGTTTGAAGTTCAGTTCTTAGATTATGCGTCACAAGGAACAGATGACGAATGGACTCCTGTTAATACGAGTGTCAACGCTACTCAAGGATCGGCTATAGAAAGTAACTTTGCTCCCGGTGTTTATGGTGGTTGGGCCGATATTTCAGCTTCTCCATGGCTTTATCAGCTGTTTAAGAAAGAGCGAACGACGTCAGGTAAGCTTGATCCTCGACTCTATTGGACGATTGGAACGTATGAAACAGATTGGGAAAACTTTGAATATGGTAATCTGGGTTATGGCAAAACAATGTCCCCAACAGATACTGTTGTGACGAATAATAACAATGGAGGGCTGCCCATTGCCAAGTTTACTAATCTTAGAACAGGCTTATATAATAAGGTCGTTACAGGGCTTCATGATGGTATAAACCTTCGAATGATGCGTTATTCTGATGTGCTCTTGCGTGCTGCGGAGTGCGAAAATGAGGTGCATGGACCTACCCAACAGGCTATTGATTGGATTAATTTGGTACGTAACCGGGCTGGGCTGGCAAGCCTACGGCTTTCAGATTACCCTACTGGAGACAAGCTTTTTGAGCAGATAGCCAATGTAGAACGTCCCAAAGAATTCGGCTGTGAGTTTGGTCGCGGCTTAGACTTGATTCGCTGGGGCTTCTTTTATAGCAATGAAAGATTACTGCAATTGAAGGAACATGGCACGTTCCGTAGGTCTGTTCATCGAGCCAAAGAGCCTGTTGATTATACTCAAGTTGGTATTGATTCTGAATTGAAGAGTTCTTATGATGGATTCGTACAAGGACATGAATTCCTACCAATTGTCCAAACATTAAGTAATAAGAACCCAAACTTAAAGGGCAATTCAGCAAACTATAGTATTAATAATGCCACTTATTTCCAAGAAAAAGGATGGATTGTTCATCCCATTGTGAATCTTGATAACTAAGTGTTTCTTTATTTATTCATTTCAAACAATCAGACATATGAAATACATTAATCAGCTATTATCATTCTTTCTCTTGGCTTTTACAACGCTGTTGATATTGCCAAGTTGTGAAGGAGGAACTCTCTATAATATTGATTCACCCGATTGGATTAGTGAGAAGATAGATTCTATCAATAGATTAAAACAGGGAACGGATGAGGAAGTACTTGTAGGAATGAAAGAAGATGTGTATTCGTTTGGTGCACGAGACTTCTCATCGGGATGGTGGCAACAGTTCTCTAAGTATTATGTTATCCCCGAAAATGCCAAGTGGAATGCGGTGTTTAACCTCAATTTGAATCCTAATGACAATACATATTATCGAAACTTTGCATTGATAATAGCTAATGATATGGATAGAAGTGCAGCAGGATATAAGGAATATGGTGTCATTCGTTTTGATGCAACAGGAGACTCTTTGAAGTTTAACTCACAATGGGGTGACCTTTATTTTAAGTATTCTCAAAGCAATCAATTACTCGCTCCAATAGATAACAAAGACGAAAATGTGCAGAAACTCGGTGGAAAAGTAACGTTGACAGTAGATCGTTCCCGTAAAGATACTTTCCTTGTTAAGCTGACAAATGGCGTCGTGACAAAGACTTATACTCAGCCTTACAAGCTCGTTAATCATAATACAGATACAAACAATAAGAATATTCGTTGCTTTCTTTGTCCTGATGGCTCATACATCGACTTCCTTCAAACGAATATTGTGCCTATAGAAGGCTTGACTTCGGCCAAAGATAAGGCTCCCGTTTCGATGAGACTTCTTAATGTTCCAGAAGATGTTGACGAAGGAACAACCGTAGAAGAGGCTATGGCTAATGTCTCTGCTGAAGTCATTTTTGAAGAAGGAATGAAGAAGATTATTCCTGCTTCTGAACTTTATTTCTCTGCAATTCCTGATATGAACGGACTTGGAGAGCGTCAACTTGTAGTGATATATAACAAGACTTTTAAAGGTGAGAACGCTGCAACTCCTATTATTGCCCATGCTTCTTTCAAGATAGTTCCTAAACTTTTATCTATCCAAGTGACGAAACAGCCCACGCATACACATTATTATATATGTAATGTTACAGGCATTTCTGGCCAAGAAGAGCGTACACTGGCATTCGATAAGACTGGACTTGAAGTGAAAGCTACATATCCTAATGGTAGAGTTGAAGTCATAAATAATGATAAATTGACATTTTCTGCAATCCCAGCGAAAGTCGGACGGCATGTAGTAAGAGTTGAAACTGCAAATGGAAAGACTGCCGAGATACCTGTAACTGTATCAGCTTCAGCCGTGACAACCGCCACGCCAACCCCCAAAGTGTTAGGAGAAACAAACAATTCCAGTGCATGGTGGTCGGCACATACAGGGAATATTGATGTTCCAATGGGGCAAACGCGTAAGGTAGTCTTTACTAATTATAGTAGCAAGGCTAACAACTGGAATAACTTTGTCATAGTACTTCGCACACAAAACAATACAGAATATGCCGTGCTTCGCGCTGATAATTTCGGTTGGGGAAGTGGATATGGTTCATGTACTCACGGGGGAACACAAGGTGATTGGGCTCCATGGCTTGCTTCAATGGATGGAGCTAAGGTCACAGTTTACATCACAAATATTAATAATGGGACAGCCGATGTGCAAATAGTAATGCGTGGTACGGATGGGAAAACCTACACACAGCATTATTTAGGGATAAACTCCATTAATCCAAATGATTTATATTTTGCATTTACGATAGATAGTTGTCACTTAGTTTTTGATTAGTTTACTTCGCGTTTTCTTAAAAATATGAATATGAAAACAAACAAAATAGAAATATTTTTCAGCCTCTCAGCTTTACTTTTTGTTGGTTGTTCAAATAAGGAGGATATCGAATATGTGAATCCTGGAAGTAAGGTTGCAACACAAGTTGTCGTGAAAGAAGGTCAGAATATGGCTGATGATTATACGTCGATAGCCTCTTGGAACAATCGGTTTCAATGGAATTTAGCGAACGTACACGACCCTTCGGTCGTATTAGCTGACGATGGTTATTACTATATGTATCAGACAGATGCCAGTTATGGCAATGCTCATGCAGGAGAAGGACAAGCTCGTGGTCACTTCTATTGCCGTAGATCAAAAGATCTTATCAATTGGGAATTCATGGGACCAACAATGCATGGAGTACCTGTTTGGATTAAATCGAAGTTAAATGAGATTCGGAAAGCAATGGGACTTGGCGTTAGTTCAGTTGATTTTCTGCATCAAAACCAATTTGGTTTTTGGGCTCCTTGTGTCCGACGTATAAGCAATAATCTTTATCGGATGTACTATGTGGTGACTATCCCCGGCACAATCAATGGTGCTGGAACATGGAGTGAACGGTGTTTTATAGGGCTTATGGAGACTTCGAATCCTGCAGATATAGACTCATGGGAAGACAAAGGATTTGTTGTTACGAATTATTCTGACCGAGAACTTAACTTTAATGTTAGCACAACGGATTATGCTCATTGTTATTTTAAGTATAATGCTATCGACCCATCTCTAATTATTAATGAGAAGGGAGAGCATTGGTTGATTTATGGTTCATGGCATAGTGGTTTTGCTGCACTACAACTTGACCCTTCAACAGGTAAGCCTTTGCACGCTCTTGGCAATCCTTGGGGAAAAGATAATGAAGCATCTTATGGTAAATTCATTTATTCCCGGAAGATGAATAGCCGCTGGCAAGCCAGTGAAGCACCAGAGGTGATATGGCATGATGGTTATTATTATCTCTTCGTAGCTTATGATGAACTCTCTGTTGCCTATAATACTCGTGTGTTGCGGGCGTCAGATATCAATGGCCCTTATTATGATATTACGGGTAAAGACATGACTTTCAATGGCGGAGATGCCTATCCTATAGTAACACATCCTTATAAATTTGGAGATGACCATGGTTGGGTTGGTATTAGCCACTGTGCAGTTTTCGATGATGGAAAAGGTAATTGGTTCTATGTTTCACAACAACGTTTCCCCGAAAACTATAAGGGTAATGCCAATAGTAATGCCTTGATGGTTGGTGGAGTGCGTTCTATTATCTGGACAGAAAGCGGTTGGCCTCTCGTTCTTCCTGAACGTTATGCCGGTATTTCGCAGAAAACAATAGCTGAGAGTGAACTCATTGGCGATTGGCAACATATCAATCTATCTTATCATCACAAACGACAAGATGCGTCAATCAGTATGGTTCTTGGAGCAAATCATAAGGTTACTTCTGGTTGGAAAGCAGGAAAAGACTGGTCTTTTGATTCTTCTAAGAATGTATTGACAATTGATAATGAGTCTTTTTACCTACGTCGTGAACTTGATTGGGAGGCTAATCCTCGTAAAGAAACCATTGTTTATGCTGGTCTAAGCAAAGATGGTAGGACGACTTATTGGGGGAAGAAAGTCAATCTATAAATGAAAACATCACGTCGTTTATTTTATTTTATCATGTCTGTCAAGCCCAGGATGTTGTCTTGGGCTTACGGATTATTATTCTCTTTGACTGTCTTTGCCCAACAATCAGCACTCTTTTTCAAGGTCGATACCCCTATAGTGCATGACCCTGTATTAGCTTATGATAAAGGATTATACCACCTTTATTCTACGGGTGAGGGTATTCGGCATTATGTTTCTTCTGATTTGAAGCATTGGAAAGGATGGAAGAGTGGTGTCGTTCAAGCTGCTCCTTCATGGATTTACGACTCTGTCCCCGAATTTAAGCATGACTTTTGGGCTCCCGATGTCATTAAGTTCAGAGGTCGGTGGTATCTAACTTATTCCTGTTCTACATTTGGAAAGAACACTTCGGCTATTGGATTATTCTCTAATTCATCGCTCAATTCTAATGAAACTTGGCGAGATGAAGGGTGCATCATAGCTTCTCGTAGGGGTAGAGACAATTGGAATGCCATCGATCCCAATGTTGTTGTTGATCAAAAAGGCTATCCTTGGCTTGTGTTTGGCTCGTTTTGGGATGGTATACAGCTTGTTTCTCTTGATAATACACTGCATATTGCCCCTGGAAAGAGGCCTTCTACAATCGCCCAATGCAATCGAAGCCCCTTTCATTTTTTTCCATCGTGGTTGGTACTATCTTTTTGTGAGTTGGGATTATTGTTGTCAAGGTTTGAAGAGTACATATCGCATAGCTGTTGGGCGAAGTCGCCAGATTACAGGCCCATATCTCGACCGAAGTGGACGAAATATGCTTTATGGTGGCGGAGATATACTACTTGAAGGAGATCGCAAAGAGATTGAGGCTTTAGGGCATTGTGGCGTTTATAATATCCAGAACAAATTGCTATTGGTTTGTCATGGATATAGTATTGCGAAAGCAGGAACGCCAATCCTGCTCATTAAGGAACTCTTTGCTGATCGTAAAGGACTTTCAGTTAAACGCTGAAGTCCTTCATCTCTGCGCGTGTTTTAGTCGGCTGTATGTACATGTTTGCACTTACCGCTATACTCAGTGAAGTCTACACGAATGATGTTTACACGGTGAAAGGACATCTTTGAGTATTTAGCGCCCAGCTCTTTGAAGTCAGGTGATAACTTGTCTACTAACTTTAAGAGCGCTTCCATGCGTTCTTCTGGGGAGAGATGAATATGTGCTACGCCCTTCAAGACTACGCTTTCATATTCTGTAGTGAATTTACCGGGGAGTAGTTTCACGTCACCTATAATACAGAAACTAACGTTTGGATTCTTTTCTAAGGCTTCAAGTTTATGCCCAACAGGGGCACAATGAATGAAGATTGAGTTCTTTCCGTCCCATACATAGTTCAATGGAACTCCATAAGCGGTTCCATCTTTGTCAACCATACTTAGCACACCATACTCTGATGTGTTTAATAATTCAATGGCACGTGCCTCATCCATCAGTCTGTCTTGACGACGAACGGTTTCATTAACATATCTCATGCGTTATCCTTTTAAGGCACTTGGCCTGTTGATGTTTGGCCAAAGTGCTGTGGTTCTCAGTTTGCTATATGAATCTTTTCTTCTATTTTATCTCTTTCTTAGCGGCCATTCTGAACGTTTCATAATCCACAAAGATAGAATGTTCGGTAAGATTCATGAGCACACTAATTGATATTGGTTGGTCAATTCCCTTTCTACTAAATCTACAAGAGGCTTGATCTCCTTCCTTTGTCATGACATTCCATGAATCATAATTATACTTTGTATTCTTACATTCCACAGTTCCGTCGGCATTAAGTGTGATAGATCTCTTTCCATCATAAGTCATATATTTTCCTGCATTGGCTTTCATGCAAGCCGAGTCAATAGCAACTTCTGGTGCTTCGGCAGTCGCCATAGTCTTCACTTTAGGTTGATTGTTGCAGGCAGCCAAACTGATTAATGCCGTCATTGCAATGAGTGTGATACCTTTTTTCATACGTTTTGGGTTAAAGTTTATGCAACAAAAGTAGGAAAAGAACCTTAAGTTTCCAAATTTTTAATCTTTTTTCTGGTCGTCTTTTATTATTCCTTGAGCGATGAGGGCATTGCGAATACCATTATCATCCACGGAAGTTGTTATATAATCGGCCTCTTCTTTGACGTTCTCTCGACCATTACCCATGGCCACTCCTATGCCTGCTTGCTGGATAATGCTTAAGTCGTTACCTCCATCTCCGAAAGCCATTGTCTCACTAAGTCGCAGTCCTTCGTGTGCAGCCAATGCCAAAAGCCCTTGCCCTTTGTCTGCTTTGATGTTCGTAATATCCGTAAAATCATCACACCAGCGCCCTGAAGTACATTGTTTTATGCCACTCATGAGCTCCTCTTCTTGTGCAGATGAGATGAAAGGTGTTAGCTGAAGAATCGGTTGTTTCAGTACTTCTTCGATGGGTTTATGGTAGTCTATATTGGTAACTCCAAGTTTTTTGCAAAACACATCATCAACTATATCTTTGTAATTAAAGATAGCGATGTCTTTCGTTCCCACGACGACAACAGGCCGATCCCATTTCTTTGCAGCGTCAAGGATTTGACAAACATCCGTTTTGGGGATGTCGTGGCAGCATATTATCTCTCGTTTCCCATTCCTATCAACAAAGCAATACGCTCCATTTGTAGTGATATATCCGTCAATTAAGTGTTGAATCTGTCCCAGGTTCGTGATAATTGAGAGTGGGCGCCCTGTCGAAATATACACTTTTAAGCCTTGTTTCTTCACCTCTTCCAAGGCATTAACCGTAGACTCTGGTATCTCGTGGGTTCGAAAAGAAACTAATGTTCCGTCAATATCAAAGAATAACGCTTTTATCATATCAATCATTTTTGCTTACCACAAAGATAATAAAAATCTTCTGTTTCTTTGTCCTCATGAGGTCGAATTACTTATTTGCAATCGTGACATTGCCTGTTCGTTTCAGCACTCCCCATGATTGCAGCTCACCTTTAATGGCTTTCATATAGCTTTTGAAGATGACATAATACATCACCCAGCGATAGAAGAACCGCTGAGGGATAATCCATAGCAACACCCATAAAGGCTCTTTCTCTACAATATAGGCCATAATTGATACGCTACCATCTACAAGTAAGAACAGTAAATAATAGATAAAGATCTGCCATCCATTACCCATGAATAAGCCAAACAGCATCATTAAGTCGGCAAGAGGAGAGAAAGTAGGAATAATATACTGGAAGATGAGCATGTTAGGCATAGCCCATAAGCCGAAGCCTTTATGCTTTTTACTGAACAAAGCAGCACGATGTTTCCAGAAGGTTTGCATCACTCCGAAAGTCCAACGCGTGCGTTGCTTGACGAATTGGCGTAGACTTTCGGGGGCTTCTGTCATTGCAATAGCTGCATTTTCGTTCTCAATGACATAATCTTTTTCAAGGATTCCCATTGTCAAGTCACAGTCTTCAGCCAAGGTATCAGTATTAAAGCCACCCGCATCTTCAATGGCTTTCTTTCTGAATGCACCGATAGCACCCGGTACAACCGTAATAGCGTTAATGCTGGCATAAGCCATTCGGTCAAAGTTCTGACTCGTAGTATATTCTATAGCCTGCCAACGTGTGAGCATGTTACGCTGATTTCCCACCTTTACATTCCCAGCAACAGCTCCTATTTTGCCCTCCGTGTCGGTCAGATAGTGCCTCATCAAGAGCGTAACGGCATTCTTTCGCAGTTGTGTGTCGGCATCAATGCAAACCACATATTCGGCTGTTGTGTGTGCAATTCCATAGTTTAGGGCCGAGGCTTTGCCTGCATTCTGCTTGGTGAGAATAACGATGTTGGGGTCATCGGCAAAGGCTTCTTGCACCCGTTTCAATGTGTTGTCCTTACTACCATCGTCAACAAAAACAATATCGAAGTTTGGATAGTCTTGCATTTTCAAGTTCTCCAGCGTTCTCACCACGTTTACTTCTTCGTTATATGCCGGCACAATGATAGACACTTTCGCAGCGTTTGTCTTATCAAGCAGAGGATAAGAGCGCCGTTTCTCACGTCGTTTTTCACGTATCATGAGAATATACATGAAGAGTAGTCTTGCAAATCCAAGAACCAAGAATACCAAGAAGAGCGCTGTTAAGAAGTCGCTTGCATGATAAATCAGTTCTGCCAACGACAGGTTAGCCTGCATTGCATAGTATGCTTTGTCTTTCGGTATGACGGGCATCAACTGCGAACGCGACATACCCAGATATTTTTCAAGCGAGATAAAATGGTAACCTTCACGCTGAAGTGTATTCAATATGCGTGGCAGTGCAGTGAGTGTAGGTTGCCGAGTCGAACCTCCTGCATCGTGCAACAGAATGATATGCCCGTCACCGCGATGCACTCCGTCAATCACTCTCTTATAGATTTGGTCGGCAGTAACGCCAACTTCCCAGTCGTTTGGGTCGATAGATTCTCCCACAAAGATATAGTTTCTGCGACTTGCCAATATCATTGGCTCAATTTCTTCACGCTCAGTAGGGTCGCTATCCGCATTATATGGCGCACGAAACAGCACAGTGCTCTGGCCCGTTATGCTCTCAATGAGCATGCGAGTGAGTTTCAATTCGGCATAAGTGCGGCGTTCTGAGTTCTCCGCTACATTGTGGTGGGTGAAGGTATGATTACCAATCGTGTGGCCATCATCAAAGACTTGTTTCACAACGGGTAGGTTTTTCTCTATCTGTAAGCCTACCATGAAGAAGGCAGCAGGCACATGATACTGCTTAAGGATACGCAAAACAGTCGGTGTCCACCTACTATCTGGCCCGTCATCAAACGTGATAACAAGTTCTTTTTTGCCTGCTTTCCCAAGCTTATCTACCGTGTAAGTAGAGGGTATTTTCACATAATGTTCCTCGGCGATGAGTTGCTCGTCTTTGTCTAAAGCAATACTAATCTTTCCCGGATGAGGCTCAGATGCCACGCTGAGTACCTCGCCGTCACCGACATAATTGACGTCTTCCGTACCAGGAAGTTGCATCATCTTCTGCAACTT
>QWCL01000822.1_pt1 | contig 10668 bp, 3 predicted proteins | sample 1972551 | NCBI WGS metagenome assembly QWCL01 (sample SAMN09866709, study PRJNA288562) | Human oral metagenome isolate term2_saliva, whole genome shotgun sequencing... | isolation source: mouth | host: Homo sapiens | place: USA: California
TCTTGTTGTTCTGCAGTCAAAGGAGCCGCAGGTTGTTCAGGCATCATCAAAGGATCTTGTGCCGCATGTACTTGGCCAGCAACACATACAGAAGCAATTGCCATAACTGGTAATAATTTAATTAGTTTCATAAGCCCCCTCATTAGAAGCCGCCCTCCCCAGGGCGGCTTTCCTATGTTTTAAATACTCAATACACTCTCAAGTGAATGATTATTTGGTTAACCCAGCTTGTTTCATAAGCATTGCAATTTGAGCTTTCATCTCTTCATTATCTCGTTGTACTTGTTCGTACTTAGCAGATAATTCCTCATCGCGTTGTTTCATGCGTAAGTTCTCAGCTTTCAATGCAGCCACTTCATCTTGCATTACATAGGCAGAGCTGATTGGGCCTGCTTTGTAACGTGCTGGAATTGCTTTTTTAGCGTCAGATGTACCGAATTTATAAGATACACCAGCGTTAACCATATTATCATGACCACCTAAGGAAACACCCATATGAAGCATTGTAGATTCATTTGTATAGTGAGCAATACCAATAGCAGCAGCAGTACTACCTTTATAGTTGCCAACAGCCGCCAACACTTGTGTAGGTTCTAATGGATCATATTGCAATGGTTTAAGACCTGCCATGGCTGCGCTAGCTGCACCAACATCAGCGATTTTACCATCTACACTATGCATAGCATTGCGCAATTGGTTAACGTTAACCGCATCAGTGCCATTGATGCCTGGCGCTACATTAGTAATCGTATTATTACCATTGTTTAAGCCATTTTCTGTAAGACTTACAGTGTGACCTGGTACAGGTTGACCATTGATGGATGGAGTAATTGTGATACCACCACCATCTACTTTCGTATCTACTGTATAAGGAATTGTAGTATTAGTTCCTGGTACAGTTTTTGTATACGTAGTAGAACCGTCTTTTAGGTTGAGGTCCTTAGCCAACTTGATATCATAGCCATCGCCTGCAGCGTTCTTCACAACAGCCAGGTTGTTGTCACTTAAACGATTTACATCAGCGCCACCTTTTAGGTTCATTGTATCGCCTAAACCGCGAACAACTTTACCATCGTTACCAGCTTGGTCACCTTGGAATACACGACCATTTTTAGCTTTTTCGTTAAAGTCGTCGTTAACAGCTTTTAATTGATCTTCTGTTGCCGCGCGACCTGTAACAGCTACAGGGTTGTTAGGATTCCATGTTTTATTGTCCAAACCAGTCACAAAGTTACCGTTTTCACCACCGGAGTTTTGGTTACCCATGATTACGTCGCCAGCTTTCACAGTGTTACCTGCTGTAACAGAACCTGTGTTGCCATCGATTGTAACTTGGTTAGCGCCATTACCCGCAGTAATCGTACCAGTAGATCCGTCAACTTTAACTTGTTTTGCTGGATCTGTGCCAAGTGTAATTGTATCGTTCAAGGACATCTTAATCACAGTGCCATCTACGGAAGTCTTGATGTTGCCGTCGCCTTTGAGGTCGATTACTTCACCAAGAGGTTTCTTCACAGATTGACCATCCTCTGCTTTAAGACCGAAGCCTTGTGCCTTGATGTCTTCCATTGCAGTATGCAATTGACCGCCATTTACAGCGTCTTTGCTGCCGGCAGCAATTGTACCATCTTCTACATTAGTGATTTTCTTATCACCAGCATTAATGCCGTCTTTAGTTACCTTAGGACCGTTTTCGATAGTCAAACCATCTTTATCGATAGTAACCGCTTTGTTACCACCATCGTTGATTTGCAAGCCATCTTTAGTCAACTTAGTCGCTTCATTGGCGCCGTCTTTAATAGTTACGCCATTTGTATCCATCTTAGTGTCGCCTGTAGTCACTGTATTTGCTGTAACAGTATCTACATTGAGATCTCTAGCCAATGCTACTTTCACAGCACCATTATCTACAGATGTAGTAATGTTCGTACCGTCACCTTTCACAGTTACGGTATCACCAAGGGATTTCTTAACAGAAGCGCCATCTTCAGCAGTTAAACCGAAACCTTTAGTTTTAAGGTCTTCCACCACTGTATGTAATTGACCGCCGTTAACAGCATCTTTACTACCTGCACCTATTGTGCCGTCAGCTACATTAGTGATTTTCTTATCACTAGCGTCGATACCATCTTTAGTCATAGATGGACCATCTGTAATCACAACGCCGTCTTTAGTAACGGACGTCAACGGATTACCTGCTGCATCATTAATAGTCATGCCACCACCGTTTACAACAGTGTTGCCATCTGTACCATTGTTGAAAGTAGCAGAATTTAGGCCTTTAAGGTCTTTTGCAAGACGGAGCATCAATGTATCAGTGCCATCAGCTACTACCCCAATGTTATCTTCATTGGACAGTTTTGCTGCATCTGTAATACCACCCTTAACATTTACTTGGTTGTTAAGTTTTTTCTTGATTACAGTGCCAGTATCGCCACCGTACAACATGCCGTCGTCCATTGTGGCTACTTGGTGTTCCCCAGTCTTATCAGTGTACACAATACGTGTAATACCATCTACACCGTCTACACCTTTTTCACCTTTCACACCTTTAGCAGCATCATCGTAACCATTTTTAACGGTGATGTCGATACCGTTGGAGCCGTCCTTGCCATTTGTACCAGCAGGACCTGTTAAACCGATATGACCTACACCGTCTTTACCAGAGATGGAAACTGCGTCTTTGCCGTCAGCACCTGTGATGCCTACTTTACCATTATTACCATCTTGACCAGCTACGCCAGTAGGACCTGTAATAGATACACCATCCTTACCGTCTTTGCCGTCTTTATTGACTTTGATGGAATCGGCTACAAGGTTTTTGTTCAATTTAACATTAATCGTTGTAGTGCCAGTTGTATTATCTTGGTCGATGAAAGTCTTAATATTTTCGCCGCTGTAGTTAGCATCTGCATCAGTGCCTTCACCTTTTACAATTACAGTGGAGCCTAATTTATTAGTCTTAGTACCACCAACGTTAGCATCGAATTTAAGTCCTGCATTGGATTGGTTTGCCAACGCATCTTTCAATTGATCCTCTGTAGCAGCACGACCAGTTACGATGTTGTCAGCATCCCAAGTTTTGTTATCAAGACCTGTTACATAGTTACCAGTTTCTTTAGTGCCATCTGCTTTAGTTGCTTCTTGGTTACCTACAGTCGCTGTACCTGCTTTCACAGTTTCAGCAGCTGTTACAGTATTAAGTCCTTTTAGATCTTTTGCCAAACGAACTTTCAACGTATCTGTACCGTCAGATACAACACCAATGTTATCGTCAGCAGTCAATTTAGTTTCGTCAGTAATGCCACCCTTAACATTTACTTGATTGTTAAGTTTTTTCTTGATTACAGCACCAGCATCACCACCGTATAACATGCCGTCGTCCATTGTGGCAACTTGGTGTTCACCAGTATTGTCTGTGTACACAATGCGTGTAATACCATCTACACCGTCTACACCTTTTTCGCCTTTAACACCTTTAGCAGCATCATCGTAACCATTTTTCACGGACATGTCGATACCATTTGTGCCATTGATACCGTTAGTGCCTGCAGGACCTGATAAACCGATATGACCAACGCCGTCTTTACCGGAGATGGAAACTGCGTCTTTACCATTGGCACCTGTGATGCCAACCTTACCATTGTTACCGTCTTGACCAGCTACGCCAGTAGGACCTGTAATAGATACGCCATCTTTGCCATCTCTGCCATCTTTGTTAACCTTGATGGAATCAGCAATGATGTCTTTATTCATCTTCACGTTAATAGTTGTGTTACCAGCTGTATCTTGTTCGATGAATGTTTTGATATTTTCACCACTGTAGTTTGCATCAGCTGCAGTGCCTTCGCCTTTTACAGTTACAGTAGAGCCTAATTTGTTAGTTTGAACACCACCAACGTTAGCATCGAATTTAAGGCCTTTGTTAATTAAAGCATCGGAGCTGTCTTTGATTTTGTCAGTTAAGTAATCTACGTTAACTGCTTCGCTACCATCGTTACCTGTTGCGTATGCCACATTAGTTACGTGCGTACCACCAGATTTGTTAGTACTGTTGTACGCAGGACCTTCATAGGTAACTTTAGATTTATCTACATTACCTGTACCATCTAAATCATACTTAACAGCACGATCTTCTAATTTGTCGAGCTCAGTTTTAGACGCAATATCTTTGATAGTTACAGTGTTAGTAGTACCAGATTTATCATCTTTAACCTTCAAGTCTACTTGATTGTTTGTAACCTTGTAGGAACCGTCAGTTGTGTTAGCTGGATCACCAATCAAGCGATAGTCAGATGCACTTGCACTCGCAGCTTTCACCGCATCACTAACAGATTTCAATTGGTCTTCTGTTGCCGCACGGCCAGGTACGAATACAGGATCAGTCATGTTCCAATTTGTATTATCTAGACCTGTTACAAAGTTACCAGTTTGAGTGCCACCTTTGTTATCTATAGCAGTTTGGTTACCCACTGTAGCTGTGCCAGCTTTCACAGTATCTGTAGCCGTTACAGATTTAAGGCCTGTAATATCTTTAGCAAGTTGCAATTGAAGTTTAGCATTGCCATTAGCATCAACTGCTGCAGATGTAACACCGATATTGTTACCTGTTGCAAGGTCAGCTGCATTTGTAACGCCACCAGTTACGTCCACTTGTTTATTGAGTTTTACATTAGAAGTAGGACCCATGTCACCTTTGAATCGAAGGCCATCATTTAGTGTAGCAACCTCTTCTGTAGTACCATCTGGTTTTTCATATACGATACGAGTTGTAGTTGTGCCAGCCGCACCGTCTACACCAGGTTTACCATCACGTGTAATGGAAAGATTTGTTGTTACACCATCTTTACCATTGATACCGATTTTACCGTCTTTACCATTTGCGCCTGTAGCAGTTACAGTTTCAACCTCAAGATTTTTATTCATCTTAACGTCGATTGTCGTATTGCCACTGGAGTCTTGACCAATAAATGTTTTGATGTTTTTACCGCTATAGTTAGCGTCGGCTTCTGTGCCTTCACCTTGAACTTTTACAGTAGAACCTAGTTTATTAGTCTTAACACCACCAACGTTAGCATCAAATTTCATGCCTTTGTTGATCAACGCATCGGAGCTATCTTTGATTTTGTCAGTTAAGTAATCTACGTTAACTGCTTCGCTACCATCATTACCTGTTGCGTACGCCACGTTAGTTACGTGAGTACCACCAGATTTATTAGTACTATTATATGTAGGGCCTTCGTATGTCACCTTGGATTTATCTACATTCCCAGAACCATCTACATCGTATTTAACAGCGCGATCGTTTAATTTATCGAACTCAGTTTTAGACGCAATATCTTTAATAGTTACAGTATTAGTAGTACCAGATTTATCGTCTTTTACCTTCAAGTCTACTTTATTGCCAGTTACAGTATACGCTTTGTCAGTAGCTGTATCGTTTTCAATCAAGCGATAGTCACTAGAACCGGCATTCGCTGCTCTCACCGCATCACTAACCGTTTTCAATTGATCTTCTGTAGCAGCACGACCAGATACAAATACAGGATTAGCCATGTTCCATGCTGTGTTATCTAAACCAGTTACAAAGTTACCAGTTTGTGTAGCACCTTTGTTATCTGTTGTACCTTGGTTACCCATAGTAGCAGTGCCAGCTTTCACAGTATTGGTAGCCGTCACTGTATTTACATTAAGATCTTTATTCAAAGTAACAGCAATCGTGGAATCATCACCAGTTTGCGTAATTTTTGTGGTGATATTCGTATCGCCAGATATAGTTACGGTAGAGCCAAGTTTATTTGTCTTAACATCATTGTTGTCTGCGTTAAACTTCAAACCTGTGTTGATCAAATCTGTTTTAGTGTTGTTAATTTTATCTGTTAAATCAGATTTTGTAGTATCTAACTCTGTTTTAGAAGCAATGTCTTTAATTGTTACAGTCTTCGTATTCGCTGGAGTACTACCATCTTGCACTGTTAAGTCAACTTTATTGCCAGTTACAGTATACGCTTTATCAGCAGCTGCACTGTTTTCTACTAATCGGTAATCTCCCGCTGCCGCTACATTGACTGCATATGTTTTATATGTGCCATCTGTACCTTCTGTAACAGTTGTATTTTGACCAGCAATTACTTTTACGGCCTTTTGAGCCTCTTCACGAATGACAGTTTTACCATCGTTATTAATATTGGATAGGTCAGTTTTTGCTACCTTTGTAGGATCTACGTCAACAGTATAGTTACGAACACCGTTTGCATCAGGTGTACCACCTGTAAGGGTCATCAAGCCGCTAGTGCCTAAAGAAACCTTTGTATCCATAGCATTTACAGTATATGTTTTTTGACCTGTTGTAGTATCTACAGTAGCTGCTGGAATTGTTACATTATGACCAGCCTCAACAATTGTACCTAATGCAGTGATATTCTTTTTACCTACATTTGTGATGTTGGAAAGATCTTTATTAGCTGCATTGTCGATTTTATCCTTTGTATCATTTGTTAACGTTACATCGATAGTTTGGTTATTAGCTTTAGTCGTTACATAAGTGCCATCGCCTTTTACAGTCAATGTTTGTTTATCTAACAATACGTCATTTTTGCCGTTATTGTCATTCGTATTGCCTGCAATTTTAAGGTTTACATTGCGCAATTGAGCCACGTTAACTGCATCTGTATCTTTTTTACCAGCAGCAAGGTTTGTGATTTGACGTGTTTCTGTACCAACACTTGTGCTTTGACCAACAGATACAGCGCCCAATGTAGATGTAGCCACTGAGCCAGTTAAATCAGTGTATCTATTCGCACGGTTATCCGCTACGCTTACATCGTAACCAGCTACGCCAGCTGCCGTATTTGCTACGGAATTAGAACCTAACGCAACGCCATCATCTTCTGTTACTTTCGCGTTATAACCTAATGCAGTACCTTTTTCACTTGTTGCAGTTGCGTCTGCACCAAGTGCAGTACCAAAATTACCTGCTGCAGAGGCACGTACGCCTGCTGCTGTCGCATTTGTGCCTGTAGCACCTTTATTATCGTAGTTTGCATCAGCAGATGTGCCTTTAGCGCTGAAGAAGTTAGTTTGTGCCGCTTCTACCGCTTCTTTTACTGTATGGTATGTGCTATTTTTGATATTGAAATCAGGCGCTTTGTAGGTAGAGCCATTTGCTTCATAACCAGTATATGTAGGGCCTGCAATGGTCATAGCCAAGTTGTTATTTACATAACGTAATTGTTTAATCGTTGCTGCGTCATTATCATTTTGACCCCCTGCAACGTTAACGATACGACGTGGTGTGCTACTATTACCTACTGCTACTACGCCCGCCTCTGCAGGGTTCATTTCGTTGGTGAAAGCAGCATATGTACTTACTAGAGGATCGTTAAATTCTGTACCTGCCCCAAGTGCAATAGAGTTATTAGAACTAATTTTAGCACCAGAACCTAATGCCATAGAGTTTTCACCAGTAACTTCAGCGCCATTACCAATTGCTGTAGAGTTGTTACTAGATGCTTTAGAAGCAGTACCGATAGCCATAGTGCCAGCTTTACTTGCTTCTGCTGTACTACCAATAGCAAGAGCATTAGCCTCTAATGCTTTTGCCTGACCGCCCAATGCAATGGCATTCGCCTTAGAAGCCTGTGCTGTTCTACCCATAGCGATAGCATTTGTACCTGCCGCAGATGCAGTGTTACCAAATGCGAAAGAATCTGTACCAGTAGCACGAGAAGAATTACCCATTGCTACTGCATTAGCTGCTTTAGTTTTAGCATTAGAACCAAATGCCATGGAATCTGTAGCTGCTGCTGTAGTACGCGCTTTTGTGCCGAATGCAAGAGAACGTGCACCTTCTGTTACAGTATTAGTAGTACCATTATAGGCTGCGCTAGGTTCATTACCACTGCCTGCTACCGTGATAGGCTCAGCCGCACCGATAGCAATGGATTGATCACCCTTCGATTGCGCAGAATAACCCAAAGCAAAACTACCAGTACCACTCGCCCAAGAAGTTGTACCAATAGCCGTAGAGAAATTACCTGTCGCTGCTGATTGACGCATCATTGCTAGAGAGTTAAAGCCACTAGATAAGGAAGCCGTGCCAATAGCCATAGCAGATGGTTTTGTGGACTGTGCATAATTACCAAGGGAAAAAGATAAACCACCTGTAGCTTGTGCATAGTCGCCAATAGCTACACCAGAATAATAAGTAGGATCACTAGCCTCTTGAATCTTCGTATTGTGACCAATGGAAATACCATTTAATGCACTGCCAGAATAATATCCAGTAGTAGCACTGCCATCTAAGGCATTCATATTGCCAGGGTTATTATAATTGTATAAATAACTCCATTTATTACCACCATTTTGAGCCGTTGCATAGCCAGCATTTACGCCATCAATCATGATAGCCGCTGCATTTACAGATGTAATATTCACACCCGCCAACAATGCAGCTACAGCCATAACTGTACTCATATGGGTATATGTTTTACCAGTATGTAAGGATTTAACCTTACCACCACTGCTTTTTACGATTTCCGAAACAACTACATAACACTTTTTGGTTTTACTCCAAATAACATTGTAAATCCGATTCATAATTTAACCTCTAGCTTACAATACATATAAATAAGTTCTTACTCTCAATGACTTTACTGAAACTTCACCATTTCTTCATAATCATTGAATGTCCTAATCATATCAAAATTTTTCTATGCAGTAAATAAAAATTCATTTTATATTCATGTGTTAGAATGTTTATAAAATATCGCCAATAATGAGCCGTTTCTACCTCATAATAGCTGGTTACTCCGTCATAATGCCCATTTTTTCTATAATTTATATGATTTTACATGTTGTTTTTATGAATAATTTACAACTAATTAAAGATTTGTATATAATTCGGGATAAAAAAAATCTAGAGTTTAAATTTACTATTTCCAGTTTACTACTTGAATTGCAATAAGTATTACTGTTTTCGTTAGATTCTCATTGCCAGGCTGCATAGGCTGCATCTTGCATTCAGATCAAGGGTGGCAGTATCAGCATAGCAGTTATCAAAAAACATTAAAAAATCACGCTATCATCCAAAGTATGTCTCGAAAAGGAAACTGTTTGGATAATAGCGTGATGGAAAACTTCTTTGGTTTACTAAAGTCAGAATTGTTATATTTAGAGAAATTTACTTCCTATGAAGATTTTATCAACAAATTAAGAGATTATATTGATTATTACAATACGAAACGTATTAAGCTCAAACAAAAAGAGGTAACGACCATTATCGTTACCTCTTTCCTATGTATATTTTGTTATATCTACTGCTTAACGAACGTGTTTAGCATGTTTAGCACGCATAGCTTGTTTCAAGCTGTAGATTACCATTTCGTTCATGTAGAAACGTAATTCGTTGTTGTTCATGTTTTCAGTATTCTTTTCAAGAATAGCTAAAATTTGGCTTTCATATTCAGCTTGGCTCAATTGGGATACTGCAGGATTCTTAAAGAAGTCTTTGTAATCCAAATACATACGATCTAATGCTACGCGAGCATAGCTATCTTTTTTATAGCGATGGCTTGTGATGTACCAGCTACGACGAACGTTCATGTAGTACAACGCATTGTTAGCAAGACGTTCTTGACCAGACACACGGCCAGTATTTGGTTGATTAAGTTGGAATGCTGCGAATTCAGAAACAACTGCTTTTACTTCTTCGCTAGGAACTGCAAGAGAAACCTCTTGTTCGTTCACAGTCATAGGTGCAGATGCTTGTTCAGGCATCATCAATTGATCTTGAGCTGCATTAGCTTGACCAGCGAAACATACACCGGCAATTGCCATAATTGGTAATAATTTTGTTAATTTCATAGTTCTCCTCTCTCGAAGTGCCCTCCCCAGAGCTACTTCATTTATCATGTACTAGATATTATCTCTTTAGGAACTGTTATCCCCATAGAGATCCCCATACTAAGCATGGTAAATTTATTAATACAGTCAGTAAGCATCTATCAATAATGATTCCGTAGCTTACCGTTTCATTAGTATACACGATACATCGTATTTCGTCTATATAATTTTGCCTTAAATGTAGAAGAAAAATGAAGAGTCGCTATGTGCTTAACTCTATAACAAATACTATAAAAGCCTCCTAATAATACAGTTATGACTCTACTATTAGGAGGCTTGATATATTTGGGCTATTTTACAAAGTAGTATTTATTAAATCTTCCTTAGAATTTATGTGTAAATCCTGCATTCACAGACCAACCAGCTTTATAATCGCCAGATAGACCTGTGCTAATATCACCGAAGATGCTGTTATTTGCATTGAAGCCATAGCGGCCACCGAATGCTAGATCTGTCCAAGTACCTTTAATATCTTCGGAAGTGTATTTAGTAGTAGCACCACTTGTGTACGCAGTTTTCACTGTACCAGAGAAGGCATGGTTCACGCCTACGCGAGTATAGATGTTACCTGCACCGAAGTTTTTACCGATTTCAAGGCCAAGACCACCTGCTGTGCTGCTCACACCAGATTGATCTACATGCATGCGGCCTGCATTGAAGCTGTCACCACCGAAGTGAGTGTAGCTCAATTGTGCTTGTGGTTCAATGTATGTACCATTTGAAAGCTTCACAGTTTTACCATAGCGTGCACCGATAGAGTATGCA
>QWCL01002822.1_pt1 | contig 10667 bp, 10 predicted proteins | sample 1972551 | NCBI WGS metagenome assembly QWCL01 (sample SAMN09866709, study PRJNA288562) | Human oral metagenome isolate term2_saliva, whole genome shotgun sequencing... | isolation source: mouth | host: Homo sapiens | place: USA: California
TGTAGGAGATAATGGATGGGGAATGTTTTTGAGGATGCTTGAGTATAAACTGATGTTTTTAGGGAAACAATTTTTGAAGATAGATAAGTGGTTTCCATCGTCGAAAACTTGCAGTAAATGTGGAAACGTTAAAGAGGAACTGAAATTATCAGAAAGAAGTTATAAATGTGAGTGTTGTGGGATTGAAATTGATAGAGATTACAATGCGGCACTGAATATAAAAAACATTGGAAAATTGATGTTGGAATATTAGGAAAATAAAAAAAACAGGGCAGGGACTGCCCGAAGAGCTTGGTAAATATATTTGGCTAACAGAAGCAGATACTTCCCAAGAAGCTCCCGCTTCTAAAAGCGGGAGTAGTTCACCTAACTTTCTCAAATTGTAAAGAATTGTTTAGAAAATAAATTTTTTAATTTAATTTATTATTAAATATTTTTAAAGCCGATTTGTTTGATATACAAATGAAAAAAATTTATATAGGATAAATAACTCTGATAATACAAAAAGTCAATATTTATTGGCTTTTTTTTAATTATATATAATATATATGCAATCATAAAAAAAATATATATTATATATCGTTGACACAATTTACGATTGGTATTATAATTAATACATAGTTGAAAATTAAATTAGAGGAAATTATGTTTGGAGGACAAAAAATGGGTATGAGTTTAACGTACAAGATTTTGAAAAAAAATCTTCTAAAAGGAGAATTAAAAGCAGGTAACGAAATCGCCGTAAGAGTTAATCAAACACTTACACAAGATTCCACGGGAACGATGGCGTATTTACAACTAAATGCAATGAATGTTGACAAAGTAGCAACGGAAATTTCTGTGGCTTATGTCGATCACAATATGTTACAATCAAGTTTTGAAAATGCAGATGATCATGAATTTATTAAAACATCAGCTGAAAAGCATAATATTGTTTTTTCAAAACCTGGAAATGGGATTTGTCATAGATTGCATTTGGAAAGATTTGGTAAACCAGGAAAAATATTGATTGGTTCAGACAGTCACACACCTACTGGTGGAGGACTTGGAATGCTTGCAATTGGAGCAGGTGGACTTGATGTTGCGATTGGTATGGCAAGAGGACTTTATTATTTGAAAGTTCCAAAAGTTTATAACATCGAGCTTAGAGGAAAATTACAACCTTGGGTATCAGCTAAGGATATAATTTTATATGTTTTAAAAGAATTGACAGTAAAAGGTGGAGTTGGATTTGTAATGGAATATACTGGAGAAGGTATAAAATCACTATCTGTTGAGGATAGAGCCACTATTACAAATATGGGAGCTGAATTAGGAGCTACAACTTCAATTTTCCCAAGTGATGAAAATACTAAGACTTTCTTGGAAAAACAATCACGTGGAGAAGATTTTGTAGAATTATTGCCTGATGAGGATGCAGTTTATGATGAAAAATTAGTTGTTAATTTGGATGAATTAGTGCCACTTGCAGCTTTTCCTCATAGTCCTGATAATGTGCATGAAATTCCAAAAGACAAAAAATTGAAAGTTGATCAAATTGCAATTGGTTCATGTACAAATTCATCTTATTCAGATTTTATGAAACTTGCAGCAATTTTAGATGGGAAAAAAGTTCACCCAGATGTGAGTCTTGTTTTATCGCCAGGTTCAAGTAACATTATGAAAATGATTTCAGAAAATGGAGCATTGGCTAAATTTATAGCAGCTGGTGCGAGATTGCTAGAAGCTGCGTGTGGACCTTGTATCGGAATGGGACAAGCACCAAAAACAGATGGAATCTCACTTAGAACATTTAACAGAAACTTCAAGGGAAGATGCGGAACAATGAGTGCTGGAGTTTATTTAGTTAGTACAGAAACAGCTGCTGCATCAGCAATTACAGGATATTTAACAGATCCAAGAGAATTGGGAGCAGAAATTATTATTGATGAGCCAGAAAAATTTGAAGTTTCAGATAATTATTTCATTTTCCCAAATCCTAATGAAGATGAAGCGAAAAAAGAAAGAGAAGCTGTAAAAATTGTTATGGGGCCTAATATTAAGCCATTCCCAATTGGAGAAGAATTAAAAGACAGCTTTACTAAAAAAGTTATTTTAAAAACAGGAGATAATATTACAACAGATGATATTTGTCCATCGAATGCTGCGTTATTGCCATTCCGTTCAAATATTCCTAAATTATCTGAACACTGTTTTGAAACAATTATTCCAGATTTCAAAGAAAGAGCTGAAAAAAATGATGGTGGAATCGTTGTCGGTGGAGAAAATTATGGACAAGGTTCTAGCCGTGAACATGCTGCATTATTACCACTTTATCTTGGTATAAAAGCTGTTATTGCAAAATCATTTGCAAGAATTCACAAAGCAAACTTGATTAACAGTGGAATTATACCATTAGAATTTGAAAATGTAGAAGATTACAACAATATAGATGAATATGACGAATTACAATTATCAGATATTCCAAATTCATTGATAAATGGAAGATTTATTGTTAAAAATCTTACTAAAAATATCGAATTTCCTGCTAAATTCAATGGTTCAGAAAGAGAACTTAAAATCTTGAAATTTGGTGGATATTTGAAATTCGCTACAAGTGATGAATTTTTGAGTTAAAACGTGAATAGCAGTAGTTCTAATTTGATTTTGAGTCAAAAAATTTTGAATAAATTAGCTCTTTATTTAAACTAGAATTACTGTAATTTATATAAAAAAATAATTTAGAAAGAGTGGAAGATAATATGAAAAAAATTACATTAATACCTGGAGATGGAATTGGATATGAAATCTCTGAAAGTTTAGTAAAAATCTTTGATGCAGCGAAAGTTCCTGTGGAATTTGAAACTGAAAATGCGGGGTCGGATGTTTATGAAAAAACTGGAGAACTTATACCTGAAAGTCTTTATGAAAGCGTTGAAAGAAACAAAATTGCAATAAAGGGGCCTATTACTACACCAATTGGAAAAGGTTTTAGAAGTATAAATGTGTACCTTAGAAAAAAATACGATTTATACACAAATTTTAGACCTTCTAGAAATTTGCCTGGAATTGAAACTCGATATGATAATATTGATTTGGCTATTTTCCGTGAAAATACTGAAGGAATCTATATTGGTGAAGAAAAATATGAAAATGAAGAAAAAACTAGTGCAATTGCTGTGAAAAGAATTACGAGAAAAGGAAGCGAAAGAATTATTAGAAGTGCTTTTGAATATGCAAAAAATAATGGAATTTCAAAAGTTACAGTTGTTCATAAAGCAAATATTTTAAAATTCACTGATGGAATGTTTTTGGATATCGCAAGAGAAATTTCAAAAGAATATGAAAACATTGAGCTAGAAGAACTTATTATTGACAATATGTGTATGCAACTTGTTACAAATCCTGAAAGATTCAAAGTAATTGTTACAATGAATTTATATGGAGATATTTTATCTGATTTAGTAGCTGGACTTGTTGGAGGACTTGGAGTTGCACCTGGGGCTAATATTGGAGATGATATCGCTATTTTTGAGGCAGTACACGGATCAGCACCTGACATTGCAGGACAAAATAAAGCAAATCCGCTTGCATTGCTACTTTCTTCAATCGAAATGTTAAAATATTTAAAACTTGATGATTTTGCTAAAAATATTGAAAAAGCTATTTTAAAAACATTAACTGACGGTTGTAAAACAGCAGATTTAGGTGGAAATGCTACAACTACTGAATTTACAGATAAAATTATTGAAAATCTGAAATAAGGAGTTGGTGAAAACATGAAAACTGATTTTATTAATGAGCTGGGAGTTATGTTCACCGAGAATAATTCTATTTCAGATGACATTTATAATAAATTAAATGTAAAAAGAGGTCTTAGGAATAAAAATGGGACAGGAGTTCTTGTTGGATTAACAAAAATTGGTTCTGTTTTAGGATACTCAATCGATAAGGACGGAAAAAAAATTCCAGCAGACGGAAAACTTTATTATCGTGGTATTCCTATTGAAAAACTTGTAGCTCTATTTAAAAAGGAAAAAACTTTTTGCTTTGAAAAAACAATATTTTTATTGCTTTTTGGTAAAGTCCCTTCTAATTTTGAATTAAAAATGTTTATCAGTACTTTGAAAGAATACCAGCATTTACCAGATGAATTTATCGAAGATTTTATATTGAGAAAACCGAGTACAGATATAATGAATCAGCTTCAACGTTCTGTCTTATGTCTTTATACTTTAGATGAAAATCCAGATGATGTTAGTCTTTCAAACTTGATTGATCAATCTTTAAACTTGATTGCAAAATTTCCTAGCCTTCTTGTTTATTGTTATCAAGCGTGTAATTACAAGCATTTTAATAAGAGTTTGATTATTCATAATCCAGTGGAAGAATATAGCATTGCACAAAATGTTCTTCACATGCTTAGAAGCGACAATCAATTTACAGAATTGGAAGCTGAGGTTTTAGACTTGATTTTAGTTATCCATGCAGAACATGGAGGAGGAAACAACTCAACTTTTACTTCTCATGTTGTTTCTTCAACTAGAACTGATACATATTCGTCAATTTCTGCCTCGATTGGAGCCTTGAAAGGGCCTATGCACGGTGGAGCAAATTCGATGGTTACAAAAATGGTGGAAGATATTAAGAAAAATACTAATCCATATGATGAAGTTAAATTAAAAGAATATTTGAAAAAAATATTTAATAAAGAGGTATTTGATAAAAAAGGTAGAATTTATGGTATGGGACATGCTGTCTACACAATTTCGGATCCTCGTGCTGTATTATTAAAGAAAAAGGCTTATGAATTAGCAAAAGAAAAAAATGCACTTGAAGAATTCGAGTTATTTTCAAATATTGAAAAACTTACAAAAGAAATTGGAAAAGAGACTAAAGGAAAAAATTTCGAAATTTGTGCAAATGTTGATTTATATTCAGGATTTGTATATAAACTTTTAAATATTCCACAAAATATTTTTACCCCACTTTTTGCTCTTGCTAGAATTGCTAGTGTTTTGTTATAAATTTTTAAATAGCAGAATAATTATTAATTTTTTTACAAGGGTAATATAAAATAGAATTTTTATTTTTTAAGCGGGTTTAGTATAAGATGGGGAGAAAGTTTTGTTCTCCTTGTTTTTTTATTATAAATTGATTTTTATTTATCCGAGCCATTGTTATTTTTCAATTTTTGAGATATAATAAAAATGATGTTTCTTGAAAGGAGATATGTCTGTGAGCAAATATAAAGAGGTTTATAATGATATAAGGGAAAAAATTACAAACGGAACGTTCAAGGCAAGAGAATTTTTAGAAAGTGAGTCTGAACTGGCACGTAAATATTCGTATTCTAAAGATACAATAAGAAAAGCGCTTTCTATGCTTGAATTGGATGGATATATTCAAAAAATTAAAGGGAAAAATTCAATGGTCTTGGAAAATGGACGGTTTAAAAACAGCTTATCAAATCTTAGGACTTCAAAGGAACTTAACAAAATTGAAAATATTGATATTGCTACTAATTTGGTTGAATTGGATGTTGTTAGTGGAATTAAGGAAATTATGGATATTTTTGAAGTATCTGAAGATGTTTCGTTTTATAAGGTTTCACGTATTCGTATTTTGGATGGAGAAGCTCTTGAGTATGAAACAACTTATTTTGATAGAAGAATTGTTCCATTTTTAGATAAAAAAATTGCAGAAAGTTCAACTTATGATTATCTTGAAAAAAAATTACATTTGAAAATATCCCATTCACGGCGTGAAATAAAATTTAGATATGCAACTGAAGATGAACAGAAATATATGGATTTAAAGGATTTTAATGCGGTTATCGTAATTGAAAGCCACACTTACTTGTCTAATGGGACACTATTTCAATATGGAGTAAATTCCTACAGACCAGACAAGTTTGTATTTTCAACAGTAGCAAAAAGATAGGTTGGTGAAAATTTGTGAGAATTTTAGTAATTGAAGATGAAAAAAATTTGAATGATATAATTGTTAAAAGATTAATTTTGGAAAAATATGGTGTTGACACTTGCTTTAATGGAAATGATGCGCTTGAATATATTTTTTCAACTGAATATGATGTTATTGTATCGGATATTATGCTGCCTGGAATAGATGGATTTGAGATTTTAAAGAGAATAAGAGAAAAGGGGATAAAAACGCCAGTTTTACTGCTTACTGCATTAGATGGAATTGAAGACAGGGTAAAAGGGCTTGATTATGGAGCTGATGACTATTTGGTAAAACCATTTGCATTTGATGAACTGATGGCTAGAATAAGAGTGCTTTTACGAAGAAATTCAACAAACGGAAATTCCAATGCAAGTAATATATTTTCAATTGCAAATTTAACGGTAAACTGTAATTCTCACGATGTTTTTCGTGATGATGTCCCAATAAAACTTTCAACAAGGGAATTTACAATTTTGGAATATATGATAAGAAATAAGGAAAGAGTATTATCTAGGGAGCAAATTGAACAGCATATATGGAATTATGACTATGAAGGCGGTACAAATGTTATTGATGTCTACATTAGATATTTAAGAAAAAAAATTGATAAGGATTTTGAGCCTAAATTAATTCATACGGTTCGTGGGATTGGCTATGTTCTGAAAGTCGAGTAAATTAAAAGTTAAATCAATTTATTATTTAGAAAATTTTAAAAAATAAAAACTAAAAAATTTAAAATAGGAAAGTAAAGGTATGAAGAGATTTGTTAATAGTAATTGGATACAGTTAAAAATAGGTCTGTGGTATATGGGAATTATGATTCTGCTTGTAATTTCTTCATTGTATATTGTATTTTATATAAGTGAAAATATTATTCATTCAAGCGTGCGAACTTATTTAAAGGATGTTGTAATTCATAGGCTGGACTATTTAACGATAAAAAATGGAGAAATTATAATTGACAGTAATTTTGATACAATGATTCAGAATGTAGAAATTTCCATTTATGATAAGGATTTTAAATTTCTTTATGGAAATTCTCCAAATGGATTTGAGATGGATAATAAAAAGTCGAAGGATGATAAAATTATAATTGTAAAAAGTCATAATCAAAAGTGGTATGTTTACAATAAGATGATTAATCTTGGAAGTTATGGAAAAGTATGGATTCGAGGAGTAATGCCTAATATTGGACAGTCTAGTGCCATTGAAACGGTCATTCACATTTCTTTTATAATTTTGCCGTTTTTTCTTATACTTTCAGCAATTGGAGGATATATTATTACTAAAAATGCCTTTACGCCAATTAAAAAAATTAGAAAAATTGCAGAAGAAATTAATGAGGGGAATGACTTGTCACAGCGGATTGACCTTGGAAAAGGCGATGATGAACTTCACACTCTTGCAAATACTTTTGACGTGATGTTTGACAGGCTTCAGACATCTTTTGAAAATGAAGTGCAGTTTACTTCAGATGTTTCCCACGAATTGAGAACTCCGATTACAGTTATACTGACACAGTCGGAATATGGAAAAAATCATACAAAATCAATTGAAGAAGCACAAAGATCCTTTGGAATCATTGAAAAGGAAGGGCAAAAAATGTCAAAACTGGTGTCACAGTTACTGACTCTGGCACGTATGGAACGTGGAAAACAGAAATTGAATCTGGAAAATATCAATTTAAGTGAGCTGCTGGAAATGACTGTGGAAACTCAAATTTGCGCTGCAGAAGCTAAAAATATAAAATTTGTCACAAAAATTGTTCCAGAAATTTATGCAAAGATTGATGAAATGATGATTATACGAGTTTTTACAAATTTGATTTCAAATGCAATTTCCTATGGAAAGCAAAATGGAACAGTTATCGTTGAATTATTTTTAGATGAAAATAAAAATAAAATTATTAGCAGAATTTCTGATGATGGAATAGGAATTCCAAAAAATGAACTGGATAAAATATGGCTGCGATTTTATCAAGTAGATCCATCCAAAAGTGGCGATAATTCAGGACTTGGACTTTCTATGGTAAAAAAAATTATAGAGCTGCATAATGGAGAAATTTTTGTGGAAAGTGAATTTGGCTTAGGAACAACTTTTACAGTAATTTTATAAATAAAAACTAAAAAAACAGGGAAGAGTTAGTTGACAAAAATAACAAAAAAATTTATTACTCTGAAATGCCAATTAACAGATTAATAGATATATAGAACTAAAAAAATGAAAAGTTCTCATTTTTCTTTAATGTTTATATGGTATTATTAAACTGTCAGAAAGAATGATACATAGCTCAACTTAAAGTATCAGACTTATTTACTCGAGTAAAGCAGTTTAAATAATTAATGTAAAAATGAAAAAAATATACTAGTATTATGAGAAATATAGAAATTTTAGTAACTGTATATCTATGAGGAAAAATGTAAAATTATAGATAAATGGACTGTAGGAATTATTTAAAACAGAAGGGAGGCAGGCTTGTGAAAATCAGATTTTTAAAAATGACATTACTTGGAATGTTATTAGCCAGTTTACTAGTTTTTCCGATTGGAAAGGAAAGAAAAAAAGTGAATGTAATCAAGGCAAAGCAGATTGCTCTAGCCAAAGTTCCCGGAGCGACATTTGCGAATGTTCTTGAATTTGATACGGAAGATAATGGATTTTATAAGGGTAAAATTAATTATCGAAATGTTGCTTATAATTTTGAAATAGATATTTACACTGGAAAAATAATTAATTGGAGTGAAGAAAAAAGTAGTAATAAATAAAAAAGAGTTTATGGAGAAAATGATATGATAAATAGAATAATAAAAAAAGGAAGTTTTAACTATATAGTTACTTTAGCAATATTTCTTATTTCTGTCAGTTTTTTGACAAGGGGAAGTGTTATTGATCAAAGAAATGAAATAAAACTGGTGCCGAAAATTAATATAAAAACTTCTGATACACAAATAACACCAAATAGAGCAAAGGAAATTGCATTGGCACATGCTGGAGTTTCAGAAGCAGCCGCTAATTTTAAAAAAATTAAATTGGATAATAAAAATGGAAAATCTGTTTATGAAATAGAGTTTATTGCAAACAATGCTAGATATGAATTTATTATTGATGCAAAAAGCGGTTCAATAATAAAATTTGAAAAAAGATAGTTAAAGTAAATTGAAAAAAATTAGAATAAAAAAATAAATTAGAAAATATAGATTAAAATGTGAAAAAAATGAAAAAATTAAACAGTAAAAAAATAAAGACTATTTAAAATTTTAAAAATAGTCTTTTTTTGTTAAGAAAATAATACTAAATCCCGTTTAAAAATAGAAACTAGATTTTATATTAATTGCTAACAGCGGGATCGTTATCCCTTGCAAATAGGATTTATAACTAGTCTTATATTTAAATGGGAAATAGTATAAGTTATTTATTATTACATTATTCCAAGATAAGCAGCACCTAAAATTCCCGCATCATTTCCAAGAGTAGCTGTGGCAAGTTTTAAATTTTCAAGAGTTGATGGCCGCATCCGCATAATTTTCCATTTAGTTCAATTTTTATATGTCCAACTTCTCCACCAGCTCCGTTTTCTCCACTGACAAGTTTTCCATCTACAATAATTCCGCCACCAATTCCAGTTCCGATAGCAAGTCCTAATACATTTTTATATCCTTGAGCAGCACCTTTCCACATTTCTCCAAGTGTGATAACGTTGACATCATTATCAACTTTTACTGGTTTTCCAAGATTTTTTTCAAATTCTAATGCAAGGTCAACTCCATTTTTCCAAGGGAAATTTGCCCAGAATTTAACAATTCTAGAATTTAGCACAGGACCTGGAACTCCTACACCAACTGATGAAACATCATCAAAGCTGATGTTGCTTCCTTCAATTTGAGTAAGCAAAATTTTTGACAATCTTTGAATTGTTTCTGAAAATCCTTCCATTGAATCGGTTTTTACAATAGTTTTAAAAATAATATTACCTTTTTCATCTACAAGTCCAATTTTTGTGTTAGTTCCTCCTAGATCAATTCCTACGTAGTATTTCATAAGTCCTCCTAATTAATTATAATTTTTTTATATATTTTTTATTTTATTTAAAATTAAATAAATTATTATACTAATATTAGTCTACCCCATTTATTTGGCATTGTCAATATTAGGGCCTTACTTTTGTGCCATTTCTTTTGATTTTTCTGTACAGGCTTTAACTGCTTCCATTACAGTTCCTCTGAATTTACCATCTTCTAATACTTTTAGAGCAGCAATTGTAGTTCCGCCAGGAGAAGTCACCTCATCTTTTAAAATACCTGGATGTTTTTTTGTTTCAAGCATCATTTTAGCAGAACCTAAAACAGCTTGAGCAATAATTTCATAAGCCTTATCTCTAGGCATTCCTTCTAAAACTCCGCCATCAGCAAGGGCTTCTATAAACACATAGACATATGCTGGAAGAGAACCGCTAATTCCAGTATAAACATGCATAAGTTTTTCATCGATTTCTATACTTTTTCCAAAACTGTTCAGCAATTTAAAAATAACTTTCTTCTCATTTTCTTCAATGTTTGAATTAAAGGAAACAGCCGTCATTCCCTCCATAACCTGAGCAGGTGTATTTGGCATAGTTCTTACCACTTTTTTATCACTTCCAATAACTTTTACAATAAAATCAATGCTAACTCCAGCAGCAATTGACAAAATTATAGTATTTTCATCCAATTTATCTTTAATCT
>QWCL01001566.1_pt1 | contig 10664 bp, 10 predicted proteins | sample 1972551 | NCBI WGS metagenome assembly QWCL01 (sample SAMN09866709, study PRJNA288562) | Human oral metagenome isolate term2_saliva, whole genome shotgun sequencing... | isolation source: mouth | host: Homo sapiens | place: USA: California
CGACGTCGGCAAAACGATACAAATGCCTAAAAATGCTACAAAAGAAATAAATGATATAAAATTGACAAGATATGCATGCTATTTAATAGTTCAAAATGCAGATCCAAGAAAAAAAGCCATTGCATTAGGACAACAATATTTTGCTATCCAGACAAGAAAACAGGAAATTGCTGAAACTGATTTTAAAGAACTTTCAGAAGATGACAGAAGATTAAAACTAAGAGAAGATGTAAGGGACTTTAATAAAAAATTGGCATAAACAATTATAATTAGATAATTTATAAATACAGGAGGATATTTTTATGAAACAGGAACACAAAGACTATAAAGTAATAGACATAATTAATAAATTTAATATAATTATTAATTATGGCTCAAATGATGGAGCTTTTGAGGGACAAGAAGTCAGAATTTCTACAATAGGGGATGAAATTTTTGATTTAGATGGAAAATCACTTGGAAATATTGAAATCATAAAAGATGAATTGGAAATTGATAAGGTGTATGAAAATTTCTCTATCTGTAAAAAAATAATCATTAATGAAATTAATCCTTTTCAGCCTATCTCTCTCGTAAAAAAAGAAAGAAAAGCTATAGAACTAAATGTCGAAGAGAAAGACTTTTCAAATATAAAATATTTAGATAAATCTCCTATAAAAAAAGGTGATAGTGTAAAAATTTTAGAATAACTATTGACATTTAACATATTTTATACTATACTTATAACAAGATAACTTTGTCTTTGATATTTAAAAATGTTATTTTAAATATCAGACTACCAGAATCTTGCTGTAAGTATATAGCAAGATTTTTTTATTTATAGGAGATTTTATGGATAAACCTTTTTTAAATTATGATGAGCAAATAAACAAATTAAAAAATGACTATGAACTTCTTATTTTTAATCATAACTTTGAAAAAACTTTATTAGAAAGTATTTCGTATTATGATTTGATAAATGGGTATAAGGATTGCTTCATGATTGATGGAAAATTCAAGGAAGGAATTTCTTTATTTAGTTTATTTTATTTTAAAATATTTGATATGAATTTTCAAAATATACTTTTTAAATACAGTGTGTATGCAGAGAACTCTTTTAAAACAAAACTCGCATATATTTTAAGTGAAGAATACGGTGAGCATCATAATAACTATTTAAACAGAAATAATTTTAAAGTTAATCGAAGAATACGTAGAGAAGTTAGAAAATTCAACCAAACTCTTAATAATATAAAGCAGATTGTGTCACATTCTAATGACCATCCTACTAGACACTATCGTGCTTCCCATAATCATATTCCCGCATGGATATTATTTAAAAATGTGAAATTTAATGATTGTATAAATTTATTTAGATTTTTAGAAAGAGATTTAAAATTAAAATTAATTCAAAGATTTTTTAACAGTAATATTTTTTCATACGATGATTCCATTCGTTTATTTAAAAATTTTATTAGTATAATCAGAAAATTCAGAAATAAAATTGCACACAATAGTAAAGTTATTACTTATACTGTTGATTCGAGATATGAATTGCATCAAGTTAATACGTTACGTTTGAACCCTTATTCTTTAATGAGATCAAGAGATATAAATAATTCAATTGGAAAAAATGATATGTATTCTATGATTTTATCACTTACTGTTATTTTAGATAATCCTTTATTAGTCCAAATGATGATGAATGAAATTAAAACATTATTACTTATATCTCCTGAAAATTCTGGTATTGATGTGGTTAAAGAATTTTTACATATTACAAAATTACCTGAAGATTTAGTTGATAGGATAAACAGTATTGACTTCCCAAGTTTTTTGAATAATCATTTACAAAAATGGTAAAAAATAGCCCCTACGGCAATAGGGACTAAGCAATGTGATATACTCACAAACACCAATAGAAGTATATCACACAAACCTTTAAAATTCAATACAAGGAGTGTGATTTTTTTATGAAAAATCCAAATGGATATGGAAGTGTTATCAAGCTATCAGGCAAGAGGAGAAGACCTTTTGCCACAAGAATTACAACGGGGTACGATGATAACGGAAAACAGATATACAAATATCTTGGCTACTATGAAACAAGAAAAGAGGCCATGCAGGAACTGTCGCTGTACAGTGCTAATCCCTATGATGTTGACCTCAAAAACTTGACCATGCAGGACATATATGACAGGTATGTGAAAACTCAGAAGGGGAAAGTAGGAGAAGGCAGAATGGAATCATACAGGAGTGCATATACACACCTGACACCTCTGTTAAATATGAAAATGGCGGATATAAAGACCGTACATCTGCAAAACCTTGTTGATAGCATGATGGAAAAAGTGTCAACTGGAACAATTAGGCAGACAAGATCTGTCATAAGCTCACTTTTTAAATACGCTATGAAAATTGATGTTATTGAAAAAAACTATACAGATTTTATTGTGATGCCAAAACATAAGAAAGTTATAGAGCGTAAAGTATTCACAGATAAAGAAATAGCTCTATTATGGGATAACGTTAAAATACTGGATTACACTGATGCGATTTTAATACTGATATACACAGGTATGAGAATAAATGAACTGCTGAAGCTTAAAAAGAAAAATGTAAACCTTGAAAATAACACAATTACAGGGGGTAGCAAGACTGATGCAGGAAAAAACAGGATCATACCGATACACCCCAAAATACTCCCTCTTATAGTAAAAAGAATGGGAAATAAAACTGACTACCTGATACCCAATAAAAGGAATCAGGAGCATACATCTACAATAATTTCAGGCAGAATGAATTCGTGAAGATAATGAAACAGCTGGGAATGGAACATACAGTACATGATACGAGACATACCTTTGCTACGTTGATAAGTAACGTGTCTAATAACGAAACTGTAATCACTGGAATAATAGGGCATACTAACATTAACATGACGAAGAAGTACACACATACAAATATCGAGGAAATGAGAAAAGAAATGGAAAAAATAAATTAAAATACATGTATAAAATTACCTCGTATTTTTAAGTTATAAATAACACTTAAATGCATATAATTTTTGTATATTACTTGTATATTACCGTTAAAATTTTTGGTAATTTTTCATGTTTATTAAAATTACGTGAATTTAAAGAACGTTAATAATAAAGGCTTTTATCTATTTTATTTAAAAATAAAATCTGATTTCTACATTTTACAAAAAAAAACTCCATTCGTTTTAGAGTGGAGTTTTCTATTCATATTAATTCCGAATTTAAATATTTAATTTTCTCAAAATTCAAGTCTATTTACTAATTATACTAAACCCTATTTGAATAACGAATACATTATAAATCTTTTTAGTAGATTAAACCTAATATTTACTTTCAAATAATTAAATAAATATTCGCTTTTTAAACGAAGAATAGTATTAGACAAACAATTTAACCATATCTTCAGAAGAATTAACTAAATACATCTTTTTATGAAAATTTAGATATGATAAAATGTGTAAATAAGATGCCTACATCATATATTGTATTTTGAATATTTATACAAAATCACAAACACTCTCTTAAAAGAAATTATCTTCTTCTTCCCCCCGAACAACTTCAAATCCCTTTTCATAAGAATATCCACAATTCACAACTACCAATTCCTCATAATCATTTACTTTAATCTTTTCAATCTCATTCTTTTTACTTTTCTCCAATTTTCTATATTCAAAATCAGGAATCGTCACTTTAAATTTATTCAATTCTCCCCTAGTTTCTATTTTCCTTATTCGCAATTTTTTCCTGTCGTCTTCTGATAATCCTTTCATTTTTTCTCTTAAAATTTCAATATTTCTATTTATTTCTTCAAAATTCTCTTCGTAAACTATTCTTGGAATCACATCATACGAAGCAATATTCCTAAATATTCTTTGAACTTCAGATTTTGTTTTTTCATACTCAACAACATACTCTTTTAAATATTTTATATTATCCGTCACTTTATTAAAATATTTTGTATCTTTTAAACTTTCATAAGAATAAACACTATTAATCAAATCTAATTTTTGAACTTCAGAAATAATTCCATCAACTTTTAATAGTACACTTTTAGATTTTTCATGAATTTCTTTATCTATAATAGCTTTCGCTCCTTTAATTCCAGAACATTCTTTTGTAAAAACAAAGCAATTATATCCTTCATCAACTTTTTTCCTATTACGAAAACATCTCCCCATTCTCTGAAAAAGTCCATTCAAATCTGACAATTCTGTAATCAAAATATCAAAATCTAAATCAAGAGAAGCTTCTAAAACTTGAGTTCCAATCCAAACCCCATTTTCTTGAAATCCCTCTTTTTCTCTTTTATTTTTAACATCTTTTCTAAATCTCTTTGGATTCGCAAATTCAGTGATTTCCTTTTCTTTATTTGTTCGATCTCTTTTTATAAATCTACTATGTATCAAATTCAATTCCTCTTTTGGAATATTCAAATTTTCATAAATCTCTTTTGCTTTTTTAACTGTATTACAAATAACCAAAATTTTATTATTTCTATATTTTCCTTTTATAAATTCTGCATTTATACTTTCTTCCATCACTTTTAAACTATGTCTTTTCTTGTCATTCGTAAACGGTTCTGTCGTAACAAATTTTACACCTTCTTTTTCAAGCAAATAAGTAACAATCCCAGGAAGAGTCGCAGTCATTATCGCAAATTTTCCTCCAAAATCAGTAATATATTTTAATCCATAAATCAAATAAGCCAACAAATCTGCTGAATACATTTGAATTTCATCAATAACTACCTTAGAATAAGACAATGTCGCTACCTTCAACTCAAATCCTGGAGCTCTAAACACAAAATCAAACAATTGGTCTATTGTACAAATTGTAAGTGGAAGTGAAAATTGCTTCGTTCTATTTATATATTCCGATAATTCTTCATTTTTTAGTAATTTATTTTCTTTAGAATTTTTTTCTGTATAATATTCTCTAAAATCAGAATGAAGCAAACCAATTCTCTTTTCTACATTTTCTCTTACAATATTTTTCACAACCCTGTCATAAATTGCATTAATTGCCACTCTCAAAGGCAATGTAAAAAATCCCTTATTATTTCCTATCCAAAGTAATCCAGCCTCTGTTTTTCCATATCCTGTCTGTGCCACAACTACTACATTCTCATCTTTATGCTGTTTCATAAATTTCTGCAAAGCATTCCAGTCATTTTTAGGATTATCCTTTCTCAATACATCTTCCAAAAATTTTTCCATCTCAATTTCTAAAAAATCATTTTTTTCTTCAATATTCGTATACGAACTTGCTGCGTAATCTATTTTATTTAACAATCCTTTTAACATGACGTATTTTTTAAAAATTTCAAGAGCTTCTTCTTTTTTCGTGTACATTTTTTCTGAATAAATTCTGTCATTTAATTTATAATATTTCTTACTCAATTTTTTTATTTTAAAATTATCATCTTCTCTTTTGAAAATCGAATATTTTTTTATTTCTCCATAAATTTTTTTAATAATCTCAAAATAAATATTCTCCAAACTATTCAATTCTGTTTCAAAATCAATAAGTTCAAACTCCATTTTCTTTATTTCTTCCTTAAAATCTTCATCTTCTATTTCAGAAATATCTCTTTCATGATGCAATGCAACAGAATATGCCAAAATCTTTATATCCTCTTTATCAAAATTTTCTTTCAATAATTCGATACTATTAATAAATGCTGTACTCAAAATACTATGTGGAATTTCATTCTTTTTTAAATCCATTTCATACTTTTCTTTTAAAAGATTTTTTCGTTTTTCATTTGAAACTTTATATTGAAATTTTGCATTGATTTTTCCTAAATCATGATAAATACAAGCTAAAAGTAATAATCTTTTATCAACTTTTATATTCGGATATAACTCTATTAATTTTTCAAAATTCTGTATTAATTTTTTTGTATGCTCAACTACTGTTTCCCCATTAGACTTAGCTAAAAAAATATTTCCCATCTAAAAATTCCCTCTCTTCTGACATTTAAATCACATTTCACAAAATACAACATCATTTTCTTCATCAACAGGAACTATTTCTCCTTCTAAAGCCGTAATATTTGAAGAATAAATTACTTCTTCCTTATTCCAAATTCTTACCATTTTAGGTGATTTCTTATTTCCAATATTTTCAGAAACATAATTTTTAGTTAATTCATATCTTGTTCCGAAGATTCTTGAATTTCCTACTTCTACTGAAGAATTAGAAATAAAATTTACTGGAATATATGCAAAAATATCCTTTTTAAGCTCAATATCCTCTTCCAATTCCTTTTTTTCAATTTCTACAATTTTAACTTCATCAATTACAACAATATCCTCTCTTCTCCCCAAGCTTGGATACTCTCTAGGATATTTAAAAGCCTCAAAAATTAAATTTAAAAATTCTTCAGATTGATTTTCTGGAATAATATGAATTATTAAATTTACATCCACTAATAATTCCGCTGTTGCAACTCCTCTATTCACACCCAATCCATTCACATCAATCTGATGTCTCCCTTTTTCAAAAGAATTCCTATTTTTAAACTCATATCTTGTGTATAAATCATTCACTTTTGAAAAATAATTTCCACTAATACTTATTTTCATTGGATGATACTCTTTAAAATCACAAAGCGAATGAACCATACCGATAACTGTCGAATAAGGAGGAAGAGGATAAGTTTCTTTTAGCTGAAAACTGGTTGCAACTTTGTAATTTGCCATATTTTGATATAGTCTTAATTTTATTGCTTTCATAAAGATTTTTAGTGCATGACAATTTTAATTTATTTTTTAAAATTTCAAACACTTTCCCTCCCTTTTTTCCTATTTTGTATAATATTCACCAATTTTATTTTTCAACTGTTTAAAAAATTCTGGAACATTTAAAACTTTGATATTTTTTTTAGCTAATTCTGTTTCAAGTTCTGTATCATTTTCAAATTGTTCTTTCACAATTCCAGCAGCAGTATCATTTTCAATAAAATCATAAATTCCACTTGTCAATTTTTCAACCAAAATTTTATTATTTCTCACATCAACCACATTTTCAAAAAATGGATTTTTTATATCATAAACTCCACCAATTATAAATAATGGCTTTAGGTCTTCTCTTCTTCCACGAATATCTCTATAAAGTAATGAAATTGTATCCAATAATTTATTTACTCTTCTAGCTTTTTCTTCATTTTCTATTAACGAAACTGCGTTAGAAAGTCTCACTATCGCTGATCTATTTTTAGAATTATCACCTTTAACAGTTTTCATATACCCAAAAAAATCCAATTCTGGATAATCTTTTATCGTAGTTTCTGCAGAAAACTGAACAACTTTTTTATCTCCACTACCTTCAGCTTTCACATTCGCTTTATTTTCACCCAATTGTTCAACAATATTATATCTAATAGCCTGTCTCGAAATATATGTATACTGTTCTCCTCTATTTCTCGATATTTTCTTCAGCGTAGCAACATTTCCAATTCCTTCACCATAATTCGCACTTTCCGCTAAAAAAATCGCTGTAAATGTCAATCCTTTTTTATCCATGATTTATTCATCTCCCTTTGTCTATTTTTTTCTTCATCAGATTTTTCAAATTTATCTTCACCCAAAAGTCCTATCAAAAAAGCATGACCCAATGTTTGAAAATTTTCATCATCAGTAAAAATTTTCCCAAACAAATAGTGAACATTTCTTCCTGCATAAGAATGTCCTGAAATCAAAGTATCCATAAACATATTCACATCTTTTATTCTTAATGAATTTTGTAATCTATATAACAAACTTCCTAATTTCTTATCGTTTCCACTTTTTCCAAGATACGCTTTTCTAAATTCTATCCCATCTCTTCTAATAGAATAAACATCCTTTTCTTCCAATTCTTGCGAAACTTTTTTATTCTTGACTTCTTTTTCAGCCTTCTCCATTTCTTTCAACCTCCTAATATATTCAAGATTCACCAGCAACAAATCTTCAAGATTTCTTAAATTATAATTTCCTTTCACTTTAGAAATTTTGTAATGACACAATTTATTAATCAAAGAAAACAAATTTTCATTATTTAATAATTCCGAAATTGTAATATCATACAAATAAAAATATCTTTTATCTAAAATATACCTTTTATCTAACAATCTATCTAATCTTAATTTATTTTTATTTAACAACTGCAAAATATTTTTTGACAGCAAAGTAAATCTATATGTTTCATTTTCATATTTAACAACCTGTATATCAGATAATTCATATTTAGATTCATTCGTTCTCTTTTGCATTTCTCTTAATAAATTTTTATACAAACTAATATTCTTTTCATTAAAATTTTCATTATAAATTTCACTAGCCATACCATTATTAATACTCTCCAACTGTTCTATACTATGATTAGCATTAACAAACATTCCCTTACTTGCTCCATACACAAATCCGGCTGGAACACACGAATAAATTAATATAGCCAACGGAGTAACTGCAATATCATTTACAAAATTCCAAACATGCGAAGGTTTCCTATTCACATCAAATCCTGTATTATTCAAAAATCCTAAAGTATTTTTAAAATCTTTCATCGGCATATTTGTAACTGCACATTTATATTTAAATTTTGATTTATCCATTTCAATATATTCTTTCGCAGTATCAACAAAATATGATTTATATTCTTCATAAATATCTTTAGCAGCATTTCCTCTATTCAAAAATGAAACACTATTCCAAGCATTATTTACTAAAATATACGCAATATTTTTTGCAGCCAAATAATTTTTGCTATAACCTCTTTCATTTGAAATCTTTAATTTAAAAAAATTAATAATTTCCTTCATAATTTTAAAATTATCTTTTATATCTTGATTTATACTATCGCTTATTTCTTCATTTTTCTTCGGTTCTTTTACTTTTTTCAACGCTTTTTCAAGTTTTTCAATCTCACTTTTACCATCTTTTTTTATAAAATCATACGCCGCTTTATAACTATTTGATTTTAATTTTTCTTTAAAAAACCCAATTTTTTCGTTTATTCTTTTCAATTCTTCAATTTCTTCAATCTTTCGATTCTCATTTTCAAAATTATCAATATACTCTTCAAACTCCAAAATTTTTCCATAAGTTAAAGTTTTCCCATATCTTTTTATAAAAAAATCAAAATATTTATATTCAAAATCTTCTAAAAGTTCCAACAATTCTTCTTTTGAAAATTTCAAACATCTATTTTGATCATCAATAAATTTTCTTACTTTTTCTTCTCCATCCGATGTTTCAAGTATATTAATAAATCCCAATAACCCTGCGTTATATGCCCAATCTTTTAATTTTAATTCTATTTTCCCGTCACTCATTTCTCTTCCTTCTCACACTAAATTATTTCAAGCATCCCAAATCCACTTCCAGTCACACTTCCAAGTCCTGCACTATAAATATAATCTAAAAGATAAATTTTTCCTTCAAATTTTATTGTTCCTACTGAAGCGTCAATAAGTATTCCCTTAAATTCTTTTTCTGAACTTTCCTTCTGAGCAGAACTTCTTTTGTCATAATGCTTAACGACTACTTTCTTAGTTTTACTCGCATCTATCACTAAATCTTCAATATCTTTTTCTACATATTCCCCCATTATTTCTTTCAATCTCAAATAAAGATTTCTTTTTATAATCACAGGAAACTCCTTATCAGTTCCTACATAATATTTATCTTTCTCAGTTTCTCTATCGTGATCCCTACAAACCACTGGTGACAATGTTTTCACATTCAACACATTATTTTTTACAAATTTTCTTTGAACAACTGAAATATTAGTAATTCTAACTTTAGTTTCATCTGATATTTTAAATTCTTTAAATCTAATACTAGAAAAAGCATTATAAATATTTAAACTATCTACATTATCAAAAATAGAAAAATTAATTATAAATCTTTTATCATTCTCATTTAAAAATAAAATTCGTTCTCTCTCAAACTTAATCGCATGAAAATAAACAGCCCAAGTATAATTTTTTTGCTTCGCTGAGTCAAAAAGTTCTTCAAAAATTTCCCTATCATATTCTTTCAACCCAACTTTCAACATATGCAAAATTTTAACCCTAAAATTAACTGGAAATGTGTTTCCTTCAATTAATTCAACATTAATTCTAAATCTCATATTTTATTCATCCTTTTTTATTAATTTACAACTATCTAAAAAAATATATCACTACAATCAAAATGACAATCCAAGTTAAAATCCCATAAAACTTTTCTTTTCTAGTTGCTTCCTTCCAACCAATTCTAAATTTAAAATTTATTTTTGTATTTCCAAATCTCATTTTTAGAATTCCTTTCTTATATTAATATTAGTATAACCCACACTTTAAATTTGTCAATACCAGTTTTTTATTTTTTATAGAGTGATGTGAATAGATATTTATAATACAAAATGTTTCTATTAAATAAAAACTAATGTTGCAAGTTCTGTATTTGAAGTATCAAGCTGTTTTTGAAGTTCAGTAAGGCTCTTATTATACTTCTCTTCTGCAGTAAGATTAGCATTATTGATTCTTGTTTCATAATCTTCAATCGTTTCACCGTGCTTTCTCTCCAATTCTTTTTTCTCACTTTCAAACTTTTTTCTCTCTCTTGCAATTCTTTCTTTAATCATTTCATCTACTTGTTCCTGTGTAAATGTATTTTC
>QWCL01001177.1_pt1 | contig 10628 bp, 6 predicted proteins | sample 1972551 | NCBI WGS metagenome assembly QWCL01 (sample SAMN09866709, study PRJNA288562) | Human oral metagenome isolate term2_saliva, whole genome shotgun sequencing... | isolation source: mouth | host: Homo sapiens | place: USA: California
ACGACACCACTTGATGTTACATAGAAATTTGAAGCTCTCAACTTAGTGAAATCACCATAATTTTCATATCTTAGTTCAGTTGTTTTACCTGTAGCATCAACTGTTACTGTAGCATAAACATACGGATCGTACAGCCATCTGCCATTAGTATCTTTTGGACGTTGAATAGGAGTTACTTTATATACACCTGCAGTATTTAGTCCTGTTACCTGAACAGTATTTCTTCTTAAATAACCAGATTCTACAGTCATTGTAGATAGCGCAGAAATTGGAGTAACATTTCCATTATCTTCTATTTTACCTAAACCAGTTTGAACAGCAACTGACTCATTATTAAAGTTAGATAATGTATATGAAACTGTATTTTGATATTTTGACACGCCAGTAATGTCTGGTTGTAACATTAAAGTAATAGGGTTACCTGATGTATTAGGAGAAAGATCCACAATTGCACTTTGTCCCATACCATAACCGTCAGAAGTTGAACTTGCTCCAATACCAGCAGTACTTTCTGGATTAAGAATAGCTACTTTAAAATATCCGTTAGATGAGCCACCCCAACCCCAGTTTACATGGAAATATCCTTTTCCATCATATCCATCGAGAACAAAACAGTGTCCACCTCCAGTAGATTGACCACAGAATATTACAGGACGTCCTGCTGCTATTTCATTATAAATTCTTGTTTCAAAGTCTGCCAAATTATAATCTTCGCGCATAATGCAAGAAGCATTGTAATTGAAATACTTATTTAGAGCTGGAGCAATAGTAAAGTTTGTAGTACCAGAACCACCATTTATAGCTCTATCGTATTCCATTTTAACAGAACGACCAACATACGACATAAGTTCAGCAACAGCTTTTCTTTTTTCTGTTGATGTATTTGCGTTATATGTTGCTTCTATATTGTCCCAATCTATTTTAGTTCCGGCAGCAACACCATCTACAGAGATTGTTTTATATTTACTCTGACCCAATCTTGCAAGGTTTTCGTGAACATTACATTTATAAGGGCTCATTGTGCTCATTACTTCGCTTGGCCATTTATATTTAAACATTGCTTGAGCCATAGCTGTAGCAACACAACCTGTTACAAGTTTTTCGCCAGATGTGCTATATGGATCATCAGGACATAAATCGTTATATGGAGAATCTTGGTTCCATAACGATCCTACTATTGGAGCAATTGGAGTTCTTGCTTCCATTTTGCTAGGAGCTTTCGCAGCCTTTTTTACATTATATTTATCTAATAGGCTGATTTCTTTCGCCATTCCGTCCATAAAGCTTCTCATATTTTCAGACAAATTGTTTATGTCGAAGCTTGTTGTTGTACTATAACCTAGGATTTCAGAAGTACGATCATCGCCCGATACTATAACAAATCCTTTTCCATCTTGAGCATTAAATACATAATAAGGTGCTGTTGCATTAGCACTTTGTGCATTCATTCTCGGAGCATAGGCAGCATTTGTCCCTTTTAATTGCTTACCATACTGCTGTAAAAACCTTTTAGCAGTCTGGCTTGCTGTGCTTAACTTCACTGGTGCTGCCCACAAAACTGGTGTAAACAACAACAAAAGAAGCAGGCTCGTTAGAGTTTTTTTCATGTTTGTGTAATATTTAAATGAAACTTAGTATTAAAATCTGAGATTATATTTCTTCAGTGGTTGCAAATTTAAATAAATAATTGCAAACCACAATACTTTAAATGCAGTTTTTTAAAAAAAACTTTCCATTTTGCTAAGAGAGTTATGAAAAATTATGCTCCTTTTTCATAATATTTCAACTCATTAACTCATTGTTTATTCGCTATACCTCGTTCGAAAGTATATCAGTAGTTCCTGAAAAATTAATTATGATTTTTAATTTTGTAATTATAAATCGCTTAGTTTCTTATTATATTTTTCTATTTTGTTATTATATTTTCCTACGCAATTATAATATCCTGATTATTAACAATTTACTACTCTTTTTCTTTTTTAATACCAAATTGGGATATTATACCTAATATCATTATATTTTGCTTATAATATTAGCTATTATTTTTCTTCATTTTCTTGCCAGTTATCTTGATTGACTTTATAACTTTACGCAAACCGTTATGCCTTTACAATAGAGTTTACTGGTTTGCTTAACACTAAAACAAAATCTAACAAGAATTTAAAGGGCATTTTAGCTGAAAAGAGCCGTAAGACTTTGCGTTTACAGTAATTTTAAGTATTTTTGCACTATGATATTCTATTTTTCAGGTACTGGGAATAGTCATTGGGCTGCAACATTGTTAGGAAAGCATCTCAACGAACGTATTGTTTCTATAAGTGAACTTACTGAAACTGATACTAAATTTGTTTTAGAAAAAGACGAGATTGTTGGTTTCGTTTTTCCTGTTCATGGTTGGAGAGTACCTCGCATTGTATCTGATTTTATGCATACTCTTGAGTTTAAGGAGGGCAATTTTCAGAATAAAAATAGCCATTATACCTTTTGTTTGCTAACAGCTGGCGATTCTATTGGCCGTACTATGGAGCGTTTTGTAAGCGAACTAAAAGAGGTGAAAACTGAAACTACATTAGAATTAAATGCTGTTGAAGCGGTAATAATGCCAGAATCGTATGTTGGATTGCCTGGTATGAATGTAGATAAACCTGAAAAGGAATTGAAGAAGATAAAATCTGCCGAAAAAGTTATTGACCGTTTCGCATCAATTGTCGATAGAAGAGGTTTTAGCCAAAACAATCTTCCTTTAGGTTGGGAGAATTTGAAACGTGGTCCGATACCCGATTTCTTTTCAGGACCAGTAGGAGGTTTCTTTACTCGTTTTCTTATTACAGATAAACCTTTCAAAGTAGAAAGCAAAAAATGTATTCGTTGTGGAATATGTGCGAAAGTTTGTCCTGTAGAAGATATTGATGGTGGGAAAGGAAAGACACCAATATGGAAGAATAATAAAAAATGCTTAACTTGTTTTGCATGTTATCATCATTGTCCAAGCCACGCTATTGAATATGGTAACCGAACAAAACATAAAGGACAGTATTTTTTTGGAAGAAGAGAGAGATAAATGTATATGTGAAATGAAACAGACTATATTTTTCTATTAATAATATAACTGAAATAATAAGAACTAAAATATAAAAATGAAAAGACTATTATTCACTTTCTATTTGATTGTTATAACAATCACAATAAAAGCAGCTAAAGCTGACCCAACTCCATTTACTATAATTCAGCCCGATGGTACAAAACTTACGTTAGTTTTACATGGAGACGAACATTTTAGTTGGATTTCTACGCTCGATGGTGTATTGGTTACTAAGAAAAATAAAGGCTATTATGTAGCAAAGGTTACATCTAACGGAACTTTAGAAGCAACAAACCTACTGGCACACAACGAAGAAACTCGAACTTCGGCTGAAGTAAAGATAGCCAAAACACAGAAAAAAGTTTTATTCTTTAAGAATGCAACTCAGAAAATAGCAACTATTCGGCGTACTATTGGTATAGGTCAGGCTTCTATTCCTTATTTTCCACACGAAGGTAGTCCAAAAGTATTAACTATCTTGGTAGACTTCGAAGACAATCCATTTACAGTGAAAGACCCTAAAGCTAGTTTCGAGCAATATCTTAATGGCGAAGGTAAGCCTGTTTCCTTTGGAACGAAAGAAGAATTAAACTACGGTAGCGTTGGACAATATTTCAAAGATATGAGTAATGGGAAATTTACTCCAAAATTTGGGTTAGTTGGTCCGTACAGAATGCCAAAACCGTTAGCTTATTATGGCAAAGATGCAGGAGCATCGCACGATGTGAACATAATGGAATTAATAAAAGATGCCTGCGAAGCTGTAAACGGTAATATTGATTTTAAAGATTACGATAGCAATGGCGATAAAATTATAGACTTGGTTTATGTTATTTATGCTGGTTATGCGCAATCTATGGGTGGAAATAAATCTACAGATATTTGGCCTAAATCGTCGTTCTCGTATGGAGGAATTAATATTGACGGATATACAGTTGGTCGCTACGGTGTTAGTAATGAATTGAATGCGAACAGGACTTTTCCGATAAAAGATGGGAAAGTTGTGAAAATGATTAATGGTATTGGTCTTTTCTGCCACGAATTTTCGCATACAATGGGCTTACCAGATTTCTATCCTCTTACTGCAGAAGCACAAATTGATAATCAAGGAATGGAATATTGGGATTTAATGGACGGTGGAGAATATACAAATAATGGCTATTCACCTACTCCTTATACTCCATGGGAAAAGGAAGTTATGGGCTGGACTTCATTAAAAACACTAAAAGATAGCACGATAAACGTTACATTACAACCCGACGATGCATGGAAAATAGAGAGCGATAATAGCGATGAATATCTTATTGTGCACAACATTCAGAAGAAAGGTTGGCACACTGGTATTGCCAAATTAGGGCATGGTATGCTTGTTTATCGTGTAAACTATGGTAAAAATAAGGTGAATATGTACGACCGCGTGAACGATATTCCAGGAAAACCGGGTATGACTATTGTTCCTGCCGATGGTATATTATATTCTAGTTATACAGCAATTACAGACGAAGAACAAAAAAGATATAAAGAAAGCCATGCTGGCGACCCTTTTCCTGGTACACACAATATTACAGAATTACTGGAAGTACAACTAAATTTAAGTACTTTAAAGAAACCTCTATATAATATAAAGGAAGATACAAACGAACAAACCATTACTTTCGACTATCTTAAGAAGCCAAATCCTACAGGTATTAGCACAGTTTCTAAAAATGACAATCCTACTTATGAGAGAATTTATACGCTCGATGGGCGATATATGGGTACAAATGAAACTGAATTGCCAAAGGGAATATATATAAAAGGTGGAAAAAAATTGATGAAGTAAATAGAATTATACACATAAAGCACCTGAGTTTTTTAATAAAACAAACAATAACAAATCAACGTATTAATAATAAAAAAAACGAACTTAATTATGAACAAAATTTTACGTAATGTATGTGTTACAGCATTGGCTATGATTGGTATAATAGCTAATGCACAAACTGTGGTAACATTCGTTCCAAACGAAACAAAAGGAGAATCTAGTGCAGATGCTTCACCAGACAAAATGACAAAAGATGGAATTACTATTGAGTCTACAAATGCTGCTTTCAATGCAAATGGCAACAAACACTATCGTTTCTACCAAAATTCTACAACAACCATTACATCAACTGCAGGAAATATCACAAAAATAGAGTTCACCTGCGATATTGATAAAAAGGGAAAATACGGAAGTAATGGCTTTGATGGCACAGAAGGTTACACCTTTACAGAAGATAAAAAAGAAGGAACATGGGTTGGTAATGCAACTTCTGTTCAATTTGCTGCAAAATATCAGGTTAGAGCAAGTAAAATTGTTATAACTATTGGTGGAAGTTCTAATCCCGTAACTGTTAGTGCTCCTACAATAGATGGTACAACTCCTTTTATAAACAAAACAACCGTTACAATAAATGCGGCTGAAGGTGCTAAAATTTACTATACAACAGATAACAGTGTTCCTACAACTACATCTAATTTATATAGTGCTCCATTTGAACTTACAGCTACTACAACTGTAAAAGCTATTGCTGTAAAAGATGGTAAAGAAAGTTCTGTTGCAGAAAAAACTTTTACGAAAGAAGAACTTGCTGTTGCTAACTCTATTGCCGAATTTAAAGCTCTTGGAAAAGATCAATATGGCATATTAAAACTCAATGCTGCAAAAGTTCTTTACACATGGACTTCTAATAACAGTAACACAAGTGTATATGTTCGCGACAATTCTGGAGCTATTCTTCTATACAAACACTCTTTAGGTTTGAAAACTAACGAAGATCTTAACGGAGAAATTGCTGGTCAGTACAAAGAATATAATGCTATTCCTGAATTGATTGAAATAGATGGTGTAACAAATATTAATAAGCTTAACCACGTAGATGGCGCTGCTGCAGAACCAAAAGTTATAACACCTGCAACTGCTTCAGAAAATTTGTGCGACTTAGTGAAATTAGAAAAAGTGAAGATTACAACAGAAGATTCTAAAAAATATTATGTTGTAGAGGGCGAAAAGAAAGTTCAACTTTACAACGGTTTCCATCTTTCTGACTTCGATAATATGGCAGAATTTGCAAATTCTGACGATTATGATGTTGTAGGTATTGTTGCTTCTGTTTACAAAGGTACACCTTCTATAAATATTATAAGCATTAAGAAGAATGTTCCAGATGCTATAGAAAACATAGAAGTGGCTAAAAACGAGAATGCACCAATATACAATCTCGCTGGTCAGCGTGTAGATAAAAACTATAAAGGTGTAGTAATTCAGAATGGAAAGAAGTTCATTAACAAATAATGGATATTAAATTACGATAGATTACACCCTATAACATTAGAGGTACTTCCCATAAAAAGAAGTACCTCTTTCCATAAATACTAAGCATTATTACCCTACTCTCTTAAAAACAAAAGGCTATAAAACAAAAAACACATACCATTTTAAGAAAACGTATATGTGTTTGTTGTAAACTAAAAAAAATGGTAGAAACATTATAATTAAAAACAATTACGATATGAGACAGGAATTTGTTTATTTAACAGAACTTGGAAGAATGCCCAATGAATCGCTCTCAGACGATGAGTCTATTGACAAGTTAATTAATATCTACGATGAGCTTCTTGAGAATATCACATTGCCTCTTTCGTACGAAGAAGCGTTGGTTTTAGTTCGTATATTCCCCGAATCAGCATTCTACGACCTTCAATGGACGCTTTTACGATTGGTAGAATCAATGGTTAAATATGAAAACGAGGTTAATTATCTACACTTAATTAGTCAATGTCCAAGCGAAGAATGGAGAAATGCTATGATGGATAGATATAAGAACTGGAAGAAAACAAACAGTAAAGAGAAATGAAAAACTAAAGAGAAACTGAGATATTTCTCAACCTTAAAATAAGTAAGAAAAATGTTTTAGAAAAAAGCAATTACATTTTATCAAAAAAATAATTATGAATAAAAAAAATATAATTATAAATTTTGATTTTATAATTATATTTTTTGGCAAAAGCACTTTATACTTTCATTGTATCCAAATATTACATTGCTATTTTGTTTCCTACTTAAACAATGGAATATTTAGTAGTCGCAATATTTGTATGCAACTACTTAAAAAATAGTTTATATTAGCATTATTGTCTAATTAGGTTTCTTCCTGCATCAATACGCAAGAATATAAATAAAAGCAGTGTGAATCCCCATAAAGAAGAGCCTCCATAACTAAAAAATGGTAGCGGAATACCAATAACAGGAGTCAAACCGAGCACCATTCCAACATTAATAAACACATGGAAAAGGAAGATTCCTGCCACACAATAACCATAAACTCGTCCAAATTTAAAAGGTTGCCGCTCTGCCACATACATTAATCGAAGAATTAAAGCCAAAAATAACAACAAAACTGCGGCAGAACCGAGGAAGCCTTCTTCTTCGCCTACGGTACAAAATATAAAATCGGTGTCTTGCTCTGGCACAAAATTCAGCTTAGTTTGTGTACCATTTAAGAACCCTTTTCCTTGCAATCCGCCCGAACCAATAGCAATTTCGCTTTGATGCACATTATAACCAGCTCCTGCAAGGTCTTCGTCTAATCCTAATAATACATTAATTCGCACACGTTGGTGTGGTTGCATTACATCGTTTAACACATAGCTTGCAGAATAAAAGAACGCAATAGACCCAACAGCAAATAAAGCAATGAAAAAGTAATGACTAATGCGTGTACTCAGTGCGTTATAAACCAAATAACCAATTAAAGCAGCAGAAATTACAAGTTGTACCCAAACTATATCGAACGGTATAACAAATTCGGAGAATAAAAAACATAGCAAAGTAATACCAAAAGAGAATAACAACATTTTTTGTACCTTCGCCTTATCGTATAAATACGTCCAAACCATACCAGCACTAAATAGCTGAACAAGCAACAAAACACAAAATTTTCCTACAGATGTTGGCGTATCCCACAACATAACATCATCGTATTTCACACCTACAACGAAATAAACAATCATTGCAACGCCAGTAAAAAGAAACGAACCAGGCATTCCTTCTCTATAAAACATTAAGAAAAACGATAGATAAACAAGTGCCGAACCAGTTTCACGTTGCCCTACAATACACAACATTGGTAGGATAATTATACCTGCAGCTGCTGCCAAATGTTTCCAATTAGAGATAGTAAAACCGTATGCCGACATAAATTTTGCTATTGCTAAAGCAGTTGCAAATTTAGCAAATTCGGCAGGTTGTAACCGTAATGGCCCTAAAACAATCCAAGAACGTGAGCCTTTTATGGAATGTGGATTAAAAATTGTAAGAAATAACAGTAGTAACAACAACGCATAAATAACATAAGCAAATGTATCGTAAATGCGGTCGTCCATCATTAACAAAACAAATCCAAGACAAATAGAAGTTCCTATCCAAACAATTTGCATACCAGAACGCGATGATAACGACAATATATCTGTATCGCCGTATGTATAACTAGATTCTTGTATCTTTATAGTTTTCTAAAACCGTTATTTTTTGTCATCGGTTCTACGATTTTCCTTATCTTTCTTCTTTACACTGTTCGTTTGGTCTCTATCCTTATCCTTGTTCTTATCCTCTTTTTCTGTTTTTATTCTTATCTCCTCATCGTCCTTTATTATAGGGTCGTTCAACATTTGCTGCCTTTTCTCTTTCTCTTTAGCATCACGTTCTGCCTTTAACTGGTTTGCGCGTTGCTTTGCTTCAATGTTTTGACGTTCACGAACAAGACGCAAAGAATCTTTAATATGGGTTACACGTTTTATAGAATCTAATCGCAACGAATCAGAAAGAGTCATCTTCCGCTTAAAAGAATAACTTATATGTCTATTCTGTATTGATACAGCTTGAGCTTCATCATGGGGTGTTAATTTTCCATTTATATATTGTTCCATCATTAAAGAACCAATAGGAACACCATAAACAGCACCAAAACCACCGTTTTCTACATAAACAGCAATGGCAATTTTAGGCGATTCTACAGGAGCAAATCCCATAAAAACAGAGTGGTCTTTACCACGATTTTGCGCAGTTCCAGTTTTTCCTGCCAATGTATATCCAGGATGTACTGCATGAGCACAAGTTCCACCATGTGCAGAAGAGACCATTCCAGCCACAACCTCGTTAAAAGCTTGTGGTGTTCCCATTACTTTATGACGCTTTAAATATTTTTGTTTTAATTGTACTCCTTGAATTTTACGAACTACATAATTCCTAACTTATAACCAAAGCCCATTGATACCATATAATCGCGCCATCTATCCATTGCGTCATCAAGTGTTTTATACTTTTTTCGGTTAGAAAGCATATAATATAATCCCCAACAAAAATAAGCATTACAAGAAGTACTTAACGCTGGAACTATTGATATAGGAGAAGCATGGGCATGACAACCTACATGAAGACCATGAAAAGAGAAGCCATGATGGCATGGAAAACGAGTAGAATCGTTTACAATTCCTTCGCTGAAATAAGTAATTGCTTGACTTGTTTTAAAAGTAGAACCAGGAGGATATTGTCCCATAATCGACCGATTTAATAATGGCTTCCAGACATCATGTGACAGCATTTTGTGGTACTTACTACGATTGCGTCCCTCCAACAAACGAGGGTCATAGGTGGGCGATGATGCCATGCAGAGCACCTCTCCTGTTTGTGGTTCTAAGGCGACAATAGCACCAATTTCATGAGCATCGCGAAGAAGTATTTGTACCCCTTTTTGTCCACGTAATTCTTTCTCGTATTCACGCTCAATACCCATTTTACCAATATAATCACCTGGCTGATAATAATCGTCATTTTCAATATCGCTTTGACTTACTTCGGCAACATCGCCTAAAATATGCCCAGCAATAGTTCCACTATATTCACGAATGCTTCGTTTTTGTATATAGAAACCAGGAAAACGATAAAGTTTCTCTTGGAAAGAACTAAACTCTTTATCGCTTAATTGACTCATAAAAAGTTGTTGGGTGAAACGAGAATAACCAGGATTCTTTGTTCTATCTTTTATATCATTCATACGCTGAACAAAGAATTCTTTCGTAATATTCAAGGCTCTACAAAATTCTAAGGTATCAAGATGACCTTTTTCCTCATTCATAACCACCATTATATCGTATGCAGGTTGATTATAGACGAGTAGTTTCCCCTTTCTATCTGTAATAATACCACGAGAAGGGAACTCTATCTTTTTTAAGAATGCATTTGAATCGGCACGTTTACGATAATCATCACTTGCTATTTGGAGTGCAAATAATCGCACTAAATAAACAGTGATGATAGCAATAGCAACTCCACTAAGAATAAAACGGCGTTTCTCTAAATCATAGTTAATCATGCTCTACTCCTTACATGTTCGATTACTAAAATAAAAAACAATGTTAGAATGGTACTCCCTATAACACACTGTAACCAAACTAAGAAATTAAAGAAACTAAACATATCTAAAGTAAAGAATACGAGACAATAGATGAATGTTAATATCAAACT
>QWCL01001155.1_pt1 | contig 10620 bp, 16 predicted proteins | sample 1972551 | NCBI WGS metagenome assembly QWCL01 (sample SAMN09866709, study PRJNA288562) | Human oral metagenome isolate term2_saliva, whole genome shotgun sequencing... | isolation source: mouth | host: Homo sapiens | place: USA: California
CTTTTTTAGGATTAAATAATACAGGAGATTCATATTCATAATATCTTGTATCATCTAAATGAACGAGCGATTTTACCTGCTCTTTGATAATCTCCTTGATATTTTCTTGAAAAGCCTTTTTAGAGGTGTTTTCAAGACCCTTTAATGCTTCTTTCAAGCTCTCCTTTGTCCCAAACATAGAGCGGTAAAACTTCGGTGCTCGGTCTGGAATATTATCCAAACAATAATAAAAACCACTGCTTGTCTTTGCCCATCGCCACGCCTTACCACTATCAGGTAAAAATTCCTTACTCTTTGCTAAGTCACACGCACGAACGCTTTTTTTGTAGCGGTCTCGTGCTTTTGATCTTAAAAAATCTTCCTCAATCCCACAGACCTCCATCACGAGGCGTTGAGAGAGCCAGAGCGTCTCCGTGCCGTCGGTTTTTCGTATAATAATATCTGTGGGTTGCAAGTTCATTTTACCTAATTTGAAAATATTTTTTCTTTGTTCCCGCTGGGGACTCGAACCCCAGTGTATGCCCTTCGGGAAAAAATCACTAAATTTGTGGTCTCAAACAAAAATTTTAGTGATATGAGTTTTTATAAAACTACTATTGTAGTAAGAGGAGAAAAAGCAGATAGTTTAGCCTCCGATCTTTGGCATTTTGTGAATTTATTTTCTTCCTTTTCATTTGAAGTCAATGGAAATTCTTTTACTTTTCTTTCCAAAAAAGCTCCTCAAATTAGTATGATAAAAGAAAATGAAGACAACTTCTTTACGCTGTTCTTTGATGCCCACAATGAGGACACTCCAAAAGAAATGGAGATTTTAGACCATGTTCTTTCGCTCTCATACGCTCCACTTTCATTTGTTCTTGTTGATGAATAATCTGCAAATGTTTGCAATATTCTCGATAAGAACCTGTAAATCCTTTTTTACAGGAATCCAAATAGGAAAAACGGATACTTTCCTTTGTGGGGGTGCTTTTTAGGGAGTTGAAATAAGCCTCTCTAATTATTACTTCATTCATAATTCTTTATTTTAATTTTGTTCCCAAAGGCGATTTCGCTTCGCTGAATTGGTCTTACCAACTTTGGGAAGTTCCCCTCTTTCAAAAGAGGGGTGAGCCTTGTAGGCTCGGGGTGTTTTCACTAAATTTGTGGCGTTCAACTCACAAATTTTAGCGATATGTATTTCAAAGAAGACCAGTGGGTCTATAGTGAAGATGATTTGGCTCGTGCATGTGATAACTTGCCTTTAATCTTAAAAACCATCAAATGTTCAAAGCACAAAAGACGCCCCCGTATTATTTACCACTATGATGATGAAGCCCTTACTGCCGAAATATCGGTCAATTGCTGTCGTGATTTTTCTCAAATAGTAGCGGAAATAATCCTTCAAAGTAAATTGTTCCATAAGGTAACAATCATAGATTGAGACTACCCAAATTTCATCAGAGAATCTCTCTGCACAGATGTATCCCGTATTCGTAGTATAGGTATTGCCAGATTTACGAAATGCCTTACTGCCTTGTTCTATGGCGTCTCTTTTGTCTTTGGCTCGGAATAGATAAATCTCTGCTCGTTTGAGATGGGTTTTAGGGTTAGGAGTTTCCATATTTATAACCAATTTAATGACTTCAAAAACTCTCTTTTGGTAGCTTTTCGCGTCTCTACATCGCAGAGCCTACGCCCAAACAAATAAAGAGACTTAACCGCGATAGAATCCTGCGGACTCGACCATATCCTTATCACTCTGGAAACTTTGATACAAATAATCTTATGAATAATATTTCTCATATCTTTGTTATTAAATTTTATTAATTATGTATTTATTAGCGACTTGTTACGATACTGAACGAACTTCTGGAAAAGAAAAAACTCTTGCATTGAAGGCGATTTGTAAGTATCTTGATATACCTTTGCAAAAAGTGCATCTCGACCGCCTTCATCTAACCGTGGAGGGTAGTAAATGGCATCAGCTCCTAAAAGTAAATGCTTTACAAAATTTCTGTATCTACAACGAGATAACCTTGCAAACTTTTCCGCTAAATACCTCTGCCGATGATTTTTGGGAGTTCTTGAAATCTCAATCATAATACTTCATTTTACCAATTGCTCTAATTCTTTTTTAATCTCTAAACCTTTACCTCTTATAGGCACCCTTTTTCCCGTAGCTATTTGGCTTACATAGGCCAAATCCGTGTTAAATTTCTTGGCAATACTCGTTAGGGAATATCTTTTCTTAAGCTCGTACGCCATCGTTCTTTCTTTTTTCATATCTTTGCTAAAAATTATATTGCAAATATAGCAATAATTATTTCTAATAAACAAATAAATGGAAAGAAAAATTACCAATATTAAAGAAAGGATATTGTATTACACTGATTTAAAGGGACTTGCAAAGGAGAAATTTTTTGATGATTTAGGAGTTACTTATGGAAATTTCAAAGGAAAAGCAAAAAATCAAGCATTAGGCTCAGATGTAATAGAAAGAATTATTACTAAATATCCAGAGATAAATCCTTTTTGGTTACTTACTGGAGAGGGGGAAATGCTAAATACCAAAAGTGAAGAAAATGTCCTCAAAAAAAATGAGGACAAAAATGAGGACAAAAATGAGGACAAACCAAAAGTAAAAAAAATGTCCTCAAATGAAGATAATCCATATATTATAGAAAATATCCCAACTAATAGGAAAACCAAAGATGCCGTATATCCTATCCAAGAGATACCATTGTATGATTTAGTGGCTACTGCAGGGCTTAAAGAGTTGTTCTCGGGCGGCAAGTCTGCTACACAAGTGTTAGATACCATAAAAATACCCCATCTTCCCAAATGCGATGGGGCTATATCCATTACAGGGGACTCTATGTATCCGCTTTTAAAGTCTGGGGATATGGTGCTTTATAAAGAGGTTCCACTGGATTCTATCTTCTATGGAGAGATGTATCTACTTGCATACCAAATAGATGACTGGGAAGAGTATATCACAGTCAAATATGTCCAAAAATCAGAGTTAGGAGATGATTATCTTAAATTAGTTAGCCAAAATCAACACCACCAACCAAGGAATGTAAAAAAAGCCCAAATAACGGCTATTGCTATCATTAAGGCTTCCATCAGAATAAATACAATGATGTAAAACGATATTTTTATATATTTTTGTCGTTTTTATATAAAAAATCGCTATATTTGTCGTGATAGAGACATTATAGCGACTTTTTTTGCATATTTCCTGACAAAAAACGACAGAATATTTTTTAGCCCTTTTTATTTAACTTATTGTTTATCAATATAAAGACTATAAATTTACTTTTTTACTTTTAGTAATACCCCTTATAACATTGAGGAATAGCGTGAATATTATTGTAAATATAATATCTGTAATAATATACTTTATATAATACATATACGCTATTTATACTATAATGAAAACATTATACTTAATAATAAAATCGGATTGAAGAGGGTTAATTATTTGATATTGAATAGATAGCGATATGTCTACTCGACTAAGGGGAACGGATAAGAAACGAGCGAACTGCTTCTTGCTTCTTGATTTTGCAACTTTACAAATATCCCTTACTTCTTACACTCAAAAGTACTAATTATCCGATGAAAAACGACTGAAATCAAAGAAAATCGTTGCTTCCATCAAATAATTCCCTAAGTTTTTCGTTTATAAGCTATTGAAGTTGTACCTTCGTACAAATAATGAATATAGAACAAGCCATAATAAAGAAGCAAACGATTCCTTTAGAGTCTCGGTTAATGAAGGACAACCGAGTTAAGACTATTCTATATATGGTTAAATCCAAGCTTTTCTAGGAACAGACAATATTGAAAATAAAAGAATTGACATTTATAAACTTGTTCGCTTGCCTAGGATATATAATAGTATAACACATAAAAGTAATGACACAAAAAGATCAATTCATTTACTACTTGGAGCACAGCTCTGGTCTTGAGACTACAACGCAGAAACAATATATAAGTGCATTGTCCAAAATTAGTGTTACTATAGCAAGGATTAAGAAGGTAGATGCTTTTGATATTTATCAGGTTCAGGATGTTCAAGAATTGGATGAAATAATAGGAGCTCTAAAACAAGATGATGGGTTTAAAGACTATGATAAAAAGTGGCATAATAAGCCTAGTGCTGCATTAAATTATTACCGAGAATTTATATCAGGGTCGAATCCTGTGATGTCTAATAATAAGGAACAAAATAAAGGCGTAGATTTCCGACAAATTATCTTCTTTGGAACACCGGGTAGTGGTAAGTCCTATAGAGTAAAGCTCCTAACAGAGAAAAAGAGAGTTCATCGTACAACCTTTCATCCCGATAGTGATTATGCTAGCTTTGTAGGTTGTTATAAGCCAACAATGAAAGATGGAGAAATCTCATACTCATTCTCCCCTCAGGTATTCACGGAGGCTTATGTTGATGCTTGGAAAAATCCTGAGGAAGAAGTGTATCTCGTGATTGAAGAAATTAACCGAGGCAATTGTGCACAAATCTTTGGTGATCTATTTCAGTTGTTGGACCGCAATAGTGATGGCTATTCAGACTATCGCATCAAGGCAGATAGCGACCTCAGAGATTATTTATACAGCCAATTAGGCAAGGGAAACGAAGGAATTAAGAATGGAGAACTTTGTTTGCCTCCCAACCTTCGTATATTTGCCACAATGAACACCTCAGACCAATCGCTTTTCCCTATGGATAGTGCATTTAAGCGTCGTTGGGATTGGGAGTATATCCCTGTGGATTACAATGAAATCAGAAGTGACTTTGTTATTACTATAGGAGAAGAGAAGTATCACTGGCTTGAGTTTCTCAAAATAGTGAATGAACGTATTCGCAAAGCTACAGACTCTGAGGATAAGCAAATGGGAAATTTCTTCATTAAGACGAATGTAAGCGAAGATGAGTTTAAAAGCAAAGTGATGTTCTACCTATGGAACGAGGTTTGCCGAGATGAGTACAGCACACAAAATAACTTCTTCCGAACCTCGGGTGAGTATGAATTCAGCTTCAATGACCTCTATCAAGCAGATGGGATGGAAAAGCTACAAGGGTTTATGACTTACTTGGGAGTAACCACACTATCTACAACTGAGCATACGGATCAAACCGCAGAAGAACCTTCAGAAGCATAAGATTGTGAGAATACTATTTGAAGACTACCATTATGATAAAGAGGCTATCCCCTCCAATGATGGGATAGCCCCGGTTGAGTTACAAAATGGGAAAATAAAACTGCCTTATGTCGGCTATTACTATGATGCGAATGAGGGAGCGATATTCATTCTCCCGAAAGTCTTCATTGTAAATAATCAAGCTTTTGGGCGCTATACTCCCGAGGAGCTTATTGACACCTCGGCTGATAACACTCTTCTTTCTCCCCAAGATAAGGCTTTCCTTTTCGGTGTTTCTGCGTGGCTTTATCAAGCCATAGCCTTATTTAACACTCGCCATACAGACAACGAAATAACTTCAAGCCGTAGCCTTGCTGGCTTGGTTGGCAATCGTGGCGAGGGCGAGGCTACTTTGATAGACCATATTTTAGCTCTTCTCCGCTTCAATAAGGAACATCAGAACCTCTTTACTTACATCGCCATTATCCAGCATAATGGCAACGATAAAATCCATTGGACGAAGACTATTCGCCAAACTCAGCCTTTGCTTCATAAGGGTAAGCCTTTCTATCTTAACTGCAAAACTAAGAGCAAGATAATTAACTATGATGAGGAGTTGATAGTGTTATTCTTTTCTACCTTGGACTATTTGGCTCGTTCTTATCACTTCCAAGTAAAGAAGAACCTAAACTACGATACACTCAAGGCTCATCGAGTGGCGAATATCATTGAAACAGGCAAAGGCACTCGACTCTTACGCAAAATAAGGAACAAGTATTTTACAGACGAACTGGTTGCTCTATGGGGCTTGCTATATGCTTTTTATGAGCAAGCGGAGCGTGTTGCACAGAAGAAAGTGTGCAACGAGCGATTACTTGTACGTAACTTCAATATCGTCTTTGAGGATATGATAGATACCCTTATAGGGGAGAATAAATTGCCAGAGGGCTTGAAGGAGCAAAAGGACGGTAAGATAATCGATCATATCTATCGGGATACATCACTCCTCGAGGCAGACGACATATATTTTATCGGGGATAGTAAGTATTACAAAGAGGGAAGCGAAGTAGGAAAAAATTCGCTTTACAAGCAATTTACCTATGCCAAGAATGTAATTCAATATAACATCGACATTTTCAATCGCAAACAGACTGGCTATATTTTACCTTATCGGGATGAACTCACAGAGGGCTACAACCCCACTCCAAACTTCTTTGTGCGTGGCTTTGTAGACCCTAACGACTTATCTTACAGCGATAGTAAACTACGCAACAAAGGTGAGATGGATTGTAACTATCACTTTACGAACCGCCTTTTTGATAGAGATACACTGCTGGTGCTTACCTATGATATTAATTTTCTCTATGTACTATCGGCTTATGTACAGAGCCACGGCACAAGTGATAGTGTGAATAACTTCCTCAGAAAGCGTTTCCGTGATGATATAGTCGAGGCTTTTGAGAAGACTTACGACTTCTATCGTCTTACCCCTCTGAATGGGTTAAGTAATGAGGAATTTATAGAGAAATACTTTCGCAAACTCATCGGCAAAATATATTGCACGAATGATGGGATGCTGCTTCTTGCACTCAAGAATGGAGAGAATGATAATGAACAACTTTTAGAGAGCATTTCACACGATACTCAAAAGGAAGAAATCACACTAACCAGCCTTCAAAGCCAAACCACAACCTAAGAAGCCCCCAATAGGTCTGCGTCTAAACTCATTTATCAACGCCACGGCTTGCTTTTGCAAATCGTGGAGTTCTTATTTCTTAGTCCGATTATCAAAATCCATTGTCAGCTGTATCGCTTGTACTTGTAACCTTATGGTAGCTATTGAGTGTTGACGGCGTCATTGTAACGCACACCGATGATTCTCAATTTAGTGATGATGCTATCCAACTCTATTAAATACGGCTCTGAGGATTTATCCTCTGTGATGACCTTAAAGGGTTGATTTAATATCTGGGCTCTGACGTATTCGCTCTTGGTCTTTGCTCCCAACTTTCGGTATAGCTCGATGAGCTTTTGCCAGTCTTCTATATTCGGTATTCAGATGGACTTTGAGTGCTAAGCATGCAAGGCATCAAAGTTTTCTCCACACTTCTACATCCTCTTTGTACTGCTCAAGATATTCTCTGAGTACTCGCTCTTTCAACCGATCTTTTTGGCCTTTTTTCGTGGTGCAAGCTTATGCGCCAAAGCGAAATAAACTCTGTTAATCAGGCTGATAGACTTTTCTCGCTTTCCCATAAGTAAAAAAACAATGTAGTATTTGAATAAATTTAATACTTTTGTCTATGATTGAGGAACTTACAGCGGAAATTCCTGCTGAACAAAGAAAAGCAGTACTCAAACTCATAGACTTAAAAACTAATGAAGATATGAAAGAAATAATTAAGAGTAATGAAATGCTCAAAGAAAGTGTTGATAAAAGTATCAAACACTTAGAAAGTAAGATGGATTCCCAAATTAAAATGTTAATGTGGGCAATAGGTTTCTTAGCGTCCCTCCTCGTGGCTCTGAAATTTATAAAATAGAATAAAAATGATTAATTACACTGAAAAAGAGAATGATATAATAGCAGAAATTCATCTTCAATTAAAATCAAAAGAATTAAAGAATGGAGATAAAAAGAATAGAGTATTATTAAGTACGAAAGGGGATATTAACGATTTTGCTGAACTCACAAAATCTTTAATAAATAATGTCGATGAAACACAAATGAAAAGTTTGATGGCGTTATTAAGTACTATTGTGCAAACCTATAAGATGCAAAAAGGAATAAAATAATTTTTTCGAGATATTTTTTCTAATAATTATATACGATACGAAGAGATGTTTTATAAAATATTAATTTTTATATAATTATAAATTAAAATGTTATAATAATTATTATAATTTTATTCCGTACCTTTGATTTAATATCTTTGCATAAAGAAGCAAGAAGCAAAAAGAAAAAAAAGATATGATTACTAAATTTAAAATAGGAGAAAGAGTGTTAATTTCTCCACAAATAACAGGTTCTTCTGATTGGATAGAAGCTACTATTTTCGAAATAGAAGAAAATCCATTCGTTGGAATAGTTATTAATGTTAAAACAGATGATGGTATTATTTTCTTTGAAAGAGAAGATATGTTTAAACCTTTTAATGAAAAAGAATTATGTATGCAGTAGCTTTTGATTTGATTATTTCTGACTTAAAAAAATATTATGGAGAACCTTACCATAATGCCTATTCAGAAATTAAAAAGGTTTTATTACAAAATAAATTCTATTGGATACAAGGAAGCACTTATGCTACTAATGGGGATTTGTCTACATTATTCTCAGCTATTGAAAAATTAAAAAATATTGATTGGTTTTGTAAATCTGTAAGAGATTTTAGAGATTTTAAAATTGAAGATTATTCAGACTTTACTCAAAAATTAAAAGAATAATAGTCCTATTGGGTTTGTAAATATTTTTTCCAAATATAAATAAAATGGGTATTGGTAGTTTAAAATTTTATCCTAATCTACTAAAAAAATATTAAATAGATTTAGAAAAGTACCTATTTTAAGGTGCTTTTCTTATATTAAAGATTGATAAAATCATAGTAAGTAGATTAGATACTCCTATTAATAAAAACGATTTTGAATTTATATCTCCTTTTAAAAATAAAATAATAAGTATTATTTCTAAAATTAATGTTAAAGATAAAAGTACATAAAAAAATAATTTCTTTTTAGAACCCATAGTTTTTTTTACAAATATAATACTTTTTTTTATAAAAAATACTATTTTTATCTCAAAATATATAATGTTTTTTTTCTTAAATCGAAAAAAAACTAAATCCTCGCTTAGGTCCCGATGGCTGAAAAAAACACAGTAGGTTCCGAAATTATAAGGATAATTATCAAAAATTACTATCTTTGATATTATCAAATGATACTATCAATGAAGCCACTATATGAAATTACTAATGAAATTTTAAGATTAGTTTCTGAAATATCACAAAAAATAGGGGAAATCAATGCTAATCATCTCTACAAACCTGCCACAGAATTAAGAAAAAAGAATAGGATTAAAACTATTCAGTCTTCTTTAGAGATTGAAGGAAACACACTTACAGAAGAACATATAACAGCCCTTTTGGAGAATAAAAGAGTGATCGCTCCACAAAAAGATATTTTAGAAGTACTGCTATCAGGGTTTATGATAACCTAAAACAATATAATCCATTGAAAATAAAAGATATGGAAAAAGCTCATCAAGTATTGATGGATGGATTAATTCCTAATGCAGGAAAATTCAGAACCACCAATGTAGGCATTATAAAAGGTTCACAAATAGAGCATATTGCCCCAAGCGGAGGGATGGTTAATGGCTTGATGAAAGAACTTTTCAGCTATCTTAAAAATAATAAGGATTTGACTCTAATAAAAAGCTGTGTTTTTCATTATGAATTTGAGTTTATTCATCCTTTTTTAGATGGAAATGGTAGAGTGGGAAGGCTTTGGCAGACTCTTATATTAATACAACAATATCCTGTTTTTGAGTTTCTTCCAATAGAAGTTTTGATAAAAGAAAGACAAGAAATATATTATGCAAAACTGTCAGAATCAGATAAAAAGGGGCATTCTACGCCTTTTGTAGAATTTATGCTGAATATTATCTTAGATGCTTTAGAGATTTTGTTAAATTCTCAAAATCAAACTTTAAAAACCAAATACAGAATTGCCCTATTCCAAGAAAAAATTGACTCTAAAAAATTCAGCAGAAAGGATTATTTACAAAATTTCAAAAGTATTTCTGCTCCCACAGCAAGTAGAGATTTAAAATGGGCGGTGGAACAAGGAATTTTAAAAAAAAGAAGGCGAACAGAGACTGGTACAATATTGGTTTATAATTTGATATTAGGAGGATGGATATTCTCTATCCACTGACAAAGTAATAAATACAATATTTAAATTAAATAAGTTATTTACTTTATAATATAGCAATATAACAAGTACTATTCTAATTATTTAACTTATTTATTTTGTTTATTATTTCTTTTATTAGATTTTTATAATCTTCACTTGCTCTGCAGTTTGGAGCTATTTGGAATATAGTTTTTCCTTCTTTTTTAGCGTTTTCTACATTTACATCTTGTCTGATGAAAGTGTTAAAGAAATATCCTTTTGCTTGTTCCACTGCTAACGCTCTATATTCTCTAAAATTTCTTGTGTTAGTAAGAACTTTATTAAAGAAAAAACCTAAAAACTCTAATTTTGGATTATATTTCTTTTTGATATTCACTAAACTTGGGAGCAATTCCTTGATCCCTTCAATAGAATATTCTTCTGCCTCAATAGGAGAAAGCACATAATCTGATGAAGCCAAAGCCATCTCTCCAAGCCCTAAATCTCCAGTCAAAGGACGAGGCGGACAATCAATAATAATATAATCAAAGGCTAATTTTTTTCCCAAAATATTAAGCATTTCTCTTAAAATATTTCTATCCC
>QWCL01000828.1_pt1 | contig 10610 bp, 10 predicted proteins | sample 1972551 | NCBI WGS metagenome assembly QWCL01 (sample SAMN09866709, study PRJNA288562) | Human oral metagenome isolate term2_saliva, whole genome shotgun sequencing... | isolation source: mouth | host: Homo sapiens | place: USA: California
ATAGCATATCCACGATAGGTAAGGGTTACAATACCTTTGGGAGCAACTGCAGAAAGCATAATGGCTTCGTGGCGAAGATATTTTATCGCTGTTTCGTAGTCAATTTCTACATTTGGATAACTGCTTCTGTCGCCATTTATTGCGAGTGCCAAACTATGGTCGGGTATTATTTTCTTGCCTTTAATGGTGTCTTGCTTTACTCCATGTACCATGACCTTAAGTTTCTTGTTAGCTTCTGCCACCAGTTTACCCACATTAGGTTCAACATTTGTGCTTGTTCCACCTTTCTTTATAATAGCCATAAACAAACCTTCGCCTTGAGTAAAGCCGGGAATAAACCGATAAACAGGGAAAGGTTTGTCTTCTCCTAACGGATTGTTGATGAGTGAACCCGTTATGTTCCAAGTCTTTTCAGTCGGTACTTCCAATAATTTTGCATCGTATTGGCTTAATATCCACGCAATATTTTCCTCGTTTTCATGAGCATTGAACGTACAAGTTGAATAGATAAGCAAACCTCCAGGCTTAAGGTTATCCCATATATCAGCTATAATGCTGCGTTGTAGTTTCCAACAATTCTCTACATTTTGCTCGCTCCATTCTGCAATAGCCTGTGGGTCTTTGCGAAACATTCCTTCGCCTGAACAAGGCACATCAGCTACTATTACGTCAAATTCGAGTTTAGACTTTTTGTAATCCCTTGGAAAATTATTGGTAACAACTACATCAGAGTGACCAAACTTTTGTACATTTTCTGCTAATATCTGAGCACGTTTATTGATAGGCTCGTTTGATAACACAATGCTTCCTTCTTTTATTGCTGTTCGTGCGCAAGTCGTTTTGCCCCCAGGAGCAGCACAAAGGTCGAGTAGGGCAACAGGTTTTCTTACTAAGTGGCGTAGAACATGAGATAGGAACATTGATGAAGCTTCTTGAACATAATATGCCCCAGCATGAAAGAGTGGGTCGAAAGTAAAGTTGGGACGTACATTTAAATAAAAACCTTCTTTACACCACGCTATAGGAATGGGCTCAAAACTATTTGCAATTTGTGTAGTTTCGCTTGTCTTAAAAGGATTTAGACGTATGCTAACGGACGAAGATTGCTGTAAACCTTTGAAAAAAATGTTGTAACGTTCCTCTCCAAACAATTGCTTAGTGTAAACTTCAAAAGCCGTTGGAAGAGTAATTCCAACGACTTCTTTGTTTAAACTTGTTTCAATAGTTTGATAGTTCTTGCTCATTATAACTCCTGTTCAGATGTTTATTTGAAGTCGAAATATACATCGCCTTCGTCTTCTAAGCGTTCTTTTTCTTTTGGTTTAGGCGGATTTTTTAAGTTGCCCTTATCGTCGAACATTCCATAAGTAGTACGCAAAACTGTAAATTCAGTGCGGCGGTTCATCTGATTTGCCGTTTCTTGCTTGTCTTTAGGCAATGCTTTTATAAACTCCTCAGTTAGCACATCGCCCTCTTTAAGCCACGGATTTTTCTCTGCTACCTTTTTGCGAATTTTCTTTGGCTTTTCTTTTCCATATCCTACAGGCGACAAACGTTCTGCTGCAATACCTTTCTTTATAAGATAAGTAACCACCGCATCTGCACGACGTTGCGATAATCGCTTATTATAGTCTGCCGAACCTTTATAGTCTGTGTGGGCTGAAAGCTCAATAGTAATGTTCGGGTTTTCTTCAAGAAGCTTCACAAGTTTATCCAAAGCTGCTTCCGATTCAGGACGGAGTGTAGCCTTATCAAAGTCGTAGAAGATGTTATCTATCAATACGGGTACACGAATACTTGCCAGCGGGAATTGCAATGTGTACTCTTTCGATACTGTAACAGGGTCTACCTTTAATTCTTCTTTATGGTTTAAATAGCCTTGGCAGGTTGCCAAAACTATATAATTCACGTTCGGACGTATTTCCTGTTCAAATGATCCATCACCCTTTACCGAAAGTTTTAAGTTAGTACCATCGTCGCCTACCAAGAAAACTTGAGCAGCAGGAAGTTCGTAGCCTTCCATCTCGTACACCCAACCCTTAATGGTTTGAACAACTTCTGGAAGTTCAAAACTATAAATATGGTCCCAGCCACGAGCGTCTCCGCGATTTGAAGAGAAGAAACCACGATTGTGTTTACCTTCAAATGTCATACCGAAATCATCTCCCTGTGAGTTTAAAGGAAAACCAGGGTGCTCAATATGATAACGTCTATCTTTACCTACCTTGGCAATGAATATGTCTAAACCGCCCAAACCACCATGCCCATCTGATGAAAAATAAAAATCACCATTTGGTCGGAAAGTAGGAAACATCTCATTTCCTGCTGTGTTAATAGGTGCACCAAGATTCTCTACACCTCCTGTTGTACCGCCAATGAGACGTACACGCCAAATATCAAATCCTCCTTTACCACCAGGCATATCGCTGACAAAGTAAAGCCAATTGCCGTCTGGTGATAGGGCTGGATGTGCAAAACTCGACAAAGTGTCGCGTGTGATTTCCAATTTCTTAGGCTTTCCCCATGCAGCATCAGCACGACTGCTTACAGCTATTTGAGCAAAGCGAGGATAAGTTGGATCCGTTAGACATTGTGTTATATACATTTCACGTCCGTCTACCGAGAAAGAAGGTGTCCCTTCATCTGCTTCTGAATTTAGACCGCTTTCAATTACATGAGGAATTCCCCATTTCCCTTTTTCATCTTTTTCACTGACGAAGATGTCTCCAGGCTTAACGCCTGTGATACCACTAATTTCATCACCTTGCGCCTCATTTCGTGTTGAGGTGAAATATAGTTGATTATACTGGTCGCCAAACAACATTGGTGAGTAATCTTGCTTACGCGAATTGAACTTATCCATCTTTTTAACTTGATAGTAAGACCCTTGCTCTTTAATCGTAGGAGCCTTAGTAGCTGCAGCTAAACCCTCTCTTGCTATATCGTTGTCGGGCATAGAGTCTAAAGCAATACTATATTCTTTTATTGCTTCTGGATAAGCGCCAGTCTTCATGAGATTGGCTGCTAATTTTAAGTGTGTATCTTTGTTGTCTTGTTTGTATCTAATAACATTCCGATAGGCTGCTATAGCCCTTTGTGACGCACTAATTTGATCGTAACAAAATGCCATTTTTGCAGCTAATTGACCTCTTTGTGTACGATCCTTAGCTGGAGTACGCTGGTAAGCAGTCTTGAATTGTGTCGCTGCATCGTAGTATTCGCCTATGGCAAGAAACTTTTCCCCTTTCTTTATATTCCTATCAATGCCACAACCAAAAAGAAATAATGCAATGGCGCATAATACGAATAACCCAAGAATCTGTGTATAACAAAGTCTCTGGTATTTTATTTTGATGTTTGCAAGTTGGCGTATATTCATATTATATTAAACGTAGCAACATTAAATATATTGCAAGATAGTACGTTTCTATTTCTTCTTAATTCTATGTGCTTTGTGACGCTTCACCAATCTTTCTGTTAGAACTATCAGCAAGCACATCATTTACAATCTTAGAAATTTGTTCTTTTAATTCGTTTATAAATTGTGCGGCATCATATTTCTTTTGTTCAATATCACGTAACTTCTTTTCCCAAATACCAGTAAGTTCTGCAGAGGTAAGTAATTTCTCATGGATGGTATCTATAAGTGCAATTCCTGTTTCTGTTGCAATTAGGTTTTTGCGTTGTCTACGAATATAAGTGCGTTTGAAAAGAGTTTCAATTATTCCTGCACGAGAGGATGGACGCCCAATCCCATTCTCTTTTAGAGCTGCTCTTAGTTCTTCATCGTCTACTAATTTTCCAGCTGTTTCCATCGCCCGAAGCAATGAAGCTTCTGTATAATATTTTGGAGGAACTGTCTGTTTCTCAGTGAGAGTAGGAGAGTGTTCTCCTTTTTCTCCCTTAACAAATGTAGGAAGTGTCCTCTCTGCATTTTCATTATTCTCTGTTGCTTCTGTTACTGTTTGCTTTTCTGTTTCTTGGTTATAAACTACTCGCCACCCTTCGTCTAGTATTTCTTTTCCAGAAGCTTTAAATTCTATTTCGTCTACCTTGCCAAGAACAGTGGTTGTAGAGAATTTGCATTCGGGATAGAATACTGAAATGAAACGTCTTGCAATAAGGTCGTACACATTTCGTTCTGCATCGTTTAATCCTTGAGGAATTACATTAGTAGGTATGATAGCATGGTGGTCGGTTACTTTTGACGAATCAAATACTCGTTTACTTTTAGGAAGAGGCTTACCGCCTAAAGGCTTTACTAATTCTGCGTATGGCTTCTTTGCTGCAAAAGAGGTTTGAAACAATGTATTCATTATTTTTGGACACTCTTTGTAGACATCGTCTGTGAGATGTTGTGTATCAACGCGAGGATATGTGGTGTATTTCCGTTCGTATAGACTCTGAATTGTATTGAGTGTCATTTCTGCAGAATAGCCAAATTTACGGTTACAGTCTACTTGTAAAGAAGTTAAATCGTATAATTGCTTAGGTTGTTCGGTACCTTTTTTCTTTGTTACACTGGTTACTTCAAATGGTTTATTTTCTATTAATGCGAAGGCTTCTTGTCCTTCCTCTTTTGAAGTGAACTTTCCTTTAGTAGCCGTAAACTGAGTATCTCGATAAACAGTTGCCAATACCCAATAAGGTTCTGGTTTGAAATTGTCTATTTCTTTCTGTCGTTCTACTATCAAAGCCAATGTAGGTGTCTGTACACGACCTATCGAAAGCACTTGAGCATTCTTGCCAAAACGATTATTTCCATACTTTAATGTGTAAAGACGTGTGGCATTCATACCGAGTAACCAATCGCCAATGGCACGCGAAAGTCCTGCTAAATAAAGTGGTTCATAATCTTTTTGGTCTTTCAGGTTGGCAAATCCGTTGCGTATAGCCTCATCAGTCATTGACGAAATCCACAGTCGTTTTACAGGACAAGCTACTTTTGCCTTTTGCATTACCCAACGTTGAATGAGTTCTCCTTCTTGTCCGGCATCACCACAGTTAATGATTTCATCGGCATTTTGATAAAGCCGTTCTATGATAGCAAACTGTTTTTTTATTCCTTCGTCCTCTATTAGTTTTATTCCAAATCTTGCTGGAACCATAGGAAGTGCTGCTAAACTCCAATATTTCCAATTAACAGCATAGTCGTTAGGCTCTTTTAGTTCGCACAGATGTCCGAAGGTCCATGTTACTTGGTAACCATTACCTTCCATATATCCTTCTTTAGAACTTGTTGCACCAAGTATTCGAGCTATATCTCGTGCCACACTTGGCTTTTCTGCAATGCAAACTTTCATACTGTTTTCTTATTATTATGTGAAGTTACTCTTATAAACCTTTTACACAATACGAATGGATTATGTAGGCTTAGCGTAAAAGCAAAGATAAGAGCAAGAGATAATATATTATCTCTGCCCTTGTATTATGTGTACTTGTACGATATTATCTTAACTATTTCACTTTTAAAGTTAGTCGTTAATTATGTCAGCATCTTCTATATTCTCGTTTGTAGGCATCTCTACACCATTCACAACTTTAGAGTCCTCTATTTTGTTGTATGCGCGCTTCATTTGGTTTATCTTAATTGTATTTATCAATTCTACAACACCATAAAACATAAGGCACCACCCTATAATCTTAAGAGGCAGAGTTGCAGCTTCTATAGGTTGTGCAATGACATATATACCAATGCTTAAGGTTATTGTTGGGAATATCCAAAAAAGTATAGGTACGCGAGCAAATTGGCGAGAGCTTGCAAGATTAGTAAATTGGTTGATTGCGCCTAAAATTAAAATTGCTGCGAAAATATAAACCACCCAAGTAATAAATTGATTAGGCATTAAGGTTAAAATTATTCCTAACACAGCACAACCTATTCCTACAATAGGGAAGATGGGCTTTACGGATTTTTCAGTACTGTCTCTATTATCTGATAGAGGTGATGTTTTTAATATCTTCTCTCGTTCAAAATAGTATACTAAACACGAAATTATGCCTGAAATGAAAAACATAATTCCTGCAGCAATTGTTATCCAGGTCATTGTTTCCAGCCTATACTTAACCAATAATATACCGATAACGATAGCCACAACTGAGCGAATGATAGAACTTTGGATTAATCTCATATATCTTTGTTTTATTGGAATAAAGAACCTTTTTGTCCTTTCTTCATTTGTTTTGTGCAAATGTACGAAATAATTTAAACTCTATTGCTTAAATAGCATTTTTTTATTATTTTTGCATTAGAAACAAAATGAGAGTATGACTACAATTTATTTGGTACGGCATGGTGAAACCTTTGATAATGTACGCCATATAATGCAGGGACAGACCCATGGGCAATTAAATGAAAATGGTATAAAGCAAGCACAAGAACTTGGGAAAAAACTTGTTGATATACATTTCGATGCGTACATATCAAGCGATTTGCAACGTAGTTTTGACACTTGTAAATGGATAGTAGGAGGAAGAAAAGCATCACAGATTGTTTGTACCCAGCTTTTGCGTGAACGTAATTGGGGAAGTTTTACAGGAAGGTATATTCCAGAACTTGCCAATTTGAATAATCCCTCGGAATGGCCTGATGATATAGAGACATTAGATGAATTGAAACAACGTGCAAAGCATTTTTTAGATTGGATAAAGTCTGAATATCCTGACAAAGTAATTTTAGCCGTAGGACATGGTATAATTAATAAAGCTATACAGAGTGTGTTTTACGATAAGCCCATGAACGAGATAGCTGTTATGAAGAATGCTGATATAAGAATTTTACAACTTATTTAGGTCGCTTACTAATACGAATTGCTCATAAAGTTCTTGACAGATTGTATCTTATTGTAGAATAAATAGATTGGTTTTATAATGGGAGTTTAATGGAATAAAATGAATTATTAGATGTAATGAGATAACAAAAAATGCCTAAGCGTAATAAATTTACTAAACTATTTTTATTCATATACATTGGCTCAAAGGCAAAGAAATGAAAGCTATTATAATTAGTGCCTGCTGGTTATTCAATAATTTAATAGAACGTCTTAAGTCTTCATAAAAGCAGTTAGATGTTAGTAAGTTTTGTTTTAGATATCTCTCGTGTTCGTCTCAGATATCTGTAACATACCTTTTAGATATCTATCAGTTGTAATTTAGATATCATAACCAACCACAACCTTCATGAGGTTATATTTTATAATACTTGGTAGATATTAATTCTACTGAAGATTTATGAAACCCTTTATTCGCATTGTCTGTCTGTATTTATCAATAAAGGATTGCGGTTTATAAAAAAATAGAGAGCCTCCATATCACATGGAGACTCTCTAAATGCCTAATTCCTTAACTGTATAAAATAATGCGACTTTCTTTCTGCATCGCATAATAAGTATAGTACCTATCAATCATTCTTATATATGTAATATGAGTTATAGTAAATGGCAAGGCTTATCTATGTCCGCCAAAGCGTGAATTTCCATTAAATGAACTACCAAATCCTCTTCCTGGAATATTGAAAGGGCGATCGCTGTTTCTAGATGGTGTAAACGATCTGTTCGGTGTCGGTCGTGTAGAACTACCTCCAAAGCTACGACTACCTCCAAAGCTATTAATTCCTGTATCGTTACCAAATCGATTGGCACCACGTGAGACAGTTGTTCTTGTAGAACTCCTTCGTGGAGTATCATCGAAACTCTTGTTCGTATTGTTTCCGAAATTTCTTTCTTGTTGATTACCGAAACTTCGTGTTCTATCAGTTTGTGGAATATAATTATTTATATTTTGATATCCCTGTCTATACATTCCGCGTTGATAGTTATCGCGCATTCCTAAATATCGTCCTCTATTGTTATAACTAACATATCTACGACCACTATACCAACTACGTTCCTCATTCATTCGCCAACTATGACCACCTCTGTAAACAGCATATATACGTGGACGACCAAAATAGAAATAATCGCGACGTGGATATCTTGCATACACACTCAGATACCAATAGCCTGCATCCCACCATAAAGGTTTATAAAAGTAAGATGCTTCTATAAAAGACCGATATTGCCAATCTAATAAGATATAGCTTAAATCGAGGTTTCTGTGTGTCCAATATGTTCCAAAGAGGTCATCGGTAGTATTTATACTCATTAGATAGTCTAAATTCACTTCGAATGCAGCTTCGTATTGTTCTTCTGTTAAGTTAAGCTCGTATGCCATCTTATCTGTTAAGAATAATGCCTGCGAACGAGCATGTTCATAACTCATAGAAAATACAGAACCCACTATTGTGAATAGCGCTATTAAAACTATTATAAATTTCTTCATACTCTCTTCTTTCATCATTACATAGTATGGTAACACTTATGTTTTGATGTTGCAAAGAAACAAACTTTATTCTATATAAGAAAAGGATTTTCCCTAAACAGAAAAGGATTTTCCCTAAATGAAACTTATCTGCTTTTATATACAATTTTATTTCTCGATATGTAGGTTGAATAGCATATTTATATGTGTTCTTTTGAGTATTTAGACTTTTTAGTGGAAATGAAGTCATAATTTTATAGTTCACATTACTTTTACATCTTAGTTATGTTGCGTAAAATAATCAGTACGCATCTAAGTTTAGCAAGGGAAGATAATCTCTTTCCACGTCAATAATAAGTATATAGAATAGGTAAAACTATCAAAAGAATTAAAAGGTAACTTTAATTCTACAGAACTATCTAATAATGCATTTGATGGATTTGGAGGTAAAATAAATACCGAATTACTCTTAAGGTAACTCGGTATTTACAATCATTCATAAGAGAATGGAAGTGATCTCGAACATCGTTTATCTTTTTCTTCTTTTATTCTTCCCGAAGAAATTAAAGAAAACAGGTTTACCATTAAGTCGTCTATAAAGTTTCCAGCCTAATAGAACAGCGTCTGCTATGCCCATACCAGTAGACATGAAGTTTGAAACTCGTTTTGTTGGCGTTGAAGAATTACGTGTCTTATGGAAAACATCATTCCATAAATTCTCTATTTGGTTACTTTCCTTTGTAATATCGGTAAGTAATTGTGCTTTGCGCAAACGAATATCATTTAAATTCTGATATGCAGGACTATTATCTGAATTACTATACATAAGTACTTTATTTAGCCATCAATAAACTCACCAAAAATCTAACAAGTGGTCGTTGGATAAGTCGTTGACAGAATAATAAAATGATAATTAGAAACACCAGATAGATTCCACCAACTATAAGAAAGGCATAAGCTAGTGAACCTACTAATGGTTGTAATGCATAAGCAGCTGCGAACGAAAAGTAGATAGCTGTGATAGACAATAATCCTACTATTGCAATTAAAATGGCAAAAGCAGTAAGTAAGCGTACCATTTTTTCTATTATATCAAGCTTTACATATTCTGTCTGAAGCCCAATATAATGTTTAAATCGCTCTATGAGTCTTGCAAGAGTTTCTACATTATTATCGTTCGAGAACATTCTTCTTTAATTTAAAGTGTATCAGATGCTGCGTCTTTGATATCTTCAACGAATTCTTCTGCTTCTTTTCGGCTGAGCTTAATATCATGCTTGTTGCAGAAATCATCTACAGCATCAGAAATTTTTGTGCGTGTGTCAGAACCTTTTTCAGGTGCCATTAAAATACCTAATGCAGCACCTGCGATAGCGCCTCCAATAAATGCACTAATATAACCTAATGTCTTCATAATTTGTCATTTTTTTTGTTGAACATATATTTATCAAACGCAAATATAATATTTTATTCTGGACTATGATGGATAACTCTGTTTATTTAGTGTTAATTTTCTTATAAATAATTTATTTAACAAACTTTAGATAGTAATATTACTATAAATTGCCATTAAAGTTGTAATTTCGCACAATCAAATTTTTGAAATAAAGCGATTTATTAAGTATAAGTAAATATAAATGGATATGAAGAAATTGATGATTTTTGGTGCAGCTATTTGTGTTGCAATGGCTTTTACTGGCTGTAAATCGAGTGAGAGCGCATATAAGAAAGCTTATGAAAAAGCAAAAGCACAAGAGCGCACTGGTTATACAACAGAAGAAACTGCTACTGGATCATCAGATGTTCCTGTAGTTGCTCCTGTTGAAACACAGCCAGTAACAGATACACATGTTGAAGATAACTACGACAACGAACCTGTTCGCCGTGAGAATGTATCGGTTGTAGAAGGAACTGGTTTGAAAACATATAGCGTTGTTGTTGGCTCGTTCGGCGTAAAAGCCAATGCTTATAATTTCCAAGGACGTTTAAAAAATGCAGGGTACGATGCACAAGTAGCATTTAATAGTGGAAATAATATGTATCGTGTAGTAGCTACCACATTCGATAGTAAAGCTTCAGCTGTTCAAAGTCGAAATCAGTTGCGTAGTCAATATCCAGATGCTTGGTTGCTTTCTAAATAATGGGTAGAATTCTATCTATTGATTTTGGAAAGAAACGAACAGGTATAGCAGTAACCGACCCTTTGCAAATTATTGCAAATGGTCTAACTACTGTCGCAACTTCTGAATTATTCGATTTTCTCAAAACATACGTAGAACAAGAAAACGTAGAACGTATAGTGATAGGTCGTC
>QWCL01002321.1_pt1 | contig 10594 bp, 20 predicted proteins | sample 1972551 | NCBI WGS metagenome assembly QWCL01 (sample SAMN09866709, study PRJNA288562) | Human oral metagenome isolate term2_saliva, whole genome shotgun sequencing... | isolation source: mouth | host: Homo sapiens | place: USA: California
CCGTCTAGGTCATTCTACATTAGCTATGACTATGGACACTTACAGTCATCTCTCCAAAGAAAAAGCAAAAACAGCCGTCTCATTTTATGAGAAAGCTGTTAGTTCTTTGTGAAGGGGGACAAAAAGGGGGACAAACCCAGAAATCAACATTTTAAGACAAAGCAAAAAGCCCACTGTTGTAGGCTTTCTGTAAGATATTTCTTAAAATTAAAGCATTTTGTTGTATCGCTTTTTTGAATATTAAGTAAGTTGTTTTATACTTCCTTAATGCTTGATACTAGGGTATTTATTGGTTTTTGTTTTTTCTTTGAATATGTTGGAGTTTCTTCCTTACTCCATAAATCACTGAACATGAAACTCTACTTTTTTAATGAGTTCAGCAGGCAAGATTTAGCACCCTGTGAAGGGTGCTTTTTATATAAGATATTTTTATAAAAAAACTATCAACTACTAACATTAATTTTTATTTCACATCAGAAATATACTCTTTAGCAAGACTGATAATATGTTCCCATAAATCAGGATAGCTGTCTTTCAAATTGGAAATTTCTCGAACTCCTAAATCATTTTGATGGATGGTCATAAACTTACCACAACGAATATGGCATTCATCTTTAGTCAACTTCAAAAGTGGATACATATTTTTTGTGACTTCAACGTCAAAATTTGGATCGATATTTTTTTTATTGCTAATTGATGAAATTGGTAAAACAGTAAAATCACTGGATCCTGATTCATTCTCAGCTTTTAAAATAAGGACTGGTCGAGCTTTAAACTTTATCGAACTAGTGCTGACATCGTAATATGGCATCCGTGAAGACTTTATAGTACCAACAAGAGAAGAATTATCCCGCAAGATAAACCTCCTCATTAAAGTCATCGAATTCATCTAAATACATATCATATTGATGGTCATAAACTCGGACTTTTTCCGCATCTTTTTTGATATCTTCTTTAGAAATGATTTTATTTCCGACTTCGCTATCGTTTAGACCATTACGGCTGTTTTTCCATGATAATTCTTCATGAGACAAATTTCTAAGATACCACGCATCATATTGACTGTATTTATTGATAACGCTCTCAATGATGTATTTATCTGTTTCACTCAGTGATGAGCTATCGCCATCGTAAGGAACATAGGATTGTTCAAAGAAATAGCGCAACTCTACAAGAACTGGTCCATGTACCCATCCCTCAAAATCGCTAGAAAAAAGGGGTTCACCAGTTAAAGCAAAACTTTCGCGTTGTGCGAAATACATCAACTTCTGTAATTTTAATTCTTGCGTTTCGAATCTTGAGTTAGACATTTGTTCATAAGCATAAATCAAATATTTTGCGACATCAATTGTCTTGCTCATATCTTCTTCCTCCTTAGTCATATAAATAAAAACACAAGCACCACATCTGTCACCTGTGTTTGTTTTTTTTATTAAATTATATAACTATTTTTAATATAACTTTTTTTAAACTTTTTGTCAATGATTTTAATCATTTTTTGTTGTATCGCTTTTTTAACTATTTAGCAAGTAGCTTTATTACTTCTTAATGCTTGATAATAGTGTGTTTGGGAGTTTCCGCTTTTCGTTTGAGTGTTTGGGAGTTTCCGCTCTTCGTTTGAATGTTTTGGAGTTTCTTCCTTACTCCATAAATCACTGAACATAAAACTCTACTTTTTAAATGAGTTCAGCAGGCAAGAAACTAGCACTATTTAAAAGTGCTTTTTTTTATGCCTATTTAATAGGAAACTATTTTACCAGTCCTTAACCCAATTCCACATCTTATTCATATTCAATTATTTCACCAATATAATTCTCATCAGAATCACTTTCAAAAGCGATCATATGCTTAGAATCGAAAGAAGGTATAACCTCATATTCAAAACCTTTTAGTATCGCTTTTCGGCAAATAATAGCTCCGTTAAGACCCTTGTCTAATTCTGGTTCTAAGTACAGAATTAAATAGTTTCCTATTCTATTTTGTCCGACTACTTTATTAACTTTCATGACATACTTTCCTTTTTGTCATTATAGCACATCTAGAAAAATTCTATCAATCATTAGGAATAGCACCAATATTGAAGTATAATGATAATATGACTCTTGCTGAAACTAAGGAAGCTTACGCTAAGGGGATTTCAATAATATAACAAACTATAGTACTACAAAAGCAGGAAAATAAAAATGGAACTTAGAAAGTTTAATAATAAAGTTGTAACGATTACAGATGTTGATAACCAGAGCTTTGAGGGACTTTGTCTTTTTGAAGATAACGATACTTTTGATGAAAAGTATGATGCTTTATCTGTTAAAACAGGTTCACAATGGACAAGGTTATTTGAAAATGAAATTTTAAAAGTTGAAATTGCTGATAAAATAGATCAGTCAAAAAGCCCCTAGTTTTTTCTAAGGGCTTTTATTCTACCAGTAGTTATTTAATCGTGATATATCAATAATGCCCCTTCTCGATAATTACGAGCAAAGTCTAGTAAGATTTCACTTTTGATATGGTCATACTCTGTTTTATCAATATCCAGTGAGTTATAAAGCTCTTTCAAAGTTTGCTTTTGTTTTTGAGAAACAAAAAATAAATTATAAAATATATCACGTTTCTTTCCGTCTAGGCTACTACTATAAGAGTCTATCATTTCGACTATTTCTATAGCTTTGGTTTCAAATGCTCCTGGAGTATCTCTAAGATTGGCTACATCCCATATATCTACTAAACTTTTACCATCAAAAACTTTAGCTTCCATAGCTTCATCAATTGTATCAAACTTCTGGCCTTCATAATCATAACCAACTACACAAATACTAGATAAGAAACAAGCACCTCGGCCATTAACATTAAATTCAAGATCTGTGTCTAAATATTTTTTAATTTCATCTTTTTTCATTAGAAATCACCACCATGTGAAAGATTTCTCGCTTGGTAATTCTCCTTTATCCCACATCTGCTTCACTGCTCCACGAGCCTTGTTCGCATAGTAAGGATAACCTAGTTCTTTATCATAATTTGACTCGATAACAACTGTAACTTCACCAGTGCGCTCATCAATCTCAATCAAACCTGGGTCACGGTTTTCCGGAATATACCAATATCCTAAGATACTAGAATTAAAAATTTTGATTAGTTTAAGCATTATGATTTCCTTTTTACTTCATTCAAAAATATCTCTCTTCAATCCCTTATTATAGAGCTTCGAATAAAACCAGTCAACCTATTTGACATTTTTTTGTTTTCTAACTGACTCTTATTGATTTTGTCTTTTTTTACGCTCATAGTACTTCTTTTTTTGAAGTAAAATCTTCTCTCTTTTTTTCTTATATTTTTTCTTATCAGAAATACGCCTACATTCCTTACATTTTGACGGCGTGAAGCCCTCGAGCGCCTAGTGGGAGGGGGATACCCCCCTATCCTAATTTTTTGTGTTTTTTATTCTTCAAAATTTATTCCTTTTATCAGAGAACGATAACAATCATCTTCTGCCTTTTCTTCAGCCGTTTTATAATGATTTTCTTGCGCTACTTTCTTTTCTATTTCTTTTTTTGCATCCGATGTAAGTTGTTTTACTTTAGCATTGTATGCTTTTTCTTTTTCTTGCTCTAAGTGTATACTTGTCTTTTTTATTAAACTCTCATATTCTCTTTGTTCCTTTAAATTCCTTTCAAGTTCCTCCTCTCTGATTTTGTTATATTGTTCTTGTTGTTCTTCTCTTTCTTTTTGAGCACCTACTTGTAATTCTCCTATAATTTCTCCAAGATCTCTTTTATGACTAAATAAGCTCATATTTTCTTTCCTTTCCTTTATTTTGAAAAATTATCTATAATTCTTTCTAATTGTTCTTTGTGTTTATAAAATGCTCTCTGTGGGTTATAGCCTACCCCTGAGTAGAATAGATATGCTCCTGTTTTATTTTTCTTGTATGATTCACTATTCTTAGTTAATTGGCCTTCGATTTTTTTAAGCAATTGATCAGCTTTGTTAGCTTTTTCTAGAGCAATATTAGCAATTACCACAACTTCTTTCAACTTTTCACAAGCTTGTATATAGCAGTCCTCTTGCTCTTTATTAGCTAGTTTTGTAATATCATCAATAATTTCATGATATTCTTCATAAGAAATTACAGGCTGATTACTTATTGTCTCTAGTTGTTTTTCATACAATTCTTTCGTTTGCTCTGCTGTCCATAGTTTCGTTTTTGCTTCTGTATACTTTTGAGCATTTATTTCTCTTTGAGCCTGTAGTAACTCTGCCTGTGCTTCTAAAATAACTTGCCCTGTCTTAGTTAGTTCTTCTTCAGCTTCTGTAATATCTTTTTGGTTTTGTTCGATTAGTTTAGTTACTTTTGTTTCAATAGTTTGTAATGTTTCCATGTTTTTATTCCTCATTTCTTTTATTCTTTTTTATTGTACTTGTTACCTACGATTATATACTGGATCTTTATTCCTCATTGTTCTCCTCTTTTTCAAAACAAAAAGAGACGTAACAAAAAGCCACTTAGCTTTAATGTTACGCCTCTAGTTTTCTAGTCAGCTATCTTTCTTTAATTGTTGTTTCAATCTGGACAATATTACCATCTTGACTGGTAAATACTACACTTCCAAAGTCTGGTATTTTTTTCATTTCTATTATACCATTTTTGATAAAAATAATAAAGTTATCCTGTAAAAATGTCGTGTAATCTTTGTTAGAATTCATCTGTTTTTCCTCTCTTTTTTAGTGTCATATATTTAACATATCTTCTATTCTGTTAAATTTGAGCCGTTTTCTCAATCCCTTTTGTATCAAGGGGATAGATCTATTTTGCGTTTTTTAATTTACATTTTCTCAATGTGTTAAATTAGAAGAGTATTTAGGCATTAATTTTTACTAATTTATGACATGATTTTCAATTCTGTTTAACTATCATACTCACAATTTCAAAAAGGTAGTCATTTTTGAATATCTAGTGACTACCACTTGCACCTTACAGCCCCAAGGGTTTATAAAATGCGTAGTCAGGTAGTCACCTCACTCCAAAAAAAATAAATAATAAACCCCTTTAATCTATTCATTCTATTTACTTTATAAATAATATAAAATAACTACTTTTTAATATAAAAGTCAATAATATTAAGGGTTTAGGGGGGTAGTCAGTAAAATCTTAAAAACTACCCTTTTTTCTAATTCCTTTTTATTTAAAGGCTCTAGCCACTCTCTGAATGGTAGTCATTTTTTTAATTAGTAACTACCCTAACTACCTTTTAGGTTTTGAGTACCCAGGTTTAACGCTTTTTCCAAATTTTAGATATAGTAATATCTGGTTCTATCTGTAACTGGGTAATGGTACATATTTTTTGGAAAAGGTAAGGCCAAATAACGTTCCAAATCCTCAAGTGTTTCATCTGTAAACTTGTAACGACTTCTAACATCATTTACTAACTTTTCATGCTCGTCTGTGAGCATTAGAGACTTGTTTGACTTCCAAGCCACCACCATAGCACCCCAAAAGGCTCTACGGTCTTTCTCCGTCCATTTTCTGCCCTTATAGGAGTTATCTTTATGGACTTCTGCAACCAGGAAGCGCCTTTCTCCTGTTAGGTCGTTCAAATAATCATGGTCATTAGTTGCTCTAACAATGATAAAACTCTTAGGTAGTCGTCTATCACTAGAAGCGTAGGGCGGTCTATACTCTAGCTTGGTTTCTGTAATGAACTTCTTCAACTCTGAAAAACTAGCCTTTTTACTGGCCACCATTTCATCATCAAATACACACCAATTTCTAACCATCCTAGCCTTGTCATCCTTATCTGTGAAGGTCTCAACCGTTGTGAAATACTTGTGAGTGAAAAGACCTTCAAAAAATTGAGTCTTTCCCACTCCCTGCCTTCCAGTCAAATCCAGGACAAAATCAAACTTAATAGAGGGGTCAAATACCTTAGCAACCGCCCCACGGAAAAACAAATCCATGATAATGCGGTTATATTCATCATCTTTGATATTCAGATAATGCCTTAAAATAGCAAAGGGGTCACGCTGATTCACTAACTCTCTATATTCGCTTTCGCAAGATTCCAAATAGTCTTTTAAAGGATTGTAGCTATGCTCACCAGCCACCACCTCCAAAATATCAGCGATATCCCCTTTTTTATAATCTATCTTGTACTTTGTAGCAATATAAGCCCTAATCTCTCTAATAATTAGGTCGTCAATGGTTCCACTTAAGGTTCTACCGTTCAATTTTGTTGCTTTTGTCACATCAATTTCATAAGTAAATGTATTGTACTGTATCGCCCCCTTCAGTTTGCTATCTCCACTTAAAATCTTCTTAAGATTGTCCAAGGTAACCGCAAAGCCTTTCCCTTTGGTTTTCGGTGTTAGATTCAGACTATTATTATCCTCGTCAGTCTCTCTTGCTTGGGTCAAGTTCACCACGGTAGACGGTGTTTGCTGTTGCTCTTCCTCAATGATTTTACTTACAATGTCATTGCTATTCAAAAGCCACCTCCTTATAGAATTTTGTTGCTACTTCAAGGAAATAACTGGCCAATTCTTTCCGTCTGACAATAGTAGAAAACAAGTCCACTAACTGACTAAAACTGTAACCATTGACAAATAATAATCGGACTAGTGTAGCCGTCTCATACCTGGTATAGATACCATTACAGATTAAGTCAAAAATCCACCCTTTCAACTCCACGCCGAGCCCCTGCCTTTGCTCAGTCAACTTGTTTACTTCTAAATCTTTCAGGATCGTCAGCAATTCAGGACTAGCCAAGGTAATTTCTAATGGTCTAGCTAGTTCCCATACTTCCCTATCACTCTTTTCGTCTCGGATAGCTACATATAAGCCTTTGTAACGAAAATCCGTCAGTCCCTCACCTATTGGCTCGTAGTATACAAACTTATAGTGATTTCCATTCTTCCAAACTTGGGTAGGGGTAGACTTTAGAAAGGCAAATAATGCTAATTTGTCAGCTGATAAAACTAACTCAATAAATCGCATTGCTCCACCCCTAAAAATTTGAGAATATCCGTAACTCTGTAATAGACTTTTCTAGTATCTTCTAGTGGTGGTTGGTATCGCCTTAATCCTGCACCTTCCCACTTTTGCAAGGTTTTATACTTTATGCCTAACTCTTCCATAATTTCTTGTGCTGACATTAAACCAGTTAGCCGTGGTTTTGGTATTTCCCGAACTGCTAGATAATTTTCTATTACTGTACTAATTTTGTCTGTTAAATCGTGTTCACTTTCTTTACTCAAACTAAACATACTTATCCCCCTTTACTAACCATTCCAAGTTGGATATACCGCCCATAATAAGGATCTAAATCATTACTTGATTTTTCTGATAGATTTTTAGGATTTACTTCCATACGTTTGTCAATAAGTTTTAAACAAAGGAATATTACTCCTATAACTAAAAGCAAGATAACTGCCTGTGTATTGGTTAAATCTAATTCGTTCATATTAAGACCTCGCTTTGTAATTCTTGATGTATAACTGTTGTATTTCATGTTCCATTTTTAGAAATGCTTCCACTTCTTCTATGGATACTTTTTTATTTACAAAATCAACTAAAAAAAGGTATAAGTTTGGATTTTCCTCTTTTGCTCTAGCTATTAGAGCATCAAATTTAACTTGTGTTATGTTATCTAGGTCTAGTGTCATTGCATTTCCTCCTCAAACTTCTCTATAAGACAATCTTTGTTTACTTTTTGAGTTCCATTTTTAGAGTTAAAAAGAATTTCTTTTAAGGTTATAGTAGCCTCTAAATACTCCTTTTCAGCATGTTCTATATACGCCTGTTGCTCTGCTTCGTTATCAAAAAAGTGCTTAGCTTGACGTTTAAAGAACGCTTGTCGCATAGCGTCCATTTCAAAAACACCAGAGTGGAAAAACATTCCAGTAGTACTTTTAGAGACTGACTCGATTTTATGACTTTCATTCAATTCAGGAAGTTCAATCCAAAGTAAGCGGTGTAAATTTTCTTTGATAGCTTTTAATTGTCCTGATAAGAGTCCTATTCTTAAAAAATCATTGTTTTCGTCTGCTTGGTGTAATTCCATACTAATTCTATCCAAGCTTTTAGCGATAATATCGTATGTTGTTTCTGCCATATTGTTTTCCTGTGCCTTTTGTTTGTCGTTTCCTATACAGTTTTCCCACCACTCCAAACGCTGGGCGATTGCCCCAAGTTGGCGGACGCATGTAGTGATGTTTCGTGGGTAATCACCCACATTTTTTCTAAACAAGTGCTTAGAGTCGCCGTGTCAGCACTCATTTTTCAAAACCTTTTCTAATTGCTTGCCTGCACTTCGATTTTCTTAGTTTTTCTTCGTTTCGTTTTCGATTTGATCGCCTAATCTTTTCCAGGCTCTATCAAATTCTTCACGTTGAATTTCTTTGCTATGTAATTGCCTTGCTAATTCCATACCTCTACGCATGAATCTAGCAAAATGTGTCTTTTCTTCCATCCCTAGCTCTCCATCATGTCATAAAGTAGGGCGTAGTATTTATCTGGAATCCTATCCAAGGCTTTCAGTCCGTCATGTTCTGCTTTTTGTCTAGTTTCTGCCTTAACCGTGCTATCAAAGGCGATAGAAAAGGCGTTTAACATAGCCTTGTATCGGTCTACACTCTTCAAATAGCGACCACGTTCCCCAAGTTCCTTGTCTTCCAGTTCTTCTTTTACAGTATCGTCCAAGAGTTCAAACTTAGTGTAAACTCCTTTTTCTACTTTGAAACCTAGTCGCTTGTTTTGTCTGAGATTGTAAAGATTAACCTTGCAACTGTCTAGGTTACGGTAGCCTAACACTCCTGCGATTTCTTCTAAGTTTTTGCCCTCTAACTCAGGCAATTTTTCAGCAATATCCTTGAATTTTACTGCTTGATGTTGTTTTCTCATTGTATACCTTGTCTTTCTATGCTATAATCAAGGTATAGAAAAAATATCTATACCCTAGATTTCGTCGCTTGCTCTCCTCGACCAAAATTTGAGCAAGTGACTTTTTTTGTTGCCTTTTTCATGCTTTTTGCCCTGATTTGGGCTTATAAAGCAAGTCTTTGTTTTCTATCAGTTCCATGATCCAGCTGATTCCCTGTTCTACCGTCTCAAGAAATGCGCCCAGGTCTTCACTATCCAAAGTCTCGTAGTTCATGCAAAGATATTCGGCTAGTTGTCTGTCTTTCTCAACTAGCTTTTTAAAATCCTTGAAATACTTAGGAATTTTTAACCCCTTGGCATTTGTAACAGTCTTAAAATCGTTATCCATTAGTTCGCTCCCTTCTTCTTTTGTCAGTGCTTACCACCTAAGACAGTACCATATGAATTTACTGATTGGGACAGGAGACAAAAACCGTTATAAATCCTTGATACTGCCATAGGTAGCAAGCACCTTAATCTAGCAAAAACTAGCTAGTCTGATAAATCAATCTCCAGTGGTAAAGCACCATGTAAGAAATCTGTAAATATAAACTAAAATAGTGATCAATTGACTCCTTTCTAATAATCTTCTGCAAGCCACTGCATAGCCTTTTGGTAAATGCTCGGCTTTACTTCGCCACCGTTCCGAATTTTTCTATAGGTGACTTGTGTAACTCCTATTTCTTCGCTTGCTTGCTTAGCAGTCAATTTCTTGTCTGCCTGCTTTCGGCGAATCGCTTTTGCTTGTGCTAAGGTAATAAGCAATGAAGTTTCTCCTTTCTTTTGCTAACAATTTGTTAGCTTGATTGTAGTATAGCGTATTTTTTGTTAGCTGTCAATAGTTAAATAACAAAAAAGTGAATTTTTTGTTAGCTTTTTATCATTTTGTGATATAATTAAAAATGAGGTAATATGCATGAACAAACTAAAAGAATTGAGACAAAAAAAAGGCGACACACAAGAGGATGTCGCTAGAGCCATGGGCGTGACCCGTAGAGGGTACCAAAAATGGGAAAACGAAGAAAGCCAAATCAAACCAGACAAAGCCCAACAGCTCGCTGACTACTTTGGGGTAAGTGTTGGTCATCTTTTAGGCTATGAAGATAATTTTATTGAAACAGTAAAAGAACTTAGTCAAAAAGATGGTTCAGATGAAGCTTTTTTTAAAGCTTTTAGAGCATACTATGAATTAAAAATGGCTGATGGTACTGAGAGGATATTAATTTTAAAAGGGGAAGATTTTCTAAATAGGTATCGTGAAGAAATTTTAAAAAGCCTCATTCCAAATTTTAATGAGTTAAGCAAGCATGACATAGAAAAATACTTATCAGATGATAAGATTATTAACGAAGCAGAGCAAAAACTTAATGATTTTCTATTTACTCTTGGAACATTAAACCCTCAAGAGGTTCAATTATTGGTAAACTTCATCTCTCTATCTGAAGAAGATAAACAGATTGTGTTAAACCTATTAAAATCGTTGTCAGATAAATAACAAATAAAATATGTATAACAAGGAGTAACCCCCATGGGATTTTTTGACACTGTAAAACAAGAAGGTAGTTTTTCTACTGCATCTGGAGTAAATGGACTACACTACGTTGTCCTCCAGGTAACTTTGAAAGAAAAGTTTTTCGGTACTGGATCAGGAAACCTTACAGAATTAGAAGATGTTATCAATAA
>QWCL01001475.1_pt1 | contig 10590 bp, 6 predicted proteins | sample 1972551 | NCBI WGS metagenome assembly QWCL01 (sample SAMN09866709, study PRJNA288562) | Human oral metagenome isolate term2_saliva, whole genome shotgun sequencing... | isolation source: mouth | host: Homo sapiens | place: USA: California
GGGTATCATTCCTAATAACAGCTACGACCGTTATAACTTTGCATTCCGCAATACAACAACGTTCTTGCACGACAAGATGACCTTCGACTTCAACTTCAATTACATCAAGGAGCATGATAAGAACTTGACAGCTCAGGGTCAGTACTTCAACCCATTGACCGCTGTTTATCTTTTCCCACGTGGTGAGAGCTTTGACGCTGTTCGTACATACGAGCTTTACGATGTGACAAGAGGTATCAATGTTCAGAACTGGAACTTCGGTGATGCGTTGAGTATGCAGAACCCATATTGGGTAGCCAACCGCATGGTTCGTTCAAACAACCGCAGCCGTTACATGATCAGTGCAAGTCTTAAGTATAAGATTTTCGACTGGATGGACGTTGTGGGTCGTTTGCGTTGGGACGATGCAGGTACAAAGCAGGAAGACAAGCGTTACGCTTCAACAACCAACCTCTTTGCTCACTCAAAGTATGGTTTCTATGGATATGACAAGGTGAATGACCGTTCACTCTATGGCGACTTGATGTTCAATATCAACAAGACATTGAACGACTTCTCAGTATCAGCCAACCTCGGTGGTTCGTTCACACGTAACAAGTATAACGTAACAGGTTTCCAAGGCGGTTTGAAGGCACCTTCAAACTTGTTCACTCCAAACGCAATCGATTACGGTTCAGCAACCGCTGACAACCGTCCAATCTTCACAGACCATGCACACAAGATTAACTCACTCTTCGCTAACGTAGAGTTGGGCTGGCGCAGTATGCTGTTTATGACTGTAACAGGTCGTAACGATTGGGATTCAGCTTTGGACGGTACCGACAATGTATCTTTCTTCTATCCATCAGTGGGTATGTCAGCAGTCATCTCTCAGATGGCTACACTTCCATCATGGATTAGTTACATGAAGGTGCGTGGTTCATGGGCATCAGTAGGTTCGGCTATCTCTCCAAACATCACCTCACCATGGCGTTATCAGTATAACCCAGCGTCAGGTACTTATAGCACCGTAACTTATAAGTTCCCATCAAACTTCCGTCCAGAGCGTACGAACTCTTGGGAGGCAGGTTTGACCTCTCGTTTCTTCAATAATGCACTTACTTTGGATGTTACTGTTTATCAGTCTAACACCCGCAACCAGACCTTCCTTCGTCCTATCACAGGTAGTCAGGGATTCTCTTCTGAGTATGTACAGACCGGTAACGTAAGAAACCGTGGTATTGAGCTTGCATTGGGTTACAGCCATACATGGGGCAACTTCGCATGGAACACTAACTTCACTTACAGTGCTAACCGCAACAAGATTGTTGAGTTGCTCAACGATCCTAACGAGGTTATCAACCAAGGTGGTTTGAATGGTGCTAACATCATCCTTAAGAAGGGTGGTACGATGGGCGACCTCTATATGACCAGTGTATCAAAGGCATCTGCTGATGCACGCGACAAGGGCGGTATCGCAGTAAACAATGGATTGGTATCAGCTGAAAACTACTATGCCGTAGTAGGTGGTGAGAACCCAATCTGGTCAGAGTATATCTACAGTGCAACCAACGCACGTATCCAGGAGGCACACCTCGCTTACACCTTCCCACGTCGAATGTTGGGCGGTATGGAGCTGACACTCGGTTTGACAGCTAACAACCTCCTCATGCTTTACAACAAGGCACCATTCGATCCAGAGGCAACAGCATCAACAGGTACCTACTATCAGGGCTTCGACTACCTCATGCAGCCAAGCCTTCGCACACTTGGTTTCAACGTGAAGCTGAAATTCTAAACATTTAACCACTCATTTAATCGAAATATAAATGAAAAAGATTAATATATATAAGGCGGTCACAGCTTGTACATTCGCAAGTGTGATGCTATGCTCAATGTCGTCTTGTACAGACGGATTCCAAGAGGCAAACCGTCCTGGAACGGGTGCTTCTCTCGAAGACTTGTCGCGCGACAACTATCAAACCTCTTCTTTCCTCGTACAGATGGAGAACGAGGCTTTCCCTGAGCAGGAGAATGCTTACCAGATGAACGAAGACCTTATCGGTAACTACTTGGGTCGTTACATGACCTATGCTAACAATGGTTTCGCTGAGAAGAACTTTGCTCGTCTCAATGCTCCTAATGGTTGGGTACGCTATCCGTTTAAGGATTCTATGACAAAGACGGTGTCTGCTTTCAAGGCAATTGACAATGTGACAAAGGGTGAAGGACCAGTTTATGCTTGGGCATTGATTCTCCGTGCACAGTCGTTCATGCGTCTTACAGATATGTATGGACCACTTCCTATCGGTGCTGATGCTACTGATGGTAATGCTTACTCTTCTCAAGAGGATGTTTATAAGAGCATTATCGCTGACCTCAACAAGGCTACAGACGTCATCAAACCATTGGTTGCTTCTAACCCTAATGTTACTATTGCTGAAGAGTTAGACAAGGTTTATCAGGGTAAGATGGCTAAATGGTTGAAGTATGCGAACTCTTTGAAGCTCCGTATTGCTATCCGCATCCGTTATGTTGAGCCAACATTGGCAAAGCAGTTGGGCGAACAGGCTGTACAGGACGGTGTCATCACAAGCAATGACGACAACTGCGCTATTGCTTATACACCAAACGGACAGTATAAGACATCTGTAGAGTGGGGTGATAGCCGTGCTTGTGCCGACCTTGAGAGCTTCCTCACAGGTTACAACGACCCACGTCTGACGAAGTTCTTTACCCCAGTAGAGGGCGGTATTCGTCTAGTAATCGGCTGTCGTGCCGCTGCAAAGATTGGTAATAAGACCACAGCAGGTAAGGCTTACTCAGCTGCAAACATCAAGATAGACAGCAAGGGCGTATGGCTCACGGCTTCAGAAATGGCTTTCTGTCGTGCAGAAGGAGCTTTGGCAGGCTGGAGTAATATGGGCGGAAGCGCTAAGGACCTCTATGAAGAAGGTGTGAAACTCTCCTTCGAGCAGTGGGGTGCAGGTTCTGCAACAGCCTACTTGGCAGATAACACATCAACCGAGAAGAATTATGTTGACCCAATCAGCGAGTACGGTGGAGATGTTAGTGCGGTCAGCAATATCACTATCAAGTGGGACGACTCTGCTACTGACGAGCAGAAGATGGAGCGTCTAATTACTCAGAAGTGGATTGCAATGTTCCCTAACGGACAGGAAGGCTGGAGCGAAATCCGTCGTACAGGCTATCCAAAGGTGTTCCCTCTGGCACAGTCAACAGACTATAGCGGCTACCAATAACAAAGCAAACTATATTAAGGCTGTACAGCTGTTAAAGGGTAATGACGACTATGCAACCAAGATGTGGTGGCAGCGTTAAACGATATCTATCATACAATAAACATTCGATAAAAAATGAAGAATTTAATAAAGATATTCTTGCTTTCAGCCTGCGCTGCAACGGCTTTCACTGCCTGCAGCGACTGGACTGAGACAGAGGCAAAGGACGGAGCTGACCTTACTCACACAAATAAGTCTGAGGCTTACTATGCTCAACTTCGCGACTATAAGAAGACTGACCACTCTGTAGCTTTCGGTTGGTTCGGTAACTGGACGGGTACTGGTGTTACCCATGAGAACTCTTTGGCGGGTCTTCCTGACAGTACTGACTTCGTTTCTCTTTGGGGAAACTGGAAGAATCCAACAGCGGCTATGCTGAAGGATCTCCGCTTTGTTCAGAAGACAAAGGGTACAAAGGTGCTCATCAGTTGCCTTGTATTTGACATTGGTGACCAGATTACTCCAACCAATACTGACTCTACCCTTACATGGAAAGAGTGGCGTCATAAGTTCTGGGGATGGGGCAGCGATGAGGCTTCACAGATTGCAGCTACTGAGAAGTATGCAAATGCTATCTGCGACACTATCGCTAAGTATGGTTATGATGGTTTCGACCTCGATGCTGAACCTTCATATGCTCAGCCTTTCCAGACCGATAAGGAGCTTTGGCAGAACGCTAAGGTGATGGAGGCTTTCGTAAAGACAATGGGCAAGCGCATCGGTCCTAAGTCTGGTACTGATAAGATGTTCGTTATCGATGGTGAGCCTGACGCTATGGCTGCTCAGTATGGCGAATACTTCAATTACTTCATCCTTCAGGCTTATAACTCTTCTGGTAACAGTGATTTGAACAGTCGCTTTACTGCTCAGGCTACTCACTTCCAGCAGTATCTCACACCAGAGCAGGTGGCTAATAAGCTCATCGTCTGCGAGAACTTCGAGAACTATGCTGGTAAGGGTGGTGTAGACTTCCGTTTAGACAATGGTCAGACCCTTCCTTCACTCTTAGGTATGGCTTACTGGAACCCTGTTTACAATGGCGTAACCTATCGTAAGGGTGGTGTAGGAACCTATCACATGGAGTACGAGTATACAGTATCTGGACAGACAGGCAACTATCCTTTCTTGCGCAAGGCTATCCAGATTATGAATCCATCAATCCAATAATCAAGACATTCAAATTATGAAATACAATATTTCTAAGCTTTTCATCGGAGCCGTAGCTATGGCTTCTCTGACAATGCTGGCTTCTTGTGAGAATGCTGAATATTCGCCTCTTTCTAATCAGGCGTATATCGCACAGACCAATACTAATGGTAACTCAAGTCAGAATATTACTATCGGTACGTCGGCTGTCACTTCTTCTGTGAACGTGCGTCTCTCTGACCTTGCTACACAGGACTACACCTTCGAGGTGGTAAGTGACACAACGGCACTCGCTGAATACAACCAGCGTAACGAGACTTCTTACAAGCCACTGCCTGCAACTCTCTACTCACTCTCTTCTAACGAGGTGAAGATTGAGAAGGGTAAGTCGGTTTCTTCTGATGTGACACTGACGATCAACCCATTGACACAGGCACTGAAGGACAGCGGTCAGAAGTATGCTGTTGCCCTCCGTCTGAAGAGTAAAGATGGCAAGTATGACGTCCTGAACTCTGGTAGTTCAATGGTTTACATCCTCGATCAGGTTGTTTATCAGGCAGTGCCAATCATTAACGCTACACATAACATCCACTTCGCAATGCGTCAGACCTATGACCTTTCACAGTGGACTGTCGAGATGAACGTGAATATCAGCAAGCTCGGTAAGGGTCTTGGCGAACTTAACAACCAGACACTCTTCGGTGCATGGGGTAACGATGGTGGCGAGATTTATACTCGTTTCGGTGATGCTCCTATCGAGGGTAACCGTCTGCAGATTAAGACACAGGGTACGCAGATGAACAGTAAGCAGCTCTTCAACGCTAACCAGTGGTATCACCTCGCATTCGTTTGCACAGGTACAAAACTCTACCTCTATGTAAACGGTGCGCTTGATAACTCTATGGACCTCCCTGGTAAGGCTACTAACCTCAGCAACCGCTTCAACTTCGGTAACACTGATTACCTGAAGGCAGACGTGAAGGTGAGCGAGTTACGCTTCTGGACCGTGGCTCGTACACAGGCTCAGATTGCTAACAATATGTACGCTTGCGATGCTAAGAGCACCGGCTTGGAGGCATACTGGAAGCTCAACGAGGGTCAGGGCGATACCTTCAAGGATGCAACAGACCACGGCAACACCGGTAAGTGTGTAGCTGTTCCAACCTGGGAGCAGAACGTAAGAATCGATGGTAAATAAGTCAAAAGGAAACTCAAATATGAAAATAAACGTATTCAAGTCAGTGCTGGCAGCCTCTTTGGTTGCTGCCACACTGGCATCTTGTCAGAGCGAGCCAGAAGTTGGTAGCACGCTCTACCCAACTGCAGAAGAGAACTACTCTGCGAAGGCTTACCTCTATACTGGTACCAGTGACGGCAACAAGTTGTTGCTCGCTGGTGAGAAGTCTGCATCAGCTGTTACCTTGGCGAATGATAGCGCAAAGTTCTATGTTCGTCTCTCTTCTCCAGCAGAGAAGGATGTAACAGTAACATTGGCTGCTACATCTGATGGTGTTGAGGCAAATAGTAGCGAAGAGGTGATGAGCACTGACGCTATCAGCCTTAGCAAGACATCTGTAACCTTCGCTAAGGGTCAGCAGGTATCTGAACCAATCGTCGTTAAGTTGGTGAATGGCGATGCCCTCAAGAACTTGGCTATGTTGAAGAACGGCGTTACATCTGTTGTTATCAAGAGTGTTGACGGCGCTGAAACAGCAAAGATGAGCACGAAGGTTGCAGTAGCAACCAACTTCTCTTTCGACAACATCAATGCTTCTGGTACCCTCGATACCGACAAGCAGGTTGCTCTGACCGACTACACAATGTCAACATCCCTCAATAATTCAAATGCAACAAAGTTGAATGATGGTGATAACGATACTTATGTGTACTCATATACCTATTATGAGCCAGACTTCACAATGACATTCAATAAAGCGAAAACATTGTCGGGTATTGGTATCCTCTGTAACTACACAAGCTATGGATATGGTGTGAAGAAGGTAGCTGTATCTACCAGCTTAGACGGTAAGACATGGATAAAGATGGGTTCTGCTACCACAGCAACTCAGTATGATGACGAAACCCCATTCCCAATCGTCTTCAATACGCCAGTAACATGTAAGTATGTTAAGTTGACAATCCTCGAAGCCTTTGACACAAGCGAGTATCCTCGTTTCTTGATTGGTGAGATTGGCGCTTACGAATAATCCTTAACCTATGTGCGTTCATTGTAGCGCACTCCCCCCTCAGCCCCCGAAGTACCCCTTACTTCGGGGGCTTTTTTTAAAAATTCACAATCCTTTATTAATTCACAATTCATAATTCATAATCCATAATTATGATTACTACGGTTAACTGTGATTTATCGCTACAATTAACTTGTCTACTCGTAAACCTGTCAACTCGTCAACTACAAATTATGATTACCGATGTTAACTGTGGTTTACGCGAATGACACGAATTCTTTAGCAATAAGGATTCGTGCAATTAGAGAAATTCGTAGTTCATTAATGGTACATATCATAAAGTTCAATGTTCAAACCTCAAAGTTCAAAGGATAAAATGTTCAAACCTCAAAGTTCAAAGGATAAAAGGTTCAAATCATAAAGATCAAAGGATAAAAATCATTAGCGCAATTAGTGAAATTCGTAGTTGTTATGACTTTACAATAATGATTAGAAAAATTCGTAATATGTATTCGAATTTCTTTTACATTTTAGTTGATGAAAGGGTAGGGGAAAGGGTTAAAAATGTATTATTTCGGAGTCTTTGTAAGTATTTTATTCTCAATTAGTTGTGATGATGTGTTTTTAAAGGTGCTTAGTAAGGTTTCAAAAGGGCGTTAGTTAGGACCTTAAAGGGCATCTTTTGCAAGCCAAGTGGGCGTTAATTCGAACGTAATTTGTGCCCTTTACAAAAACTGATTGTGAAAAAATTAGACAAAAAGGTGAGCCTTCCATAAGGCGGGAAGTAATCACCGAGCCCCCTGTAAAAACATTTGTTTATTGTGTACATTTTGTCTTAGTGTGTCTGTTCTTTAACTTGCAATTCGTGTCATTTGTAGTTCTTTCAATCTAAATGTGTTTATTCTGTTTAAAACTTGATTATTCTGTCTTCTTCGATTGATCAAATGAATATTCTGTCTTTCAATTGTTAATCTAATGTTATACGTCATCAAATAAAGTATATCTTAAAGTTGCTACTACTTAACGAATAAGAAAAGTATTATTGTGGCACAATAATGTCTATTTTTCTTGGAGTTGTATTATGAAATGCTTAATTTTGTAGTTAATACTTTTGGCAGAATGTTCTATAAATGGAAATGATAATTCTAATTTAATTCTTTTTAGAGTAAAAATGATTCTTCGGATATAACTACTTAAATGGATTGCATAGAGTGCATAATGTTATATTGGTGCTCAAATAAGTACAACCACTTTTGATAGTTTTATCAAGTTTATTGGAGTATAGTAAGTGGAAAATCATGATTTATAAAGCCTACATTAAGTAAGAATGCTATGGGTAAGTTCAATGAGAATATAAATAAAGGTTATGGTAATAAAAGAAGAAGTTCTTGAACTCTTGCAAAGCACAGAGACTTATAGAATAGAACGTACGAGTTCAACAGGTGATATGGATAAGTTTCAGGAGGCTATTTGTGCTTTTTCAAACGATTTGCCAAATTCCCGAAAGAAAGGTTATCTTATTTTGGTGCTTATGACAATGGGACTTTATCTGGACTAAGAGTTGATGATGCCTTGATGAAACGAATAGCGGGGATTCGCTCTGATGGCAATATCTTACCATTACCGATTATGTCAGTAGAAAGGTTTGAGCTTGAAGGTGGTGATTTACTCGTCGTAGAGGTCTCACCAGCTTTGGTTCCACCAGTTCGATATCGTGGTCGTACCTTTATTCGTATAGGACCTCGTCGGGACATTGCAACAGAGTCAGAAGAAAGAGTCCTTTTGGAGAAGAGAACATCTTATATGGCTACTTTTGATGCCACTCCTTGTTTTGGATCATCATTAAAGGATATTGACACTCAGTTTATAAAATATGAATATCTTCCACAGGTAATAGATGCTGATATTCTTAAGACGGATAAACGCTCTTTGCAAGAGCAATTGGCAGCAATCCATCTTTATGACATAGTTCATGACTGTCCTACGAATGCAGCCATTGTGCTTTTTGGGATAAATGCCTCTTTCTTTCTTCATGGCTGTTATGTTCAGTATGTGCATTTCGCAGGAGAAGATACAGGAAGCGAAATTCTTAACGAAAGGCAGATGCGGGGAAGTCTATGTTCGATACTACCTAAGTTGGAGAGTTTTGTAAAAGATGCTATTGTCACTTCACGTCCAATGCCTGTGAGTATGCTACGAGAACAGATTGTGTTTAACTACCCAGAACTCGCACTTAGAGAGCTACTGATGAATGCTTGTATGCATCGTGATTATCAATCAAATATGCCTATAAGAATTTATCAATTTAGCAATCGTATAGAGATTCTCAATGCTGGAGGCTTATATGGGGAGGCTCGTCCAGAAAACTTCCCTACGGTAAATGATTATCGTAATCCTATTATTGCAGAGGCTATGCGTGGTATGAAGTATGTTAATATGTTTAACCGTGGTATTCAGCGTGTTAAAAATATGCTAAGGGAGAATGGAAATCCAGACCCCATCTTCAATGTCGGTAAAGTAACTGCTTTCGAGGTGACAATACAGCCATCTTTGTCACTTAACTTAGTCACTGATGGAGAAAAAGTGACTAAGTCTGTGACTAAGTCGGCAGAGGTAATGAATGAGGTTATTGCCTTATGCCAACAGCCTAAAAGTCTTACTGAAATTATAACCCATTTGGGACTAAAACATCGTAACAATGCTAAAAGTCGCTATATTGACCCATTGATAAAAGGTGGATTTCTTGAGATGACAATACCTGATAAACCCAATAGTAGGAATCAGAAGTATATAAGTGTATTATCTTAGTCACTTAACTTAGTCACTGAAGGAAAAAATGACTAAGTCAGCTGAAATCTTAGAAAGCCCACTTAGCTTAATCTGCCCCCCTTAGTGAGAGTCAAAATGTAAATACTGTTTTCGAATTTCTTTTCAGGTAGACAAGTGAACGAGTTGCTTGTGAAGTAGACATGGTAATATGGTTGACAAGTAGACAAGTTGACAAGTAGACAAGTGAACGAGTTGCTTGTGAAGTAGACATGGTAATATGGTTGACAAGTAGACAAGTTGACAAGTAGACAAGTAGACAAGTGAACGAGTTGCTTGTGAAGTAGACATGGTAATATGGTTGACAAGTAGACAAGTAGACAAGTGAACAAGTTGCTTGTGAAGTAGACATGGTAACATGAGAACAAATTTCTTCTTTATTACAAGTAACTTGTCTAACTCGTCCACTTACCTTGTTACTCTGTCTTTTTCGCAAGCAACTTGTTTACTTGTCTACTCGTTCACTTGTCCACTTATTATGTTACTTTGTCTTTGATACAATCAACTTGTTCACCCGTCTACTCGTTCACTTGTCCACTTACTATGTTACTCTGTCTTTTTCGCAAGCAACTTGTTTACTCGTTCACTTGTCAACTCGTCAACTTACCTTGTTACTCTGTCTTTTTCGCAAGTAACTTGTCTACTCGTCTACTCGTTCACTTGTCAACTCGTCAACTTACCTTGTTACTCTGTCTTTTTCGCAAGTAACTTGTCTACTCGTCTACTCGTTCACTTGTCCACTAACTGTTTATAAATGTTAAATATTAAAGTTAACATAAGTATTATTAGCATTTGAGTTGTTTGGAGTATAGGTGTCATTAGACCAATCTTAAAGAAGGAATACGAAGAAAGGTGTAAATGACTGTTTGTTAACGAGTTGTGGGAATGGGAATGTAAAGCCTTCGACCACAGCAAGACAGTTATAGCCTAAAAACCTAAGTAAAGCGAACAAGAAGTCCCAAATAACCGATGCCTTACTATATAATAAGGTGTAACAAGATGGAATATTGACAATACCTAAAAACAAATGAAACAAAATTAGGAAAATAAATAATAAAAGTTTAAAACCTAAACCTGATGAGAATCTTTAAAGAATCAAAGCAGAAGCATCTGTACTTCTCGGCTGCCTTTGCTCTATCATTAGCATTGGC
>QWCL01002300.1_pt1 | contig 10587 bp, 8 predicted proteins | sample 1972551 | NCBI WGS metagenome assembly QWCL01 (sample SAMN09866709, study PRJNA288562) | Human oral metagenome isolate term2_saliva, whole genome shotgun sequencing... | isolation source: mouth | host: Homo sapiens | place: USA: California
GTCGTAACAGCAGTTTTCTGTCATGAAACAATGCCGCCCAACGCAACCAAAGTGACATTTCATCGTGTTTTCCACTTTCATCTTGTGCTCGGCAGAGGTTATCGAGCACCTCTAAAGTGTGATAAAAGTTATTTTTGTGGGCACGACCATTGCGTGTTTCTACAACATCTAAGGTCACAAGTTCGGGTATAATGAGTTGAAGCAGTCCACAACGATAAAGATCTATGAAGCCTTTGCTTGGCGTTTTTGTCAGCATTATCTTGTTCAACTCGTCGTCAATACGCTCTCCACTGATAATCTTTATGCGCTCGGCATTGCGTTGAAGCGCTTCAAACGTCTCGTCTTCTATAAAGAAATTCAACTGCGTTGCAAAGCGGATGCACCGCAACATGCGCAAAGGATCGTCAGAAAACGTAACATCTGGGTCGAGCGGTGTACGGATAATACCGTCTTCCATGTCGTAAACACCTTCGAAAGGATCAACCAATTGGCCAAACCTTTCTTTGTTCAGACACACCGCTAAGGCATTAATCGTGAAGTCACGGCGGTTTTGATCGTCCTCAAGTGTACCATCTTCAACATGCGGTTTGCGTGAATCGTGGCTGTAACTCTCCTTTCGTGCGCCCACAAACTCAATCTCCATGCCATGAAATTTCACTTGCGCCGTGCCGAAATTACGGAATACTGAGAGATGAGCTCGCTTGCCTAATCGGCTCTTTAGCTCGCTTGCAACTTGTATTCCGCTACCAACGACAACGACATCAATATCATTAGACGGGCGCTCCAGAAACAAATCACGCACGTATCCGCCTACAACATAACACTCAAGTGATAGTTTGTCGGCAGCCTCTGAAATCAAATGGAATATATCTTTATTGAGTAGACGCGCCAAATCAGCGTCAGTTAGATTTCTCATTGTTGCTTAATTTCTCTTAACTTGCTATAAATTGCGTGCAAAGTTACTAAAAATTAGTGCAGAATATGACGTTTTACATAGTTTTTTATAATTTTGCAAACATGAAGAAATATATCTGGTTACTGGCCGTTAGCGCCTCTTTTTGCAGCTGTGCAGAGACACAAGACGAGAAGGCTGCACCTTTAATGGCGCAGATAGAAGCATTATATGATGCAGGAAACTACCGCCAAACACTCGATTCTATCATGTCTTTGAGGAAGGATTTCCCTGAAGCTGTGGAGTCAAGGAAAGCCGCATTGAAGATTTGGCAGAATGCTTCCTTGAAGATGGCACAGGCAGATGTAGCCAAGACAGATTCCACTTTGCAAGCTACTTTACAGGCACTTCATGGCAAGGAAACAAACTTTCGATATAACAAACTGCGTGTAAAGTGCGATTCACTAAAAGCAAGATATGAGGCCATGTGTGGCGTTGTGCGCATGATTCGCTATCGTCAGCAACACCCATAAAGGTCAAGCGAGGCCTTAAAAATTTGGCTGTTTCATTATAAATAAGTACTTTTGCAATCGCAAGGTTTTTGAATTTATGAAACATTCTAACACAGAAGAACAGTTTAAAAACGTCCTAAAGGAGTGCCGAGAGCTATTCAGTAAGAAGCTGCATGACTACGGATCATCATGGCGTATACTACGTCCGTCTTCATTGACTGACCAACTTTTCATCAAAGCTAAACGCATAAGATCTCTTGAAATCAAAAAGAAATCGCTCGTTGGTGAAGGCATTCGTCCTGAGTTTATAGGGCTTATCAACTATGGAATCATTGGACTTATCCAATTAGATCATGGATATGCCGATGCCGTTGATATGACTCCCGAAGAAGCTTTGAGCCTATATGACAAATATGCTGAGGCAGCTTTATCGCTGATGCTTAAGAAAAACCATGATTATGACGAGGTTTGGAGAGACATGCGGGTTAGTAGTTATACCGACTTTATCCTCACAAAGCTCGTGAGAATCAAAGAGATTGAAGACATAAAAGGCCAAACTTTAGTGTCAGAAGGCATTGATTCGAACTATATGGACATTATAAACTATGCCGTGTTTGGTGTTATCAAACTGACAAAAGAAGACTAAATACGTTATTATTGTGAGCCAACGATTACTGAAAATGATAGTCAACCTCTGCCGAATCATCGTGGCAGTGACGTTCATCTTCTCGGGTTTTGTGAAAGCAATAGACCCTATTGGTACGCAATATAAGTTGCAAGACTATCTCGGGGCTATCGGAATGGCTGGTATTCTGCCCAATTGGACATTGCTTGCCGTGGCAGTTTTCCTTGCAGCGATAGAGTTTTGTATCGGCATTTTCTTGCTCTTTGCAATTCAACGCCGACTCATTTCGAAGCTGACAGTGGCCTTTATGGCGTTCATGACGATGGTAACCGTGTGGATAGTAGTGGCAGATCCGGTGAAAGACTGCGGCTGTTTTGGCGATGCTTTGCATCTAACAAACACAGAAACACTGATAAAAAACATCGTGCTTCTTGTCTGTTCACTCGCCATTATGTATAGACCTCTGGCGATGTTTCGATTCGTTTCGAAAAGCAATCAGTGGATTGTCACGAACTATACCATTGTATTTATCTTGGTGAGTAGTGGCTTAAGTCTATACTATCTGCCTATCTTTGACTTCCGACCTTACCATATTGGTGTGAACATTCCACGCGGAATGGAGATTCCTAAAGGTGCAAAGTTGCCGCAATTCAAAACAACTTTCATCATGGAGAAGAACGGACAGCGCAAAGAATTCACGCTTGACAACTATCCAGATGCCTCTTGGAAGTTCATTGATAGCAAGACTGTGCAGACAAGTGAGGGGTATATTCCGCCGATACATGACTTCTCTATCACTGACAATAAAACGGGATTAGACCTCACTAACAGTGTACTTAGCCACAAAGGCTATACATTTCTGCTGATCGCTCCACATTTAGAGACGGCCGATGACAGCAACTTTGGCGACATAGATAGACTCTATGAATATGCTCAAAGCTATGACATTCCGTTCTATTGCCTAACAGCAAGCACGACAAAAGCTATCAAACGATGGATTGATTTAACGGGAGCTGAGTATCCATTTTGCATCACAGATGAAGCTGTTTTGAAGACAATCATCCGCAGTAATCCTGGACTTTTGTTACTAAAAGACGGCACAATCATCAATAAATGGAGCCATAACAACCTCCCCAATGAAGCCAAACTATCGCGTCCTATCAGCCAATCAAGCTTGGGAAAGATGCCAAAAGACAGCGTGCCAGCTAAGATATTAGAAATCGTTTTGTGGTTCATTCTCCCCCTAACGCTACTCACTTTAGCCGACCGTTTGTGGGCATGGAGCAAGTGGGTGAGATTAAAAGAGCATAAAGATAAACAGAAATTATATCATCTATTCAATAAAAAGAAAAGTAAAATGAGAAAGAAAATCGTAGCAGGTAACTGGAAAATGAACCTCAACCTGCAAGAAGGTGTTGCACTCGCAAAGGAGATTAACGAGGCAATGACAGCTGAAAAGCCAAACTGTGACGTAGTAATCTGCACCCCATTTATCCACTTAGCAAGTGTTGCTAAGGAGCTAAATGCAAGCTTAGTAGGCCTTGGTGCTGAGAACTGTGCAGACAAAGAGAAGGGTGCTTACACTGGAGAGGTGTCAGCAGAGATGGTTAAGAGCACTGGCGCTCAATACGTAATACTCGGTCATTCAGAGCGTCGTCAGTACTATGGAGAGACAGCTGAGATCCTAAAAGAAAAGGTTTTGTTGGCTTTAAAGAATGGTTTGAAGGTAATCTTCTGCTGTGGTGAGACCCTCGAAGAGCGCGAATCAAACCGTCAGAACGCTGTTGTTAAGGCAGAACTTGAAGGTAGTGTGTTCAATCTTTCAGCTGAAGAATGGAAGAATATCATACTTGCTTATGAGCCAATCTGGGCCATTGGAACAGGTAAAACCGCTACTTCTGACCAGGCAGAAGAGATGCTTTGCTACATCCGTTCTATCGTTGCAGAGAAATATGGCAAGGAAGTTGCAGAAGAAACTTCTATTCTTTATGGTGGAAGCTGCAAGGCTTCAAACGCTCCTGAGCTATTCTCTAAACCAAACATTGATGGTGGTTTGATTGGCGGTGCATCTTTGAAGGCTGCTGATTTCAAAGGAATCATCGACGCTTGGAAAAAGTAATATCACATAATTAATATTGGGAAACAGGACAACGAGTTTCAACTTATTGTCCTGATTTCCCCATATTGTAATCAATTCAATAGGAAATGAAGAAGTTCGCTTGGCTTTTTAGTGTTATCATTTGCATGGCAATTCCATCTCATGCACAAACTTTCCTCGACCATTTGAAAAGGAATTCGGCCGGAAAAGGAGCCGTAACCATCACTCAAAGCAAAGAAATTGACGAACTCGTCAACGGCAGTAAACAGACAAAGCCACAAGTTACGAACGAACAAAAGAAAGAAGTTGTAAAGCCAACAGCTACAACGAATAAGACCGAACCTACCAAGAAAGAGACAAAAACGAATCAACGCGTCGTCACAGGTGACTCTGCCAAGCAGACAGAAAGCAAGAAAGAACAAACCATAAAGCCTGTAGAGCGACGGGAAAAAATAACGCATCAGCGGACAGAATCCAACAATCAACAGCAAGAAGAGGATGAGATTACTATCCCAACTGTTGACATGCGGAGGAAAGTTATGCGTGGAAGCCGCAAGGTAACTGGCTATCGTGTGCAAGCATTTTCAGGCGGAAACTCACGCATCGACAGGCAGAAAGCCGAACAAGCTTGCGCTGCTATCAAGATGAAATATCCCGATCAACCCATCTATGTGCATTTCTACTCACCACGATGGATATGCCGTGTGGGCAACTATCGAAGCTTTGAAGAAGCCAGCGACATGCTGCGCAAGGTGAAAGCCTTAGGCTATCGTCAAGCATGTATCGTCAAAGGGAAGATTACTGTGCAAGATTAGGTCTCACCAAGTGCTGTTTATCGCACGACACTTTGAGACAAACGAAATATCAATGACTATGAATCCAGAAACTGAATTCCGCGAAGGTCTCGACGATCTCGCCACACATTATAAAAGTATACTTACGCTTTTAGGAGAAGACGCCTATCGCGAAGGCTTGGAAAAGACCCCAATGCGCATGGCAAAAGCTATGCAGATACTGACAAGAGGATACAGCCAAGACCCTCATAAGGTGTTAACCGATGCCCTCTTTAAGGAAGATTACAACCAAATGGTTATCGTTAAAGACATCGATTTCTTCGCCTATTGCGTGGAGAATCAAAACGAATTTAAGGGTATCATTCCACAATATACCTTTTTAAAAATAACCTTTCAATTTATTCAACATCAAAGAAAGAAACAGATTATATGAAAAACTTACGTAATTTCTTCGGCTATATGCTTTGTTTGGCAATAGCTTTAACGTCACTCTCATCATGTTTGAATGGCGATGATGAGAAAGAACTGACACTAACTGACGCAGATGTAAGAACAATCTTCGAGACGGGTCAAGGCACTTATGAAGGCAAAATCTATACGGTTACAGAGAACAATGCCGGTACTTTCCTTACCAAAGACTCTGTAAGAAATGTTCAACTAACCATCAATGCCGACTCAACCATACGCGTTAGTGGCATCCCCGACAGCCTTTATGCATCGCTGCTCGATTCATATCATGCACAAAGTAAAGCCGTAAGTGATGAGTTGGCAAAACAAACCACCGTACAACCCGTTAGGAGTAAGATTGGGGCACTTAGCTATTATGACCGCGATAAGACTATATATTCCTATCAAACACTGATATATCAGACAACATTTACAGTCACTTTAAACGGTCAAGCGCAGCAAGTTGTCTTCAAGAATAGCATGTTTGCACTCTACAATACACGTAACCGCGCACTACAAGTAGCGATGAAACCCGCTGAGATTAAAGCCGAAAAAGAATATCTTAGACCATCAAGAAACTACTTCATCTTTGTCTCAACAGCTAAACATTAAATACAAAATGAAATTCATTTCATGGAATGTTAACGGCCTACGGGCCTGTGTTGGTAAGGACTTCTCACAATCATTTGAGTCCTTAAATGCCGATTTTTTCTGTCTGCAAGAAACCAAAATGCAAGCCGGACAGCTTGAACTTCAGTTCCCAGGATATACATCTTACTGGAACTATGCAGAGAAAAAAGGATATAGTGGCACTGCAATCTATACACGAAAAGAGCCACTCGCCGTTAGCTATGGCATCGGAATAGATGAACACGACCATGAAGGTCGCGTCATAACACTTGAATATGACAAGTTCTTTCTCGTCACTGTATATACTCCTAACGCTCAAGAAGAACTGCGACGACTTGATTATCGCATGACATGGGAAGACGCTTTTCAGGCTTATTTGCATCAACTCGATGCGAAAAAGCCCGTGATTGTCTGTGGAGATATGAACGTTGCACACCAGGAAATAGACTTAAAGAATCCCAAAACTAACCGACGTAGTGCAGGCTTTACTGACGAAGAACGAAGCAAAATGACGCAACTGCTGAGCAATGGCTTTACAGATACATTCAGAACGCTACACCCAGAACAGATCACTTACAGCTATTGGAGCTACCGATTCCGTGCACGTGAGAAGAACGCTGGCTGGAGAATCGACTACTTTTTGATTTCCGACAGACTCAAACCTCAATTAAAAGGTGCGTCTATTCACACCGAAATCTATGGCAGCGACCATTGTCCTGTAGAGTTAGACATAGACATTTAAAACAGAATTTGAATGATATCATCCCTTATCGCCTCAACAACCATTGTATTGTTGGGGCGATTTTGTTATACGAATTACCTGTGAATCCGTTCCGCGAAACCTTAATGATGCGCCTCAATACCCTTACAACAACAAATGTGTTAAATCTAATCATTAAACTTTACAACTTCAACTAAATTACGAACGCTATTCAAAGGTTCTGTCAACAAGAACTAAAAATAGACGATTTTCAATGCTTTTATAAGGCACTAACTATCAAAGACTTGCAATATTCATAACAAAACAGAAGATAAAACAACGATAAATTTGCGTGCAAAACAAGGCAGATTGCAAGGCAATCTAAGCCATTTCAGGCGATAAAAAGCATCATTTGAGTGTGTCATTTCAGTCAAATAACAACGCATATTGCCAAGAAACATGGTTAAAGCAGGATGAAACGATGATGAAGTTCCACGATTTAGACCTTATTTTTCCTATTTCAACCTCAACTAAAGTGTTAAAAAACGGCCAATAAAACTTACAAAACAAACATCAAAAAGAAGCTTTGTTATGAGATAAAAACCAACGCTTTAAGCTCAAGAATTATGCAAACGAAGCCATCACTACTAAGTGATTTTACATATCATCCCAATCCATTCCACCATAAACTCCCTGACATTCCAACACAAACAAATATAGGCTGTCGTGTTTTTCCTTGAGAAAAAAGAGATACAAAAATTGGGATTATCATTTCTTTTTCGTTACTTTGTAATCTAAACACATAAAAAAGAACAATGATGGGAAAAGGAAAAAAGGGCGGAAAGCGCATGTCCAAGAAGCAACTTAGTGAGCGTTTGCAAGACTTCTTCGCATCCCAGCCCGGCAAAACACTAAGCTTCAAGGAGATATTCCGAGCCCTGAAATTAGATACTCACCCTCTGAAGATGTTGGCCATCGACATCATGGAAGAGATGACTTGGGATGATTTTCTCACCCGAGTGACGGAAAGTTCATACAAACTCAACACGAAAGGTCAGGTGCAAGAAGGCACATTCATTCGCAAGTCAAATGGAAAGAACTCGTTCTTACCCGATGATGGCGGCACGCCTATCTTCGTTTCAGAACGCAATTCGATGTGGGCAACCAATGGAGATCGCGTCAAAGTGAGCTTCATGGCACGTCGAAAGAAGCACATAAAAGAGGCACAAGTCATAGAGATTCTACAACGAAGTAAGGACCAATTCGTAGGGCGTTTGCGCGTGGATCGCAACATGGCATATCTCATTACGCCTGAAAACACATTCGTACATGACATTATCATCCCGAAGAGAAAACTCAAAGGAGGGAAAGATAACGATAAAGCCATTGTCAAAATCATGCAGTGGCCCGACGCCGAACATAAGAATTTGATTGGCGAAGTGGTTGATGTATTGGGACAAACTGGTGACAACGATGTTGAGATGAACACCATCTTGGCACAATACGGCCTACCTTATGTCTATCCAAAAGCCGTAGAAGAGGCTGCCGAGAAAATCTCTGGAGAAATCACAAAGCAGGATGAAGCAGAGCGAGAAGACTTTCGTGAGGTCTTCACTTGTACCATTGACCCCCGTGATGCAAAAGACTTTGACGACGCACTCTCTATCAAACAGCTCGACAATGGGCAGTGGCAAGTGGGTGTGCACATTGCAGATGTGAGCCATTATGTAACCGAAGGCAGTATCATTGACAAGGAAGCAGTAAAGAGAGCCACAAGTGTTTATCTCGTAGATCGAACCATTCCAATGCTTCCCGAGCGTCTATGTAACTATATATGTTCCCTCCGTCCCGATGAAGATAAGCTTGCTTATAGTGTTATTTTCAATTTAGATGATGAGGCAAATGTAAAAGATTATCGCATCGTTCATACGATTATCCGCAGTAACCGGCGTTATGCCTATGAGGAAGTGCAGGAGATTCTTGAAGCTAATGGCGTCATTGATGGAACAGGAGAGTCTGCACCAAAGGCACCGAAAGGTGGATATAAGGGTGAGAATGCCGACAAATTGGTCACCTTAGACCGTCTTGCCAAGCTGTTACGTGCTAAGCGTTTCAAGGCAGGAGCAGTGAAGTTTGACCGCGAAGAGTTGCATTTCGACATTGATGAGCATGGAAAACCCATACGATGTTACTTCAAACGTTCCCGCGATGCTAACAAACTGATTGAAGAATTCATGCTCTTGGCCAACCGAACAGTGGCAGAAAGTATTGGGAAAACAAAGAAAGGACGCAAAGCAAAGACGCTACCCTACCGCATACATGATAATCCTGACCCGCAAAAGATGGAGACTTTGCGCCAGTTTATCGTCAAGTTTGGTTATAAAGTGAAGACCGATGGCACGAAAGGAGCTATGGCTCGCAGCCTCAACAAACTCATGGATGACTGCGATGGAAGGCCCGAGGCAAAGATGATTCAGTCAGTTGCCTTGCGCGCTATGATGAAAGCGAAGTACAGTGTGCATAACATTGGCCACTTTGGACTGGCATTTGACTACTATACTCACTTCACAAGTCCAATCCGTCGCTATCCCGACACGATGGTACATCGCTTACTTACCCGCTACGCTAATGGCGGACGGAGTGCTAACGAAAAGCATTATGAGGAACTATGTGAGCATTGTTCGGAGATGGAACTTGTGGCTCAGAATGCTGAACGCGATTCAATCAAGTACAAGATGGTTGAATTTATGGCTGAGAAATTAGGCGAAACATACGATGCCCACATTAGCGGTATCACGAGTTATGGCATATATGCCGAGATAGATGAGAACCATTGTGAAGGTATGATCCCTATGCGCGACTTGGGAGATGACTATTATGACTTTGACGAACGAAACTTCTGTCTTATTGGAAGGCGTCATCATCATAAGTATCAACTTGGAGATGCCATCCGAATTCAAGTCGCAAAAGCCAATCTTGAGAAGAAACAACTCGACTTTACTGTGGCAGAATAGTCGGTAAAGCCAAACAAAGAAGGCGCTTTCTCCATGACTTAAATCTAAGAGAAAGCGCTTTTTCAATGAATAATCCCATAGGAATATAGAGTTAAAAGCGTTCATTACACCCAGCGATTTGCCTAAACCAGGAGGGTATTTTCTTTGAAATCGGCAATAAATTAGAAATAACTCACTCAAAAATTTGACACATTACCAACAAACAACTAACTTTGCCGAAAGTGCTAATTGTATGAAACTGAAAATCCATTTCAATCATCGTGAAGAACTATGGAACTCATGGAGTCATGCCGGAGGAATCATCTTGGGCATTGTTTTCTGTGTAATCTTTCTTATATGGTGCTTTCGTGAGCACAATGGTTGGGCCACAGCAGGAGTCATTCTCTATCTCTTTGGCATGCTATGTTCATATATTGCCTCCACGATTTATCACGCATTGTCGGCTTGGAGCAAGTGGAAAGAGCGACTAAGGAAATGGGATCACGCTGCTATCTATTGGCATATAGCCGGCAGTTACTCCCCCATCACGCTCATTGCACTGCGAGATCAGGGCTACTGGGGATTCACTTTGTTTTGCTTTATATGGGTATGTGCCATAGTGGGGACTATCATTAGTTTCATCAATCTCAAGGACCATAGCAACTTAGAGACCATTGCTTTTGTCGGCATGGGACTGAGTGTGTTAATTGCTTTCAAACCACTTGCGAGCTCACTCACTACAAATGCGCTCATGTGGATTATCGGAGAAGGAGCTTGTTACATAACAGGTGCCGTCTTCTATAGCGTCAACAAACGTAAGTATATGCATACCGTCTTCCACTTCTTTGTGCTTGCTGGTAGCGTTTGTCACATCATTGCGGTGTGGGATATACTAC
>QWCL01001531.1_pt1 | contig 10565 bp, 5 predicted proteins | sample 1972551 | NCBI WGS metagenome assembly QWCL01 (sample SAMN09866709, study PRJNA288562) | Human oral metagenome isolate term2_saliva, whole genome shotgun sequencing... | isolation source: mouth | host: Homo sapiens | place: USA: California
TACAGCCTTTCTATGTATATTAACTCTTTCTATACAGGCACAAGAAAATTATTATGGTAAGATTGTTGATAATAAACAGCAACCTATATCTTTTGCAAATGTAGCCTTACTTAATGCTAACGATTCATCGTTTGTTACAGGAGTAACGACAGATGAAGATGGAAAGTTTAATCTTTTAAATGTATCAAAAGGGTTATTAAAGATTTCTCGAATTGGATATAACGACCAAATAATAAATGCAAAGCCTAACACTCCTTTATCTGTAATACTTTCGTCAGCAATAACAAACTTAGAAGGAGTTGAAGTTGCATTGCGCCGACCTATAACACGTATAGAAGGCGACGCTTTGGTTACTTCCATAAAAGGAACTATTCTTGAGAACGTGGGTAATGCCAACGATGTTTTAGGACATCTACCAGGAATTATAACTACTGCAAAAGGCATAGCTGTATTCGGAAAAGGAAAACCTTTAGTGTATATTAATGGAAGAAAGGTGAATAATGACAATTTGTTGGAACAACTTAAATCAAATAAAATTAAAAAGGTAGAAGTTGTTATGAATCCCGGTGCTCGTTATAATGCAACTGTCAATGCAGTGATACGTATTACGTCTGAAAGAGCACCCGGTGAAGGTCTTGCTTTTGATAGCACCACGAAATTAAGCTATTGTGATTATCTGAATGGTTCAGAGATAATCAATGCAAATTATCGTCGTGATAAGCTCGATATCTTTGCCGATTTGGAATATTCAAGGAAGAAAACAAAAGGAAGTAGTAACAATGTGCAGAATACATGGCTCGCGTCGCAATATACACAGAATGTTGATATGAGCCAGAAAGAAACTTCTAAACTGTATGATAGCAGATTAGGATTTAATTATACCATTTCGCCTGTTCACGCTTTTGGATTGTTCTATAAAGTTTCTCATAATCCAAAGGATTTTTGTTCGTTATATAATACACAATCGTGGATAAACAATATTTTGAACGATGAAAACAATGTAGTGGACTACAATAATGCCAAAATAACTACACATAATATAGATGCATATTACACCAATCAGATAGGTAAATGGACTTTAAACACTACCTTTGATGTATTATGGAAGTATGCAAAAGGGAATGAGAATATTAACGAGACGCATCTTAATATAAGCAATCGGACGATAACTTCTACGGATAAGATTTCTTCTCGTATGTTAGCTGGCGAGTTCCATTTATCTCGCCCCTTTTTGAAAGGGCAAATAAATTTAGGAATTGAAATATCTGACAGCCATCGTGATGAAAATTTTGTGAATATAGAGAATGTTCTTCCTTCTAATAATCTATTAATAAAAGAAATAAACACAGCCGTATATTTAGAAATGATGCAACGACTGGGTAAGATAGGCTTCCAAATTGGTGTTCGTTATGAACATATAAACAGTAATTACTATGAAAACAAACAAAAAATAGAAGAACAATCTCGTGTCTACAATAAACTCTTTCCAACAATAATGATGATGATGCCAATAAACAGAGGAATGGTACAGTTGAGTTATACTAAGAAATATAATCGTCCTTTGTATTCGCAACTTGGAGGAAGAGTATCGTATGTAAATAAATATCTTTATCAAAGTGGCAATCCAAATCTTCGTCCATCATACGTTGATAATATCTCGTGCAATATACAATATAGCTGGGCAATGCTTATGCTTAATTATGCACACACAACAGATAAGATAATTACATCTGCACTAGATTATGGTAACGGTAATGCTACTTTATTTAAAAATATGAATTCTGAATACAAAATGACAGAATTACAATTAGGATTGCAAGTATCGCCACAATTCAAACGTTATTATCCTGCTTTAATGGTAGGAATGTTTGTTCCATTCTATAAAGAAATGTATAAAGGAGAAACAAAGTCTTTCAATCGAGTTATGGGCATTGTTAAATTCAATAATATTATTTCTTTAACACCAACTTGTATGCTGAATGCTGATCTTAGTTGGCGCAGTAAAGGCAATGCAGAGAATATGGATATGGCGCAGACTTGGCAAATTAATGCAGGCTTAATGAAACAATTGGGGAAAAATTGGAAAATGAAGCTAATGATTAACGACATATTTAATAGTGCTCGCAAAAATTGTTTCACACTTTATAGTGGAGTTCGAGAAATTGAGATGGCAAAGTTTTTTAATACTCGTTCTATTGAGTGTACATTAACTTATAGTTTCAACACCATTAAATCTAAATATAAAGGAAAAGGTGCTGGTAATAACGAGAAAGACAGATTATAGATAGTCATTAAAAATAATTCTAATTAATGTTCACTGAATTAATAAATCACTATATTCGTATACAGTAAGATCACAGTTCATAATTTGATTTATTGTTGAACTGAGGTACTATTCAGTGAGTGCACAACAAAGTTCCATAAGAAGCTCATTACATTCTTACTAACAATACTAGTTAAACAGTCTCTTCTACAAATAGAAAGAGGCTGTTTTTACATTAGGAAGTCGCAAATACCACTGTTTTAGCGGGATTATCTTTCAGTTTCTCTTATTTTATTTGTATCTTTGCCATATCAGTTGTACGATTTTTACTCTACGAAGATTAGCAAATGTAACAATTGTATAAAACATTGAACAGTCTATTATTGCTCAAGAGTTAATAAGACTTTAGAAAAGGAAGAAGAACCAATAAATCATATAGTGAAAATGAAAGAAGAAGAAACACCCGTAGTATCAACTTATAACAAGGATAATAAGCATTTTTGGGCAGCATTCCTTAATTTGGCACGCCACAATGTCTATATTACAATCAACCATATTAACAAGCTACTGGAAATACGAGAAATCGACAATGACGAGAAAGTATTAGATATCAAAGCTCTTTGGCAAAAAGGTAATAAAGACCTTAATCAGAAAGCTCGGTTAAGAGAACTGATGACAAAACACTTCCCATTCTTGGAAACTGCAATATACACCAAAAACAAAGAAGATAAGAAAGAAGTAAAACAAGAAAAACAAGCCGAAGCACAATCACTTGAAAGCCTAAAGGATTGTTTATTTCTCTTTTTAGAGAAGCTTCAAGAAGCAAGGAACTATTATTCTCACTACAAGTATTCTGAATCTACAAAAGAGCCAATGTTAGAGGAAGGATTATTGGAAAAGATGTATAATATCTTTGACGACAATATCCAGTTAGTGATAAAAGATTACCAACATAACAAAGATATTAACCCTGACGAAGACTTCAAGCATCTTGACAGAAAAGGACAATTCAAATACTCTTTTGCAGATAACGAAGGAAACATAACTGAAAGCGGTTTGCTCTTCTTCGTTTCCTTATTCCTTGAAAAGAAAGATGCAATATGGATGCAGCAAAAGCTTAGAGGCTTTAAAGACAATAGGGAAAGCAAAAAGAAAATGACCCACGAGGTATTTTGCAGGAGCCGAATGCTCTTGCCAAAACTACGATTGGAAAGCACACAAACACAAGACTGGATATTGCTCGATATGCTCAACGAGCTGATTCGTTGCCCTAAATCGTTGTATGAACGCCTGAAAGGAGAAGACAGAAAAAAGTTTGAAGTTCCTTTTGATTCTACAGACGAAGACTACGATGCTGAACAAGATCCTTTCAAAAACACATTGATAAGGCACCAAGACCGTTTCCCTTACTTTGCATTGCGCTATTTCGACTATAACGAGATATTCGCAAATCTTCGTTTCCAAATAGACTTGGGCACCTATCACTTCTCCATTTATAAGAAACTAATCGGTGGTCAAAAGGAAGACCGCCACCTTACACATAAGTTGTATGGTTTTGAACGCATACAAGAGTTTGCCAAACAGAATCGCACCGATGAGTGGAAAGCACTCGTAAAGGACTTAGATACTTACGAAACTTCAAACGAACGATATATCTCGGAAACCACACCCCATTATCATTTGGAGAACCAAAAGATAGGCATTAGAAATAAGAAAAAGAAAAAGAAAAAAAATATTTGGCCATCACTTGAAACAAACACAACGGTCAATGAAAAAAGTAAGTACAATCTTGGTAAATCATTCAAGGCAAAGGCATTCCTAAGCGTACACGAACTATTGCCGATGATGTTCTACTATCTGCTGTTAACCAAAGAAGAACCTAATAATAAAGAAATAAATGCAAGTAAAGTAGAAGGAATCATTGAGAAAAAAATCAGAGACATGTATAAACTCTACGAAGCATTTGCCAATGGTGAGATAAATAGCGAAGACGATTTAAAAAAATACTGTAAGGGCAAAGATATTGAAATGGTACATCTGCCCAAACAGATGGTTGCCATATTGAAAAACAAGCCTAAAGATGTGGCAGAAGAGGCGAAACACAAGCAAAAGAAAATGGTAAAAGCGGCGGAATGCAAACAAAGGAAAATGGTAAAGGATACCAAGAAACTGCTTGCTGCTCTTGAAAAACAAACACAAGGAGAAATAGAAGATGGTGGAAGAAATATCAGACTGCTGAAGTCTGGCGAGATTGCCAGATGGTTGGTAAACGATATGATGCGTTTCCAACCTGTTCAAAAGGACAATGAGGGCAATCCACTGAACAACAGTAAAGCCAACAGCACAGAATATCAGATGCTGCAACGCTCGCTTGCGCTTTACAACAAGGAAGAAAAACCTACTCGTTACTTCAGACAAGTAAACCTCATAGAGAGTGGCAACCCTCACCCATTCTTGAACAATACCGGGTGGAAAGAATGCAACAACATCTTGTCTTTCTATCGCAGTTACCTAACGAAAAAGATAGAATTTCTGAATGAACTAAAGCCTGAAGATTGGGAGAAGAACCAATACTTCCTTAAGCTTAAAGAGCCAAAGACCAACCGCGAAACATTGGTGCAAGGGTGGAAGAACGGCTTTAATCTGCCACGTGGTATCTTTACAGAACCTATCAGAAAATGGTTTAAAAGACATCAGAACGATTCTGAAGAATACAACAAGGTTGAAGCCCTCGACAGAGTTGGCTTGGTTACAAAAGTAATACCCTTGTTCTTCAAAGAAGAATATTTTAAAGATGATGCTCAAAAAGAAATTAACAACTGCGTACAGCCATTCTACAGCCTCCCTTACAACGTGGGCAATATACACAAACCCGACGAAAAGGATTTCTTACATCGTGAGGAACGTATAGAACTGTGGGGTAAAAAGAAAGACAAGTTCAAGGGTTATAAAGCCCCAAAAAAGCCCAAGAAGATAACAGACGAGGTAAAAGAAGAACACCGCTCTTATCTTGAATTTCAATCTTGGAATAAATTTGAGCGGGAACTACGACTTGTACGAAACCAAGACATCGTAACGTGGCTGTTGTGCATGGAGTTGTTCGATAATCTAAAAGTGGAGGGACTAAACGTCGAAGAACTGCAAAAGCTTCGCTTAAAGGATATTGACACAGACACAGCAAAAAAAGATAAGAACAATATTCTGAACAGAATAATGCCGATGCAGCTACCTGTTACGGTGTACGAAATTGACGATTCCCACAATATAGTAAAGGATAAACCTTTGCATACTGTTTACATCGAAGAAACTAAAACAAAGCTTTTAAAACAAGGAAACTTCAAGGCTTTGGTAAAAGATCGCAGGCTTAATGGTTTATTCTCGTTCGTTGATACTTCTTCTGAAGCAGAGTTGAAAGATAAACCTATCAGCAAATCGGTTGTAGAATACGAACTCGGAGAGTATCAAAACGCAAGAATAGAAACTATTAAAGATATGTTGTTGTTAGAAGAAACACTGATAGAAAAATATAAAACCTTGCCAACCAACAACTTCAGTGCTATGCTAAATGCTTGGTTGGAGGGCAAAGACGAGTCAGACAAAGCAAGGTTTCAGAATGACGTAGACCTCCTTGTTGCCGTACGGAATGCCTTTTCGCACAACCAATACCCAATGCGCAATAGAATAGCATTCGCAAAAATTAATCCATTCAGCCTTTCTTCTGCTGATACTTCTGAAGAAAAGAAACTTAATATTGCCAATCAGCTGAAGGATAAAACCAAAGAAACAATAGAAAAAATAATAAAAATAGAAAAGCCAATAGAAACTAAAGAATAAGATTATGGACTGTACATTAATATCAAAAGAGGTGGCTACTGCCTTGTTTAGCACCATAAGCAGTTTAATACCAATCGTTATTGCAGCCTATCTAACGTATCGCTATGCTATCAAGAAACTACGCAAAGAGAGTTTTGAGAATATTGAGCGTGCAAAGTATGAAGCCATACTGAAGGCGCACCAAAGCATTTATAAATTGCTTAGGTTTATTACAGATACGGAAAACGACGACTGCATAATGGTGTGGGAGCAGCCTAAGGGCGGCGGAGAGAAAACTTATTACTTCAGACAAGCCAATATACGTAAGTTTATAAAAGAGCTAACCGAAGAGATATACAACAAGGGCAATGGCATATTTCTATCAAAAAAGGTAATGCCACTGATATTCGAATATAGAAGTCTTGTCTATGGACTGTTGCTTACTGCGAAGGACAAGCCCGACGAAACGATAGAAATAAAGAATGAGAAGCTTGCAAAAAGAATGATAGAAATTCACCAGAGCCTCTCAATACAAATCAGAAAAGATATAAATTTAAAACAACGAGATTTACAATTCGATAGTTAGAATGTGTAAAATGGGTGGTGGAAAAAAAAGAAACAAAACATATAAGAATCAGACAGTTAGGTTAGGTGCGTGGCATCTGCCTGCTGTTTGCAAGGTAAAAACAACTCTCAATCCCTACCTTTCTAGAGGTGGGAAGTTGCATCTGCCTGCTGTTTGCAAGGTAAAAACAACTGTTAGATAGTTTTGTAATTTCATCCATTTGTTGCATCTACCTGCTGTTTGCAAGGTAAAAACAACATTTGCCTGTTCTACAGATTGGTAATTTAAGTTGCATCTGCCTTCTGTTTGAAAGGTAAAAACAACTTACTAACAGCCATCATATATAGAAGTTGAGTTGCATCTGCCTTCTGTTTGAAAGGTAAAAACAACAGGATTAAAGAAGAAGTATGATGAAAGGATGTTGTATCTGCCTTCTGTTTGAAAGGCACAAACAACTTATTAACAAGTAAGTGTACAGAATGTGAAGGGTAAAAATAAATTGGGAAACATGCCTTTTAAGGAGAGAAAAAGGCAAGAAAAGTGGAAATAGTTTTCACAAGCAAAACTGTTGATAATTATTTCGTTATCAGTTTATTGTGAAATCTGTTTTTTCATGAGAAAGTACAGAATATACATAATACAAAACCGCCTCTTGCTATTTAGACGCTTTTAAATGCAAAAAAAATACCATTGAAAGCCACATGTACATTCGTTAAAATATAAGACCCTTTTTATTGTTTTGAAAGTATGCCGATATGCCGTATTGTTTTATGATTTCATCGTATATCTTTGTCCATACAGAAACCATAAAGGACTTATCGGTGTTGGAATATTAGGGTAATGATGCTTTTAATTCGGCACGCCAATGTTTATTCCACGCATCTTCTATAGCTTTTGAATGGTTCGTTATGAGGTAATAATCGTTTTGGTCGTGATGATAAATAAAGCATTTATCAACACAATCTATTATCCATTGTAATATGTCAGCCTCGTTTTGGTCTAACTTTTTAACCGAAACGAAGTTGATAAGATGCTGCAATTTGTCTGTATCGAAATAATTTTCTTCAAACAACTGATAGCAAAATGTATCGTCAATATCATCGTTCTTGTTTTTTACAAGAAGATTATCGGCAGATATATCCCATGCTTTCAATTCTTTTGATTGCTTTTTATCCATTTATATTGCTATCTTTTGTATGGTTGTTGTGTTACTTTTATGAAATCAGAAAAACCATTGTTATTACTGATTGTAAGCGTTTAATCGGGCAAGGTAGAATTTTTTAAAGTCAGTCCACCTATAATAAAAAGGTGTAGACGTGGCAGGTAATGGCATCGTTGCTTCTTCTTCGTTTAGCAATGCCTTCACCAACAAGTCGGCTTTCGGATTTTTTGGGTTTCTGTAAAATACGAGTTGTATATTTGCTGCCATTGGTAAACGGACAAATGCTGCACTGCATTTATTCCGAGTAAAAACTTTGCAGCCTTGTTCCGTTGTGCAAAGATAAACATTTTTGACTAATATCGGCTATTTGTCACTGTTGAAATATAAATACTCGCACGTTTAGAAATAGGAGAGAAAAACGATAAAGGAAGAAAATTCCCCACCCCGTAATACGCCTAAAAGATAGGGAAATTGCAAACCAGAAAATTTATAATAACAAAATAAAAATTTATAATTATAAAACAGCAAAGTTTTTATTATAAATTTTTATTTTGTTATTATAATCTTGCGGGAGGTTCTACGTTATCATAGAAACAACGTTATTTGAGGAAAGAATATGTACACTCGACTACATACAAAGAGGACAAAAAAATACTACAGGGAAATAGTAAATTTGGCTATTGAGGAGACAAAGAACTTAATGGAAATGTCTCCAAAGGTGGCAATATACGCATCAATTTATAATCAGCTGGTCGATATAAAACAAAACATTATAGAAGAAAATAAAGTTTTCTCCAGATTCGAATTATATAAAAGATATTCTTTAGGAATGATTGCTGTGAAAAATTTTGATGAGAATGCTGATGAATACGCTCAGAAACTAATAGATAGCTACGGAGGTACTTTCGATTATAATAAAATGCCTGAAGAATAACTATACACTATCAAGAAAACACAATTGCCGAATGTAAAAAAATATAATACAACTGCCTAAGTTCAGGCAGTAGTAACCTACACAATATCTCCCATTTCTAAGAAAACTACATTTTTAAAATTGTTATTCTCGCAAAAGTCTTTCACCCTTTCGGTACACAAAAGAAAAGCAGAGTTTTTAAGAGAAAAGAAATCGTAGTTGCTAACTAAATTGGAACTGAAAAACAGTTCATTTCCTTGTTCTCGTGGAATAACTATTCCTCCCCTTATCTCAGCAATTCCGCTTAAATTAACGATACCTCTTTCGTCTCTTTCTACTGCATTTTGAGGAAGGCTATCGAAACTTATCAGACTATAAAAAAGCAGTTAGGGGAATCTCTTCTTTTGGCAACCATTTTAAACGTTTGATATTTCTTGCTTTTGGTTCTTTCTGCGTTTTATTGTAGCGTAAATCTACACCTTTCAGTTCTTTAAAATTTTCTTTTAATAGTTCAAATACTGATGTTTTACAAACATTTATAGCACCACAAAACACAAAATCACCGATTTTATTTCCACGCTGCATCAGTCGTCCCACCAAACATTTAAAACATCAACTTCTTTTATGTATTGTTCATTATTTGGGGGAAGAAGTGCGAAACCATCTTTTCCACATAACTCGTTATACAATGTATTTTCATTTTCTAAACTTCGGTTTATTTTAGATGAACAAGAAATAATAAGACTTTCTATTTAGCTTAACATGTCCTTAAAATAAGTTTACGAGCAAATATTCATCTGTGCTTAATAGTGTTTTCCCACATTTAAGCACAGGTATTATAAAATTCTTATCATTTTAATACCTTTTCAGCATTGGCGATAAAAGGAAGTTATTAAGGAAAGAATTATGTATATTTGCTCACATTAAACAAATTTACTTGTTCAAAACAAGCAAGATAAGAAAAAAATAAGCATTAAGTTGTCTTTCTTTATAAAAAGATGTAACTTTGTAGGACACAATAAAAAGCATTTACTAAATCTTATAAATTATGGAAGAGAATTATTTTGCCCCATCAGAGTTGATTATTAACGAAGATGGAAGTATTTTCCACCTTCATTTAAAACCACATGAGCTGGCAGACAAAGTTATTCTAGTGGGCGATCCTGGAAGAGTTGCCTTAGTAGCATCACATTTTGATGGCGTAGAATGTGAAGTGAACAATAGAGAATTCAGAACCATAACGGGTAATTTCAAGAATAAACGAATAACCATTGTAAGTACAGGTATAGGATGCGACAATATAGATATTGTCCTTAACGAACTAGATGCATTGGCTAATATAGATTTTGAAACAAGAAAAGAAAAAACAAATTTACGACAACTAACCTTGGTTCGTATCGGTACTTGTGGTGGACTCCAAAAAAATACTCCAATAGGAACATTCATTGCATCAAAGAAAAGTATAGGATTTGATGGATTGCTTAATTATTATGCAAAACGTGAAGAGTTAGATATTACGTTCGAGAATGAATTTAAAAAGCAAGTAAATTGGAATCCACAATTAGGAAATCCATACGTGGCTGATGCCGATATGAAATTGTTAGAACAGATTGCACAAGATGATATGGTGCGTGGTATTACCATATCTTGTGGAGGTTTTTTTGGACCACAAGGAAGACGATTACGCATACCATTGGCAGATCCACTATTAAACGAGAAAATAGTAAAGTTTGAATATAATGGAGATAGAATAACAAACTTTGAGATGGAAAGTAGTGCATTAGCTGGTCTTGCGCAACATTTGGGACATAAAGCTTTAACATGTTGTATGGTAATTGCCAATCGCCGA
>QWCL01003709.1_pt1 | contig 10561 bp, 7 predicted proteins | sample 1972551 | NCBI WGS metagenome assembly QWCL01 (sample SAMN09866709, study PRJNA288562) | Human oral metagenome isolate term2_saliva, whole genome shotgun sequencing... | isolation source: mouth | host: Homo sapiens | place: USA: California
CTACAATGCAACAGAAGATTGCTGGGAAGTCACTACAGACTTTGTTGATGGAGAATATAAGTTCCGCTTCAACGGAGGTTGGGATATCAACCTTGGAGGTTCATTGAACAATCTCGCCTCTGGAGGTCCAAATATGAAGTCAACCAAAGGTAAATATCTCGTTCGTCTTTACCTCAATCAACAAAACGGTAAGAATATTCGCGCTACGTTGACTGCGAAATAAGTAAACTTATCACGCATACCTTACTAGGTGTAATGCGTGTCTACCGCAAAGAGGGTGTGTCAAAACCATATTTTTTGGCACACCCTTTTGGTTATCTATGAAAAGAGTCGTCATTCGTTTGGTGACAACCAATGCGCTTTGAAACTCATTTCTTTATTCAAAACTAATATATTATGAAGAAAACTCTACTCCTTCTAGCTCTTGCAGCAAGCATCTCACAGCAGAACTTTGCGCAAGGATGGCCTTCAAATTATGAAGGCGTCATGTTGCAAGGCTTCTATTGGGATTCTTACAACGACTCTCGTTGGAAGAAACTAGAAGCACAAAGCAACGAAATTGCTCCTTATTTCAATCTTATTTGGGTGCCTCAAAGTGGTAATTGCAATACCAACAGCAATGTCATGGGCTATTTGCCTATGTATCTTTTCAATCAAAATAGTTCTTTTGGAACAGAAGCAGAACTTCGTTCGATGATTAAGACCTATAAGGCAAAAGGTACGGGTATCATAGCAGATGTAGTGATCAATCATCGCAACAATCTCGGATTGAATGGAGCCTGGACAGATTATCCTGCTGAAACCTACAAAGGAGTTACTTACAAGATGCTACCTTCTGACATCGTCGGCAATGATGATGGTGGGAAGACAGCTGCTTGGGCAAAGCAGAACGGGCAATCACTCAGTGCGAACAATGATTCTGGTGAAGACTGGTCGGGTTGTCGCGACATAGACCATAGCAGTGAAAATGTGCGCAACAACTATAATGCTTATCTCAAATTTCTCCTAGAAGATTTGGGTTACACGGGTTTTCGATACGATATGGTGAAAGGTTATGGAGCCAATTATGTGGGACAATATAACCATACCACCAAACCTCAGTTTAGTGTCGGTGAGTATTGGGACAATAGCCGCAATACTAAAATGTGGATTTTGAAGACACGCGTTGAGAATGTTCCGCAATCTGCAGCCTTCGATTTCCCCTTCCGCTACACCGTGCGCGATGCTGCCAACAGTGGAGATTGGAGCAAACTTCAAAACGACAATAATGTACCGCTTAATTCAGACAATCGTTTCCGTCAATATGCTGTAACCTTTGTTGAGAATCACGACACGCAAATGCGTAGTGAAAGCGAACCACTCGATCCCATCAAGAAAGACACCCTAGCTGCCAATGCTTATCTTTTGGCTATGCCAGGAACACCTTGTGTGTTCTATCGTCATTGGCTAGACCACAAACAAGCCATCAAAGCCATGATAGAAGTGCGCCGTGCTGCTGGTATCACCAACACGTCTGTGTCTTCTGTGGTGGCTAATGCTCCCAAACAATATGTAGTAGAAGTGGAAGGCACCAAAGGCAAATTGCTTTGCGTGTTGGGAGATGAGGCGGACAGTTATGCACCCAATGCAAACGAATTTGTGAAAGTTTTGAGCGGAAATCACTTTAATTACTTCCTCAGTCGCAAGGCAGATGCCCTTTTGTTGGACAAACCCTCAGGAGAGTATGATGCTGCTTTTGCGGTTAAAGTGACTCGGGTGTCACAGCAGGCACAAACTCTCGTTTACACCACCGATGGCACAGCGCCCACAGCACTGTCACCTCGTGTTCCAGCCGATGGAAACATCAGCATAACTCAAAATGCAACATTGCAGGTAGGAGTACTCTCAGCTGATGGTCAAGTTTCCAATGTTGTGGTGCGCAACTATACCGTTCGACCTTTTGTAGAACACAAAGCCACAATCTATGTGCGCAACGAAAACAACTGGCCGACTATCAACTTCCATGTGTGGAACAACAAGGGCAACAACAATATGAATACTTTGTCATCACCACCGAACAACGCGATGGAAAGTATGTAGTGCGCGATGAGACAGAAACGGTGACAAATATCTCTCGTTTGCGTGGAACTGCTAAGCCTAACGTGTGGTTCAACCTCCAAGGACAACGCGTAGAGCAGCCACAAGCTGGACAAATCTACGTCAATGGTCAAGGAGAGAAGCGTTGTTTCTAACGTTTTGGTTAAAATCTAACACTCACACCCACTCACAAAAAGAAGAGGCTGTGTCAAACTCGTTAGTTTGATGCAGCCTCTTTGATTTTATCTAGTCTGTTGTGTCAGACTCAAGACGTACTAGCGTCTGTTTCTTTCTTATTGTGCGAGATATTCGCTAACGTTCTTTTCAATGCGAGCAGCAAGATTTTCATCCTCTTCGCGGTTAAAGCGTTCGCCAGTAATGTGTTCGTAAAGTTCGATGTAGCGTTCAGAGATACCCGCTACAATTTCAGGCGTCATTTCAGGCACTTGTTGTCCTTCTTTGCCTTGGAAACCATTTTCCATCAACCATTCGCGCACAAATTCCTTAGAAAGTTGCTTTTGAGGTTCACCCTTAGCGAAGCGTTCCTCATAGCCCTCAGCATAGAAGTAGCGGCTAGAGTCGGGAGTATGAATTTCGTCCATCAAATAGATTTCACCCTTGTGTTTACCAAACTCATACTTTGTATCTACGAGGATAAGACCGCGCTCAGCAGCCATTTTCGTACCTCTCTCGAATAGAGCCAAAGTATATTTCTCCAACACTTCGTATTCTTCGGGAGTAGCCAAACCTTGTGCCAAAATTTCTTCTTTAGAAATGTCCGCATCGTGTTCGCCAATTTCAGCCTTAGTAGTGGGAGTTACAATAGGAGTGGGGAACTTCTCATTTTCACGCATACCTTCGGGGAGACGGATGCCGCATATTTCACGCACACCACTTTTGTAAGCGCGCCACGCACTACCACAAAGATAGCCGCGCACAATCATTTCAATGGGAAAACCTTCGCAGAGAAGACCAACAGTAACCATTGGATCGGGAGTAGCCAGTTTCCAGTTGGGGCAAATGTCGGTAGTTGCGTCCAAAAACTTAGCTGCAATTTGGTTCAACATTTGACCTTTGAAAGGAATACCTTCTGGGAGCACAACGTCAAAAGCGGAGATACGGTCAGTAGCCACCATTGCAAGGCGTTCGCCGAGGTTATACACATCGCGCACCTTACCGTGGTACACACTTTTTTGTCCAACAAAATGGAAATCGGTTTTTGTAAGAGCACTCATATTATAGAGAAATTTGAGGGATAAATTGCGAAGAGTGAAAAGGAATGGTTTACAATGACTTGCAATGTCTTGCAACGATTGGCAAAACAGCGCGCATCGCACCATCAATTGTGAGAATGCACCATTTAAATGTGCATCAAATCGGAGTCAAACCACAACTGCATTGTCGTTTCTTGACCGCGCAGTCTTGATGTTCCATTAGGTAGAAATATCAGGTAGAAAGTAAGCACCTACACAAGGCGCGCTATGAACAGACAATCAGTCTTTCATAACAGGACTTTGTGTAGGTGCTTCCTGTTCTTTCTGTTTTTCTTTTCGAGCCGCCGAGTCTTTGTCGTAAGCAGCCACAATACGGCTCACCAATTTATGGCGCACAATGTCTTCTTGTTGCATATCAATGAAGGCAATGCCTTTGACATCGCGCAAAATGCGGCTAGCTTCGGTCAGACCACTTCGTTGTGACGGAGCCAAGTCTATTTGCGTTGGGTCGCCAGTCACCATCATTTTAGTGTTCCAACCCATACGTGTGAGAAACATTTTGATTTGCGCAGTTGTCGTGTTTTGCGCTTCATCCAAAATCACGACAGCATCGTTGAGCGTACGTCCACGCATAAAAGCCAATGGAGCTATTTGAATGACACGATTCTCAATGTATTCTTGCAACTTCATAGCAGGAAGCATCTCTTGAAGCGCGTCATAGAGCGGTTGAAGGTAAGGATCAATCTTATCTTTCATATCTCCCGGAAGAAAACCCAATTTTTCACCAGCTTCCACAGCGGGACGACTCAAGATAATTTTCTTTACTTCCTTGTTTTTCAACGCACGCACTGCCAAAGCAATCGCCAAAAATGTTTTTCCTGAACCTGCAGGGCCAGAGATGAAAAGCATATCATTTTTTTGATAAGCCTCCACCACTTTGCGCTGGTTAGCACTTCGAGGAACAATGGGTTTTCCGCCCATTGAATACACAATCGTTTCGTTGTCGCTGTGCTCAGTGTGAGTCGCTGTGTTTTTCAGCATCTGAATCACCTGTTCTTCATCGAGCTGATTGTGATGCACACAATATTGTTGAAGACGCTTGAAACTTTCTTCAAATTCAGCCATATCCTCTTCTGCCCCCATCACTTTGAGCACATTGTCCCGACCCATTATGCGAAGTTTGGGACGCAGCGCACGCACTAAGCGCAGGTTGGCATTGCCCGCTCCGAAGAAAATGGCGGGATCTGCATCTTCCAAGAAGAAATGCTTTTCTATCATACGATACCTATGAAAAGGGTGAAGACGGAGAAGTGAATGTTGATATATTTTTTGCGTTCTACCAAATATCCATCCGCAGCATTTAACCCCAATTGGTCGTTAGACCGTTGTAGTGTCGCTCGTTATGGAGAAGAAAACTTCCTGTCATCATTCATTTTCTTGTTGGCATCTTTAGGCGCGTCGTTGCTGTTTGTTCTGTTGCGCCAGTTGATAACTGTTCCACAGATTATGGAAGATGCTATAAAATCCGCCTGCCAAGGAAGACAGCGGATCAAAGAAAGTGAAGCCAGCCCAAATAGCAAAGACCGTATTTTTCTGTCCGATGCCTTGTGAAGCAGCGACCATTTCTCCATAACGTCGACCAACGACACGCCCAAAACCGAATTGCAACGCGCAACTTACGAAACTCACGCAGCAGATGGACATCAAGATCGTGAACGGAGCGTGACTATGCAGCAAAGCACTGGTGCTTGTGGTGATAGCCAGTGTGAGACAAACAGCCCAAATGTAGAATGCCAAATCTTTGATAGCCAAGATGACTTTCAACATCTGAGGAAAAAATGTGCGAATGCTCCACGCTACAAAAAACGGGAAAATGAGCATCGGAAAAACTTTCGATAGAATGCGCCACAATGAGGACAAAAAGTCCTGTTGCGAGGGAAGGAATAAACTGGCAAGCGCAGGAATGAACAAGGCGGCTAGGATGTTCGCCAAAAAAGTATAGGAAACAACTCCCGACACACTGCCCTTGAGTTTATCCGTAATCACCGCTGCGGAGGTTGCTGTGGGACAGATGAAGCAGAGTAGTGCGCCTTCTGCTATTGGGCGGTGGGCGGCGTCACACCACAAGAGGGCAAGGGCAGCCCCCAAGAATCCAACTGTTTGCAGCGCCAGCAAATATCCGTGCCAACGTGCCAAGCGCAGACTGCGTGGTTCTACCTTACAGAACGTGATGGTGAGCATCACAAAGATGAGAATGGGCTGCAAAGTTTTGATGCAATGCATCGCAAAATCCTTGTCGCTTGCACTAGGCAACAAAGCATCGCCAAGAAAGTATAGCACAACCCCCAGAACGAGGGCGATGGCTAGCATCCAAGTGCGAATAAATTGCATGGTTTTATTCATAAAGTCTGGACGTTTTTCTACCTCCTCCGATTGTATGCGATTTGAGTTAGAAGGCAGAATGTGCTGTTGGTAGTCCGCAAGCCACACCAGCACCTTGGAAAATCTCATTCTTTCTGTTGATGGTGCCAATGCGCAACTTCTTGCTAGTGCCGCGGCGCAATTGGGTGCCATTCTTTTTCAAGGCTTCTTTGTCGGTTATCCAGTCTTCAGCCAGCATCACGCTGTTGTCTGCTGCATTGTCTGATTGCTCATAGTTGTAGCGCAGACGGCGCATCGTTACTTTGAATTGCGCGTCCGACACTTCAAATAAAAGCTGATAAGAAAAACTTGCAAAGTCGGAAACAAGAGCAGTACGTTTGAACCATAAAGTTTCTTCCACAGAAGCGGCAATGATGCCTTGTTCTGGACTAATCTCCGTGATGCGAGAATGGGGGAGTCTGTTTTCGCCTTCTACAATGCTCTGCGCGTATGTTTTGAGCGTTGCAAAGAGCTCGGATTGAGATTTACCCGGCACAGCATAGGTTTGTTCAAAGACTACTTGACCATTTTTCTCAGGCACTGCACCGACAAGATAATTGTTAGCATTGGCTACTTGAGCTTTTTCAGGGCTTTGCGCTCCGCTGGTCAGAGTGAAGCCGAAGCAAAGGATGAAAGCAAGAAAGAGAATCTTTTTCATATTGTGGATTGATTTACTGACAAAATTACGATTTCTTCTCCAATCTAGCAACGTTGCTCGGCTCTTATTTGCTCATCGATGGCAAAGCGTTGCTATTTGGGTTGAAGAACATTGTTGTACGAACAAAGGGAGAATTTAGAAATGCCCCCTTGTAAAGCGTGCTCTTTTAAAGTAATTGGAGGTGAAGAGGTGAGAAGTTGTTGTGGATTGCTCACGCGTACGCGTAGCGTGCACGCATTCTACTGCGATTTTAATTTTTTGCTGTCACAAGTGTCACAACAGCGTGCGAAAAGGGAAAGGAAAAGGAAGGAAAGGAGGTCAAAAGAAGAGAGAAAACTGCATTTTTCGATGCTGCGATGAGTGAATTGAGAGAGGGAAACAGAGTTGTTGTTTGAAAAAATCTAAAATATGGGCGTAAATGGTTGAAATTTAGAGGATCGTGAAGAGGAGTGTGACACTTGTGACAGCAAAAATGATAAAACTCTTGTTATGTGCGCGTACGCGTACGCGCGAGAGAGGGGATTATAGAACTTTTCACTATTGGTTTTTTCAACTGTTGCAGTGTTGTGCCTTTCATAGACAATACAACAAACAAGCCGTTGTTTTGTGCAAAACGAGCCGTCGTTTTGTGTAAAATGAGCTGTCGTTTTGTGTAAAACGAGTCGTTGTTTTGTGTAAAACGAGCCGTTGTTTTTGGTAAAATGAGCCGTTGTTTTGTGTAGAATGAGCCGTCGTTTTACTCAAGTGTTGCGCAATGATTCGTTGTACTTAGTAGATTTTTGTGTAGAGCAATGCTCAAGGGGAATTGGTATAAGGAAAGAGGGATAATATAAACTGCTCAACAAACAAATAACTAATGACCGATTGGGGTTAAAATAACGAAGGAGTTGTACGGTTGTTGCAAATGGAGCAACAAAAAAGAATCGTCGGAGATACCACATCTACGACGATTCCAAGGGAATTTCTAAAACATAAGCAGCTCAGGAATGAGCAATGCTACGAAAAAGCGGTGCGTACGGGACTCGAACCCGTGACCCCATGCGTGACAGGCATGTATTCTAACCAGCTGAACTAACGCACCGTTGAATTGTGGTGCAAAATTAGGCTTTTATATTCGAATAACCAAATCTTTTCTTGAGTATTTTCTGATGGTGCATCACTTTGGTCTGTATTTTTCGCATAAACAATAAGAAAGTTGTTTCTGCATTGGTGGAAGAGCGTGGGGGAGAGGAGGCACAAAAGAAAGTGTGCCAAAAAGATTTTGACACACTTTATGTTGATTTAGACCAAAAGGGGAAGCATAGAAGATATGCTACAAGAAAAGCCTGAGAAGACTCTGCAGAGATTAAGCCTCAGCAGCAGTTTCTTCAGTAGCAGGAGCTTCTTCTACTTGCTCTTCTGCAGTAGCTTCAGCAGCAGCTTCAGCAGCGGCTTGTGCAGCAGCAGCTTTCTTTTCAGCTACTTTTTCTGCAACCTTTGCGTTAGCAGCCTTTTCAGCTTCGAGACGTGCAGCGAGTGCAGACTTCTTGGCTTCAGCGAGCTTACCTACAAATGCAGCAGACTTGTTTTCCTTTTCTTGCTTCCAAGCTTCGAACTTGCTTTGTGCAGCAGCTTCGTCGAAAGCGCCCTTTTTCACACCACCGCGGAGGTGCTTCATGAGGAGAACACCTTCGTCAGAAAGGATGTTGCGAACAGTGTCAGTGGGTTGTGCACCGCACTCTACCCAGTGAAGGGCGCGCTCAAAGTTGAGGTCTACTGTTGCAGGGTTGGTGTTGGGATTGTAAGTACCGAGCTTTTCAGTGAACTTACCATCGCGAGGTGCGCGAACGTCAGCGATTACGATGCTGTAGAAAGCATAGCCCTTGCGGCCGTGGCGTTGCAAACGAATACGAGTTGCCATTGTTTGAATGGTTTTATGGGGACACGTCCCCGATGAATAATTAAATTGTCTTCGTGCCGTCAACTCGTGACAGCGGTGCAAAGTTACGTTTTTCTTCTTACTTGAACAAGTTTATTCTTTGTTTTCTTCCTTATTTTCTTTAGATTACATCCCCAAAACAGGAGGTTGATAAATTCAGCTTTGGTTACATACTTCTGTACACTCTCTTCAATCTTAATCTCAATGTCTTATTTTTGTTCCTCTATCAAATACGAAAAGGAGATGCTGCAAAAACGAGTTTTGCAACATCTCCAATCTGAATGAGGGTTTCTAGTGGTGACTAGATTATTTCAACACGCTTTGTACTTTCTTCGCCGTAGCGTTGTTGGGATCCAATTTGAGAATTTCGTTGACATATTCTTTACACTTGGCGTCTTCATTTTTCTTGAGGTGATAAACCATCAAGTAGGTGAGAGCCGCCTTCTTTTGGTCAATGTAATCAGCATTATTGCCAATGAGTTCGATGGCTTTGAGGTAGAATTCGCGTGGTTTGTCTTCGGCCTTTTGTCCATCGGTGATCCAAAGTTGAGCGCGATAGAATGGGCCAACGTAGTTGTTGGGGAGTTCTGTCATATATTGCTCAAAGACTTTGTCGCCTGCTTCAATTAATTTGTTGCGTTCTTCGTCAGAAGTGGCTTGGCTCTTTGCGGCGATGTAGGTAAGACCAAGGCTGAAACGGTCTTTGCTGTCGGCTTTTTCACCACGAAGTTTGATGTATTTTTCCATATAAGGAATAGCTTCGATGGCTTGCTTGTTGGTGCGCATCAAAGTGGCAATCTCCTTGTAGGTGTCAGGACGCAAAGAATCCTTTTCTGCTGCTTTCTTATAATAGCGAATGGCAGCATCTTTGTCGTTGAGCGCCTCGTTGAAATAGCGCGCTGCATACTGATAGTCAGTGTAGCGATATACGCTATCGGGGTATTCCTTGTTCTCGATGTAGGCAATGTCTTCTTTAGCCTTTTGGTAGTCCATCGTTTCGATGTCTGTGAAGAAGAGAAGGCTGCGGAGAGCAAAGTTATTTGGATCGAGAGGAAGGAGTTTTTGTGCAAGTTCTTTGATGGTGAAAGCATCTCCTCCGGTGAGCATCAAGGCAGTGAGGTAGTTCACACCAGCGGGCACGTTTTCGAGCGTGAGTTCTTTGGTGTGGTCAAAGACGGTTTTGTAGGCATTTGCAGCGTCCTTGAAGGATTGGTTGGTGTAGGCAATATCACCCAATTCCTTGTGAGCATCGAGGTTTTCAGGCTCTTTCTCGAGAATTTTTTTGAGCGTTTCTTGTGCAACGATGGGGTTTACATATTTGTAAACGCGTGCAGACAATTTGAGAGCTTCGATGTTGTCGGGTTCATAGTTCAACACTTCGTCAAACTTTTGTCCAGCGCCACCCCAGTCTTTGCGAAGGATGCAAACGCGACCGCTCAACATCAAACCAGGCACGTAGGTGGGATCGAGTTGATAAACTTGTTTTGCACATTGGTTGGCGCAAGGATAAATCTTTTGATCCAAGAAGAATTGACCAACTGCAGTGAGTTGTTCCTTATCCTTCTTTACTTTTGAAAGCAACTTTGCGAAGGACTTGTTAGCGGCTTCTGGGTCGTTAGTTTGATTTGCTATAACCTCATTGGCCATTGCCTGAATACTGGCTTCCATAGGGACAGGGCTGTTGGCCTGATTCTGCGCACTTGCAGCACCAAAAGAAAAGGCTGCAAACAGTAGGGCTAGGATAAGATTTTTCTTCATAGAGTCTTCTATTGATGTTTGTTTGTTCGAAATTAAGTGGATTGCTCGGTCAAGAATATTGTTATTCTAGCAAGCAATTCAACTGCAAATATAAGTAATTTCCAATAAACTAAAGGCGTTTAGCCTGAAAAACTTGACTTGTAAGTGTTTTTAAGAAGCGATTACGCATATAATAATGGTGAAAAACACGTTTTCTCGACAAAATCAATTATATTTGCATTCTCATTTGTGACGCACTGATGAAGGCGTCCCATCAACTCTAGATTATTATGCGTAAGAACCTTTTATTCCTTGCAGCATCTTTGCTGCTCGCAACCACAAGTTGTGCTTCTAAATCGAATCATAATACTCCTGCTGCAGAGCAAGAACAGACTGCGTCTGCTGCCACTGTGGATGTGGGCAAAGATGTGAAGATTATTCGCCACAATGCTGAACAAACGGGGCACGAAGTTTTTGAAACCATCAAGAAGAAATATGCTGGTAAGGTGGTGTTGTTTGACTTTTGGGCAACTTGGT
>QWCL01003088.1_pt1 | contig 10547 bp, 16 predicted proteins | sample 1972551 | NCBI WGS metagenome assembly QWCL01 (sample SAMN09866709, study PRJNA288562) | Human oral metagenome isolate term2_saliva, whole genome shotgun sequencing... | isolation source: mouth | host: Homo sapiens | place: USA: California
GCTTCGTCCAGTACTGAATATCGCGTGCGGAAGGCTTCACTTCGTACCCCTCGGGGTCTATGCGCGTGCCAATTCGCTCGAGCAGATCCTCTTGGGTGACGTATCCGTTATCGTCTGCGCAACCATCCGCAACCGCCGCATCGTAAGCGTCCTGCATGAGCTCCGCCGCTTCCTTCTGGATGCGATGGTTCTTCGCTAGCTTGCTCTCGCGTCCCTTAGCGAATGGGTCAGCGCCTTCCGTCTCAAACTTGGCGAGCATGCCCGTTGGGTCGTCATAGAACCTCGGCCACTTGAAGATGACATCGCGCTCTGGCGGTGTCGGAAAGCTCCTCGTGGTCATGGATACGCGATACGCTGGACAATCGTTCAAGCGTGTGCGGCGGAACTCCTCCGGAATCTCCAGCGGCGTGAAGTCACACATTGAGTCCGCATCACGTGCATAAACGCCAGAGCCACTCATGCGGTCCATTGCCTTCTTCTGGCCGGCTGTACCCTTTGGATGGTGGTGCGCGTAGACCACAGCGCATCCGCATTCTTCCGTGATACGGTCGATGGCGTTCGTGAACTCTGCCACCATGCGCGAATCGTTATCGTCTCCGCCGTTGACCTTATAGACCGGGTCAACGATGACCATGGTGAAAAATCCCTTCTCGCCACGCGCCAAAACACGGCGAATCAAAATGGGCGTCAAGTCCTTCATAAGGCGAGCCTTGCCGCGCAGATTCCACGAATAAAAATTGGTCTTTAAATCATCGAGTGCGCCAGGCTGTTTATCACCGTGACGGGCGTCCCAAACCGTATGGAGACGCTGTCTAAACTCATTCGCTTCAATCTCTAGGTTTACGTATAAAACGCGCCCTTTGATACATGGCATACCCAGCCACGTGCTGCCCGTGCAGACCGCCTCGGCTAAGTCAATAAGCGCATAGGATTTACCCATCTTGGAGTCGCCCGTGAGAATCATCTTCTGACCTTGGCGTAGAAGTCCCGCGCCCTCGATACCAATAAGCGGAGCATTCAACTCAATCGGCTCGTCCCAGTCTGAACAGTCGGCTTCGTCTGGAAGGTCATCCTCTGACTCGTCCGCCCATTTCTCCCATTCGTCCCAGTCCTTGCAGCCAATGTTGAGCTTTAGAAGTCTCTGACGATTCTCGCCACGCGTGATGCCTGGCATACGTGAGAGACGGCTGGGATTCTTGTTGGCCATGTCCGGCGAGAATTTACGGCGTGCGCAGAACTGATAGAGCTTCTCCACGCGCTTTCTGTACAGACTTTGCCAAGCTGTTTTTCCACTTCTAGCGTGTCGGACTCAACCAGGGCGTATCTAAACTCCGTAATGTTTTGGTTGGAGCGTCCCTTACCGTCAACCGGATTAAAGCAGATCCATGCGCCCGCTTCCGGGTTCCAATCGCCCAGCACTTTGCCTAAGTCTCCGTCGCACTTGGCGAGCTCCTCTCGAAGCTCGCCTGCGTTTCTATCCCAATGGCCACGCTTTGGCATATACTTGCCGTCTTTTTCATAGACCTCATTGACGTAGCACACACGGTCGGAATCCTCAAACACTGCCGCCAGGTAGTCCGCCAAGTCTTTAGCCTGGTCCCACTCGCCGTCCATGACATCGACGTCAACCTCGTCCGCCCAGTCTGGCGTAATGCCGAAGGCGTCGCCCGGGTCGATGATTTCATCGTCCCAACCGATGGCATAACTTTTCACGCCTGGAGACCATCCACGAGCTCGCGCAAACGCGATAATGGTTCCGCTTTTAACGCGTGACGGTGAGCGGCCGAAGCTCTTCCACTTACGCTCGCACTCGCCTTCGTGGTAGCGGTAGATGTCCATTCTGCTCCACGCGTCCCAGTCCTGCCATGAAAAGCCAGACTCATGAAGCGCCATGCCGCAATCCACCCACTGTTGATAATCAAGCTCGGAGGGGTCTATCCAACTAAGCGCTTCCAGGAGGTCTTTGTGGTCGTCTTTATTTCCCATAGTTGTTCACCACATCCACAAGAGCACGGTAAAAAGGCCTGATTTTCGCGAATGCTATATCCAGTGACATATCGATGACTTCAATACCACATGCCTCGGCCACGCGGTTTTCAATCTGCGCGCCTTTGCTCTTCGTCCATCCAGGAAGAAGAATCATCACTCCATACATCGGATAATAAGGCTCGTCTTTACCGTCTCTAACCCTTAGCGATAGAGCCTGCATACACGTGGCCATGGCGGCTTCGTATGGAGAGTCTGAAGGTATCTCTGTGGCTGGGTTGAACACCATGCCATCGCTTACCTTATGCAGAACCTTCTCCACAAAGATAAAGGGGTATTTGTACCCCTTCACTCCTGTGATTGGTCCAGACAGGTACACGTTTCTGCCCTTTAGAAAATGAAGGTCGCTTTCCGTGACACTTTCTGCAGCAAGCTCCGCGAGCTTGTCAGTGTATTCATCGAGGTTCATTACAGTCCACCTCCTAGTCCTAGATTTGCGGACAGATCCGCGAGTTCGTCGAATCTTGTCTTTGCTTCTTCGTTAGCGAGTGGGCCGTTGATGAAGTCTTCTGCGTACTTCACCGCATCCTCTACGCTTTCCTTCTTGGCCACTGAGACAATGGTGCAAAGTGCCGCGGTAAATCCTGCGTCGAAACCTTCTTCGCGTCCTTTTTCGTATGCGTCTTTCGCGATAGACTTCAAAAGTTCAACGCTAAATGCTGACATTCCGATTTCTTCAAGATCCATTAGTTCCTCCTTAGTGGCATGCTTGCTACCATCGCGACAATAATTGCGATAACTCCAATACCTGCAACAATCGCAACGTTTTGGGTATCTCCCGTTGCAGGTAGTACAGCCTTCTTCTTTGCCTTCTTCACTGGCTTGGCTGGCTCTGGCTGTGGCTCGGGGTCTGTGTCCTGTGGCGTTGGCACTGGCTCGGGTGTAGGTGTTGGAGTTGGTGGTGTCTCGGGTTCGGGTTGTGGCTCGGGTGTTACTGGCTCTGTTGGTCGATTGTCGCCATTGCCGTTGCCGCCGCTGTCCTGGCTTACGTACTGGTAGCGTGAGCCCTGCGTTGTCTCGCGGCTCTTTAACTGGATAGAGTTCGAGGTCGTCTCTGTTCCCTCTGTCTCGTAGTACATGAAGTATTGGTTGCCTTGGAAATCAACGCCGCTCAAATCCCATGTAAACCCGCTGCCGTTAATGGTTGGTTCGGGAACGTTGACACGCACCCAGCTTGTGGGGTCAATGTTGCTGTATGCGTCCATGTGAACGCGATAGAGCCTAAATGAGCCAGGAATAATGCGTGTACCCTCTTGCGCTGTATCCTCAAGTACAACGTTCGTGAGGTTATCCGCTGCGTGGTTGAGCCTGACTGACCATTCGACTGTGCCGTGGTCGGTTTTGACGCCCCACTTTGCGATAAGCTCGTGCTGGATAATGCCGTAGTGGCGTGTCTCGAAGCTGGTCTCGACAACCTGTCCTGTTGCTTCATCAATGAGCCTTAGCGTGGTTGTTCCTGCCGCTGCGTCACCTTTGACGTGAGCTGCGAGCCACAATGTACCTTGCACGTGGTCTTTACCCTCGACCCATGATGTGTAAGTAATCGTGACATGTCCAGGAGTAACTTGTGCAATTGCCATGACGTTTCCGTCAGGCGCATAGATGTCAAAGCTTGCCGCATTTGTCGAGGGGAAGTCCAGAATATCAGGAATAGCAAGTGAGAATGTATCGCCCTCGTGCACTTCGCCCTGTGCCTGCCAAGACGCTGTCAAATAGATGTCCTGATTAGTGTAAGCAGAGGTTAAGTCCTGCTTGTTTTTGTCTGTCACTCTAAAGCTCGTGATTGTGGTTGGCACGGTTTGCGCTTGTGCGAGAGCTGGAACAAAGGCCAGCACCGCAAGCACACAAACAGCCAGCCATTGAAGAATCTTCTTCATGGTTAAACCTTTCTATTTGGTTGTGAAAAATGGGGAATTATTTAATTGATTTAATAATCTCTTGTAAAAACATACCTTGAGGTGCATTTGACCAGTTGATATAACCAGTAAAGTTGTAAATGCCAAGAGCAACAAGGGGAATCAAAATAATTAAAAGAAAAAGACAAAGAGAAAGCACGCTATCCAAATCTGATGACCTCACGCTGTCTTGCGAATTGGTTATTTTTACCACAAAGAAAGCAAAGGCAATGACTAAGATAGCCGCACCAAAAAACGCAGCCGAAAATATAAGGCTTTCTGTTGCCTTTGCTTTCGCATACTGTGACACAGCGTCCGAAAATACAGAATATCCGACACCTAATCGGCTGGTTATTTCCGTGATAACACGATTGGCAATATCAGTATCCATGGAATACCTTTCTATTCGATTTTAGAAAATGAGGAATTTAATCGCTAAATGCAAAAGTAATACCAGCGAGAATGCAAAAGACTAGGACAACAATATCTGCAGCACCCATATGAGCCTCCTTTCTGTTAGTAAAATGACTTACAAGAGGGTTTCAAGAGTCCTTTTGAGCGGGTTATAAAGACCATTAATAATCTTGTTCTCACCGAAATCAACAACGTGCATCCCACATGCAAGCGCAACATCACGCTCAAGTTTTGCACCACGAGAAACATTCCAGCCGGGCAGCATTACTACTGTGTCGTAATTAGTAATTTCCGAAAGGCATCGATGCATTGCCTGTTCCCAGCTAGAACTTGCAGAAATTTGCGCTGCGGGGTTATAAATCTGCTCAGCATCGCCAAGAGCAGCTAGCTCTTCAGCAAACATAAACAAACCTTTATAGTTTTTTGTGTTAGTAATCGGTCCTGATAAGTACACTCGCTTGCCATTAATGTCACTACCGAGGGTTTCACCATTACTCAAATATGCCAGTAAGGCGTAACGCTCGATGAGGTCAACAGCTTTCTCAACAGGATCCATTACTGTCCTCCCCCTTATCTTCACGATTAGTCATCGCTATCACCTAGGCTCTCAAGCTGTTCGGCGTTCTAGTTGTTTTCTAACCGATGCGATTGTTACTGGTCTTTTGTGAGTGAGTTCGTCAGTTTCAAAGAGAATGCGAGTATTATTGATTAGGTCAACCACAGAGACAATTTTTGCGTTAGCCCTACTAAACGCATATCCATCGACTATATGTTCGGTGCCATCAGATTCGTATACTGTGTCACCTCTCTTAAATGGTATGCCGTCTTTATCGACTGGCAACTCAAGCATATTTGATGTGTCGCAGAGGTCGACAATACGGGCTAGAAGTTTCTTCATATCTTCCTCGTATGTTGTATTACAAGCTGAGGGGTAACCCAAAAGAACCTCGTACAAAGAGCCGCACACCTCGACACATTCGTTTGCTCTCTCAGCGATTGCCTTACGCTCTTCTTTAGTTAGCATTGTTGCTCCTTTCGACCAGTCGCTTGTAGTGAGAAATCGCTGTGTCAAAGTCTTCGATGCAACTGATAATGTGTCTTGTGTTTACGTATGAATCAGCTTCGACATATGCAGCAATGCGCTCATGCTTGGCTTTCAGAGCCTGCAAGTACATTTCGTTCGCTGATGTCATAAATGCCAGTTCGTCGACATTAACTGCCTCACAAAGCTCAATGATACGGTCTAAGAGCTCATCATCACTTTTCCAGCAAAGGGAGCCTGTAAGAACATCTGTAATGTTGTCCCAGTCAAGTTCTTTACCCTTGTATAGTTTGGCCTTCTCTGCAATCTCTTGACGCTCCTGTCTAGTCAGCATTGCAAACCTCTTTCTCTTTGTCTTTAAGCCATACGGCTAAAGCTCCAACAAGACCATATGCGATTAGGGCATATCTAAAAGCCATCAGATATGCCACGTTGTGTGGCTCAAAAATGCCAAGGCAGTCAGCTGTGAAGTAGACCAGCAAAGGCAACAAAGCCACAAGAATTATTCTTTTTTTCATGGGTTATTCCTTAGAATGTAAGCCATAAAGGCTCAAGAGAATCCGTGCACATCTTGCGCATCGTGGAGACTGGGATGCCTAATAATTGAGAAGCCTGTTCAACGGTAATAAGCTCAGTGTTTCGCAAGCTCTCCATAAGAGTTAATCAACGAGTGGAGCTGTACAGTAAGCGGTAACGCACCAGTCAAAGCCTTTCTGCGTCATCCTGGCATAAGGCTCATTTGATTTGCCGTCTCGACGTGTGCTCATGATCTGTACGAATCTACCTGTCTCAATTCCTCGTTTGGTTGGAGCGTTGCTTCCCTGGCAAATCATCCCATCAGCTCGAAGAAGCGCAAAAAGACGTTTACGGTTCATGAGAGGGTCGTATTGTGCTAGATAGCGTGCAGCGTCCGTAATTGTCATTGTGCCTTTAACATTGATAACCGTGTCATACACGCCAGCTTTTGGCGCGAGCGCATCAATTCTGGCACCCTGCTCGATGATGGTTGTATCTTTCTCGTAGAGCTGACGTTGTTGCTCTTTGAGTTGAGCGTCCTTACGCTGGATAGCTTCATTTGCCACTAGGACCGCACGAGCGAGAAGGTCTTCATTGCTTTCAGAACCATCTGTGGCAATGTAGCCACCGCTCTGCCTAATTGCAGGAAGAACATCATGAGTTACCCAGCGTTTAAAACGCTTTATGCGTGCAACTTTTGTCTCCCATGCGAGGAGCTGTTCGCGAGTGGCTTTATTTGCTTTGGTTGGCTCAAACAAAAACAGGAGATTGTAAAAACCAGCTTCACTGATTAGACGCACTTCCTGTTTCCCGCCTGGGGTGTACATATGCGTACCCCCCTTTTCGTCATCGTCGAGACGCTGCATTGCTCGATTCCTATTTGTAATTTCTAGGAAGTCGCAAACATCTTTAGCAACGAACCAAGGTTCTCCATCAGATCCTTTAAGGGCTCTGAGTTCTCCAAATTCTTGAGAACTAAAAACCTGTATACTTGTATTGTCCATTTAATCAGCCTTTCTACTGTTTTTGGACACGCTCTCCCACGTTGCCGCGTGAGGAGGGCTCTTCTTTTTTAATGGCATTTTGACCACGTTTCAAAGGCTTCATTTGCTTCTTGAACCGTTTCAAAGCTGCCAAGAAGCCAAAGGTTTCCACCGTCTTCTCTAACGTAATAGGCGTCGTTAAAACAACTCTTTATAAGAGATGCCCCGTCAATGTGAAATATTGTGGTGTGTGGTGACTTGGCCTTTTCTGGTTCGAGCTTATGCTCGACTTTTGGCTCCCAGTGATATGACCACGCTGAGCCAGTATTTTGAGGTATTGGCATTTATTACTCCAGACATGCAAGCCACTTTGCAGAGACATTTAGAGCATCAGCAAGTAGACGAATAGTTTTTAAGCTAGTTTTTTCGTCGTTTTCCTCTTTACTTGCTTTATAAATTGTCGATTCAGAAAGGTTGGCTCTTGTTGCAAGCTCACGAGCTGACACATTTTCTCTAGCCATTGCGATACGAATACGAACAGCAATTGAATCCATCTGATCCATGGTTGCCTCCAATCTATAAAACGTAGGGATAAAACAAATACTTGATTAATGCGATTTTCAAAGAACAACTAACTTTTATCTAGAAACTTAAGAAATCCGTAAGTTCTTCTTCATAATAGTTACGAAATTCATAAATGTAAAGAATATTTTTACGAAATTTGTATATTTTGTGTAGAAAGTGGTAAAATGCCAGCTAGATGAAAGGAGCACCAATGGAAGAACTTAATCTTCAATTGAAGCAAATCCGTAAGATGCGCCGTATGTCCCAGGGAGACCTTGCTGAAGCTGTGGGAGTATCATCACGAGTAATTAGTGCTTGGGAACGTCAAGAAACTGAAATAACAATCAAACATGCAAAGAAAATATGCGAGGCTCTTGACTGTACTTTTGAAGAGCTAATCGGAGAAAAGCCATCGCCAGAGCAGCTTGAGAACTCAAAGCAATTAGACGATCTATTTAACAAACTTAAAGATGTGGATGCTGTAATTACTGAACTACAGAAAAGAATCTAAGGAATAGATCTATGTACATAGCTAAGCCAACAACTAAATACGAGCTTAAACTTGGAGAAATCCGCAAAGTACGAGGAATGACCCAAGGCGAGCTTGGTACATTGCTGGGAGTCACAAAACAGGTAGTAAGTAATTGGGAGCGCGAGGTCACACCAATAGACTTCATAGTCGCAGTACAAATATGTGACATTCTTAAATGCAGTATCGAAGAGCTTGTCGGGCTCGAAGAAATAAGACATGTTTAATTCTCAAAGAACATACGTTTCAATTTAGTGGTAACACCGGACAAAAACTGAGTCCGATATATAAAAGTTTGAAGGAATTGTGAAAGGGTTTGAGTAATGGCTGTTTATCAAGACAAGGCAAGGGACCGTATCAAAAAAGGCTTAAGACGCATGACGACAATTGTCGAAAAGGGACGTGCTGAAGACTTCAAAGAAGCTGACACTCGCAAAATTGTCTCAGACATTCTGTGTGAATATCTCGGCTGGGATAGATTTGACAATGTCACAGCTGAGCAGATGATTGGCTCCCGCTTTGCTGACTATGTTGTCCGCACATCAGATGAAGAGGTATTTGTCGTTGAGGTTAAGCAGATTGGCCTTAAACTCAAGGAAACACACCTTAACCAAGCGCGTCAATATGCTGTTGATGAAGGTATTGACTGGATTATTCTTACAAACGGTGATGATTGGCAGGTCTATCGCACTAAGCTTGAAGGCAAAATCCCTGTAACAAAGCTGGTGTTTAGAGTTACCATCTCCGACAAGGAAACAGCTCCAGCGCAGAAAACAGAGCTGCTTTACCTGCTCTCTGAAGAAGCACATCGTAAGAATGAGATTGATGACTATTACCAGAGACGTATTGCTCTCTCTGGAGAAAACCTGGCAGACCATATCATCTCAACCGAAGTCATTAATAAGCTGAGAGTTGCTATCAAGAACACAACAGGGCAGAACCTGAAGAATTCAGAAATTGCAGAAGCACTGGTGTCACGCCTGTTCTTACCTGAAAAGGTAACGGATGATAGCCGCAAAGCTATTGCAAAAATGAAGAAAGACGAACGCAAGAAGCCTGTTACAAAATCGAAAGCTGCATCTGAAGAAGAGTAACAAAAAAAGAGGAGCGCAAAGCTCCTCTTTTTATACCGCTCGGCGCAGTTGCAGAACTTCTGCGCCATCCTTATGTGCGTCATTGAGAGCTTCTCCAATAGCTCTGCCAGCTCTCTGAAGCTGTTCCATGTCTGTATCCGCGTATCTCATAGTCATGTTGATGTCGCTGTGCCCCAGGATGTCTTGGGCACTCTTTATGTCCATGGTTCTAACCGCAATTGTGGCATATGTGTGTCTTAGATCGTGAAAGACTGGTCTTCTCCCCTGCGTACCTAGAAGTCCCCATTCTTCTGAGTGCCTCTTCCACCATGTCGTGATTCGCTCTGGCCTAAGATACTCACCAGAGAAGTCCCCGAGGACATACATTTCTTCATTAAACGCAATTCCCATTAACATACAGTCTTCAATGTACTTGGAGCGCCATTGCTTAAGAATGTCTACAAGAGGAGCTGGGACAGGTACCGTTCTTGTTTTGCCGTTCTTTAAGCCTTTGATATAGGTCTTACCGCCATCATATGAAATTGCGCGGCATAGATGAGCTGTGACGTCCTCTGCTTTGAGTTTGATGTCCTTCCACTGAAGTCCACAGCACTCCTCACGTCTCATGCCAGTAAAGTACGCCAAATACGTTGCAATGACCATTGGAGACAGTTCAAGAGCGGCAAGCATAACTTGAAGCTTTCTGCGGGAAGGCTCATCTAGTGGATTTGGCGGTGCAAGTTGGCCCCTAGGAGCCTTGATTGACGCGCAAGGGTCATATTGCAGATCTCTAATCGCTACAGCATGGCGTGTACATTGACGTAATCCATTGAAAGCCTTCTTGATGGTATTTGCTGAGTAGTTGGAGTCGTAAAGCCAGGACACATACATCTCAACGTCTGTAATAGTAATGTCCTGTAATCGTTTCTCACCAAAGAAGAGATCTATATAGCGAATACTATTCTTGTAAGACGTATAAGTACGACGTTCTATTTGTTGCGTGGCCACGAGGCTCTTAAAGTAATTGAGACAGTATGTGTACGCTGAGCAATCAAGTCTTGTTGCTTGACTCTGTTCAACAATCTCAACAAACCCTGCATCCTTAACCCACTTCTCAGCCTCAAGCATGGCAGTCTTTTTGCCTCGACCAGTCTTATCCGATGGAGCACTCAAAGAATGATGCTTCTCATGAATAAGTCCATCTGCTCCACGGAACCTCACCCTTGCTTGCCAAACCTTGCCACGCAATCTGACTGAGATATTCATGCCATTTCTCCTTAACGTGCAACAAGTTAGTCGAAGGCGCTGCCTCCAAACTGCCTCCAAACTGTATGAATTGTTTTACTATACACACCGGACAAAAATTTGTTTTTGCAGGTCGTAACGGCATTTATTGAGCGTAACGAAACATAATGAGCGGTAGAAAACATAACTTCTAAACCGCAGGTCGCGCGTTCGAATCGCGCAGGAGGCACCAGAAACTCC
>QWCL01001361.1_pt1 | contig 10545 bp, 9 predicted proteins | sample 1972551 | NCBI WGS metagenome assembly QWCL01 (sample SAMN09866709, study PRJNA288562) | Human oral metagenome isolate term2_saliva, whole genome shotgun sequencing... | isolation source: mouth | host: Homo sapiens | place: USA: California
CCATTAATGTTCTGTTGAATGGTGGACAGGGTTGCTTTCCATAAGGCGTGTCCTTGTGAGTACAGTTGTACAGTTCCAAATTTAGAGCGCATGGTTAGAATATTGGAGTCATCGGCCGTAATGATGACTTCTCCTCCACTAACGCTTACTTGCTGAGAATTCTCTCCTCCACCATTGTTGTTGCCCGGCGTGGGCGCGATGTTGTTTCCGGTTCCTACACCACTGGTATCCTTGCTTGAGATAATGTTTTTGGCTTGAGTGTAGCGATTTCGGTACTGTCCCAAAATGCTGTTTCCCATGATCGCAGAATACATTGCGTTAAGACCGCCTCCGCCATAGTTGTTAGCCACCTGTAGCGCATATCGAGGACCTTGGTGGTAGGCAACACACCAGAGAGTGAACGCGTCCGTGTCAGACTCAGGGTTGATCCCGTACTGTTTCGCAACCGAAAAATACGACTCAAGGTCGCCGATCAACTGACTGTCCTGCTCAGCCTTTCCGGCAATCAGTAGATTTCTAAGGCTGTCCCCGACCTGCCGACTAAGATAATAGGTGTTCCAGGACGAATCGGATTCTGGTACAGAATCAAGTCTCGATTTGAAGCCGGAGTCGACTTGCGCGTACTCAGTAGGGTGCGCCGCCTTTATGCGATTGAGAATGCCTGCCGCTCGAGTACCATACCACTGAGCGATTCCAACCGTAATGGGGTCATTGTAGTTAATCGACGAATAATTCATTGACGACTCAACCTGACCAATCGCCTTGACTGCAACCTTTTTGGCTGTCTCATCCCATGCCATAATTCCTCCAACACGAGTGCCTGCCCTAATTGTACATTAGGGCAGGCACTAGTCGATTCACCAAATTTTGTATGTGAAATTCACCTGATAAGTTTGGTTAGCAGAAAGAATGTCACCAACATAAAGACCACCATTCTTGTTAGTATAAATGTATTTATATGTACGATCATTACCAATAATAGGACAACTAACACCATCATACGGTCTGGCCCAACCTGGAGTATCCATAAGTTTGGTATCATACCCAGCATTACTCCCAGCAATTCTGAAGTTTCCAGTAATATTCACCCAGTCGCCACTGCGCTCACAACTAAGATAGTTGTAGTCGCGATTGACAGCAGATGTTGAAAGAGAATGAAGGTTAACCGCCGGGGGATTAAACCAGGAACTACCCCCGTTAAGCCAACACTTAAAGAGTTCCTTAATATGCGTGTAACCAGCATCCGTCATGTGCACATTATCCGCACCCTGGTCCCACATCGCTGCAAAATCTTGACCCATGTGAACCCAAGACCGAGACCCCTCAGCGACAACAGCCCCGTAAGGTTTCCCGGCGCTGATGCACTCATATGTCCGAGACACACAGGACCGAGCGACCTGCACAAAATTATTCAGTGACGACTCATTCAGGACAACGGGAAGCACTTTAATCTCCGCGTTCGGGAAGCCACTCCTTACGCGAGCAAAAAATGTTTTGGCAGGCTCAAGGACACTTTTTTGTGCTCGAATGTCATTAAGCATATCGATAACGAACACGTACTTAGTGTGGCGTCGCCGCTCCTCACTCATATTCTGAATGGCATTGTTTGCCTGCGTGATAAATGCATTGTCAGCAGTAGAAGTAAAACCACCACCACCAATTGCATAGACATTAGGGTTAAATCCCAGTTCCTGGCACAGTTTCTCGGTCCAGTGGCTCGCTTCAATTGTTGCATTAGACGAACCGAAAACAACTGCCTCATTCATTTTCGGGTCTTCAAGGAACAGTGCATCGGCCTCCGTCCTCGTGTAGTACTTCTTGAGTTCCGTATCGACCTTTATCTTGAGTGCGGCAAGAGAGGCGTCAGTGGAGTCTTTAAAATTGTCAGTCCAGGCCTTAGTCGGAAGCGTTACACGCTCACCGGCCGGCGCTTTAAGTGGTGCTTCAATGTACCCGCCATCAATTTTCTTGAACTCTGAATCAATGAGGCGGGACTTGAAGTCCTCAATGAGTGCTTCTAGTGCCGTCTTTTTAGCATCAAGGGTTTTGTTCCATCCGTCGTGCGTTTTCTCAACTTCAGTAATAAAGTTCGTGACAGTGTTGTTAAGATTGTTGATAATCTTATCTTGGTCATCACCGAACTTATTTACATACTCAATAACTTCAATAACGCTCTGGCGGATTCTCTCAAGCACGTCGATATATGTGAGACCATCGCGATACGTAAACGGGGTAACATCATTTACGCCACGACTACGAACCCGCCAAAGAGCGTTATTAATACTACCAATAATGTCGTCACCAGTAGCCATAATATCCTCCAAATCCAATTCCAAAGTTATATCCGTAACCATCAATTAAGCCATTAGGACTATGTGGCGAATCGTCATCCCAAAGTCCTAGAAAAAGATCGCCCAGTTCAGCGATAACAAGATCATCTACATTTAGAAGTGTGCCTCGATAGTCAGCAATAGCGCGCGCCTTGCTTCCAGAATATCCCCACGACTCCGAGTGCTGATTATTATTGTAGGATGAATTAGAAGACGAAGAACTATTCGAGTCATTCTTTGATGTTGACGTGCCCGAAGTAGATGCGTCGCTGATACTCGTGGCATAATCGCCGTCACCCGCAAGCCGTGTCTGCGGAGTATCAGACCCTACAGTACGACCTTTAGACGTATTTTCACCAGCGCCGGTACTGCTCTGCGTGTTTGCCCCGGTGTTCTGGCTCGTACCGTCTTGGCCTGTATTGCTGTAGTGTCGGTTAACATGCGCCACACGAAAATATCGATAGATTCGTGTGCAATCTCTTGAAGCCAATAGGTGCGCTTGATTCGATCATTTAATGTTTTTCGATATGCCTCGTCGAAAATTGGGTAGTCGTCAAGGCCGATGTGGTCATTCGTGAGTTTTACGACATCACGAAGCATTATTGTTGCTATTGCCATTTTCCTCTCCATACGTCCCGATGTTTTCCATGGACAAGTAGTCATTTAGGTTGGGTGACGCGTTATCGTCCACAGCCCAGGAGCACGACACTTCAAGCCCGAACTTTTCATTGATCTGCTCACAAGCGAGTTGCCGTGGTTTCATGAACGATTCACGTGACGCGAGAACCTGCCCAGAATTGGCGGCCGCTTCCTCAACAACCATACGCTCACGCTTCTCTGAATTAACATTCATAATTCCAAGCATAGTAAGCGCCTCGCCCCAAATCTTAGATTTAGATTCCATGTGCTTAATAGAGGAGACGGCACCTGTTCCAGCATTCTGGTTAAGAGGAAATACCCCCATCATATTTGCAAGATTATCCATACTAATATTCTCAGTCCCCCACACAACGGGCTCACCGTCATAAATCTTAGAAATGAGATTCTGGATAGTAAGGCGCTGATCCTGTGAACATGCAACAATCATCGGGTTACGCTCATTAAGGAGATCAATTTCAATTGTTCTATCAATCTGCGCAAGCCTTGCAGCATATGAGATGACCAGATCGATCTCAGGCTCACGGACCTGATTACCCCAGATACACACACTGTCGCTGGCATTCACCTCGCGTGAGTACACACCATTCCTAGTAATGCGGTATCCTGTGGGATTGTCCTGAATGTCTAGTGGTCCGGAAATCGCAGCAGGCATAGCCATATACATTTCAAATAGCGTGTCGAAATAAAACACCGAGTAACCATTGTTAAAAATAGTTGCTTCAATAAAACGAGGATCAATCCCATTAGGGAGACCCTCCCAAGTAAACCTCGAAAGACACTTTCCCATCAGTTGGCGACGATACATATGCTCAAGTTGCGTCTGTCGCGCTTCGCTAGATGAAGGAGGCTTGAGCATTATCTTGTTGTAAATGCCCGTTTTAACATAATCCTTTTTAACCATCAAGTCTCACCTTAACCCTCCGGTCAACGCGGTTCGTTTTTACGCTTGCGCGACCAATTCTATCAGGAGACCGCCACACAGTGACTCCCTTCTCGAAGATTCCTCGCATAGTTCCCTTAAATGCTTCAGGAATATCACCCTTTTCTAAGTAACACTCAACCAATTTCCAATAAGTAAAATCGCTCATCAAAGAAAGCGTGTCGGGCATCGCAATCCAGCAATTCATAAGATATCCGTACCGCAACCAGTATTGTCCCACAGCGTGCATAGCAGACTCTGAAAGGAAACGCATGCGACAATCAATCACAAGATTCTGCGACACAATCGCAGACACATACCCCGACGTCTGTCCCACAACACTAGGAGGAATTACCTGCATATCCTGACGCTGAGCATTAATTGATGCAATTGCGGTCTCGTAGTCGCCGTTAGCAGTGAACTGTGCCAATTCATAGTTCGTGTCTCGCACAGCCCGCTGCTGAGTCTGACTAATCTGAGACGCACCACTGGCCAGCTGATTCTGGATATTCGCTGTGGACTGCGCCTGGGAATTCGAAATCATCGCATTAATGCCCGCGGTAGCAGATTGCGCAAGCCCTGCACCAACGGCCTGCCCGTTAAGTGCGAGGGCGCCACCGGCAGCCATGATTCCACCCTGTGCAGCCTGAACGGTAGCGCGCAGATTATTGTACCGAGACTGGGAGTCGGCCATGGCGCTGTTGCCCCACATACTGTTCTCGGCGCCCGCCTGGGTCGCGGCGATGCCAGCATTAGCGATATCGCGAGAAGCGGTAGCGGCGCGCTGAGCGCGTTGCTGCTGCCACTTCGCGTTATTGATCTGTGCTGCGGTGGTATGTGCGGAACTTGCTAAAGCGTTTAATGCTGAATTATTTACCGTAGAAAATGTAGGAAGCGCCGTGTATCCTGTTGTAGAATCCCAGCCCTCACCAATATCCTTAATTACCTTACCATTATTTTGTAACACAATGTCACTGTCGCTGGCATTGTAGTTCTTCAACGTGAATAATAGTGAGGGATTTGGTGGAACAACGTGCGCATACTGCTGAACCTCAAGTCCCTGTGAACCGATTGACTCGGGCCTAAATTCCAAAGGATTTCCTGTGTATGACGTCATTTCCACAATTAGATAAGGCGACGTTAAAAACTTTTTCAGTTCTCTATACTCCTTAGGAATGAGTTTAAGCAATTCGTCTCTAAATGATGACTGTGTTACAGGGTAGGAGACATTTACGTTAACCGTGTCTGATCCCAGTTCACCCCAAACAGCCTTGGTGCCGGAAGTGCCAATTGTTGATGTGCCCGCCAAATCATTCATGTTAATTGTGTTCTTTGGAACAATAGTGATAGAACCAATACCCTGCGTGATCCAGGGATAAATAGCAAGATTGAACATCCCGTTTTTAAAGTTCTGATAATCACAAACATAAATTTCGGGCCCATTGGGTAAATTCTCTGCGGAGCAAGACATCGCCATGTGTACACTGGGATTGGAAGCATTGCCATAACCAAATTCTGCCGCAAGTGCAATTGTTGATGTAATAATCACGTAATAATCATTTGACTCCATATCACACAAAACTTGACGATATGTCCTCATGACCCGGTGCTCGGCACCTACATCAAGACCTTCAGGCTGCACAAGCCATTTACGCCCATTATTATCAAAGGAGTCTTCGGCAACAATCCCAAAATGTCCTCGCTCAAGATACGAGCGACCAAACTTAATCCGAGAATAATAAGTAGACCACACATCAAGTTGAAGAGTTAGTTGTGTTGTATTAGGGGCAACGTAGTCAATAGAAGTAATAAAGTAAAAGAAAGTTGTGGGAGTGTATCCCTCAAATCCAGGCATGTCCGCCGGGCGTCCAGGATTCTCAACCATTACATAATTAAACTGGTTCGCCACACTAAACGGTGTAGGTATGCGAATAGGGCGCCCTTGGGCAAGATAGGTCATCTTAGTCAATTCGATCTTATTCTGCTTAGGAATAGATCGCACATAATCCCTAGGCGCCATCCCGTACGCGTCCCAGTCAACAATGTCGCGATACGTGTTGTCAAAAGGAACATTAACCATAGATAGCAAAGTACCAGCAGACCACACACTATAATCAAAAGAAAGTCCCGCATTGGTGTCGGGCGGCAAATCGTAAATCTGATTAGGCAAAACATCCTCCAAACACAAGCACGGCCCCAACCCTAATGGTTGGGGCCATGCGCTTAGGATATCACATCACTTCTTAACCTGAATACTGATCTCCTTATTGACCGGCTTAGTACCAGCCGGGCCCTTAGTGTCAACATTCACGCCCACAGTCGGGAAGCCATCAGGCTCATCATTGCCGATGGTGATAACACCGTCATTACTGATCGTGGTCCCCCTAGACTTGATGTTTTTAAGATACCAGTCCGTCGCATAATGATCGTTAGCCGGAGCGGTCTTCCACGTAATAGTCGCCTGCCTGATAGCCCCCGGAGGCATCACCGTACTAGCACCACCATCATTTTTAAGAATGTTGATCGCCTGAATCTCGGCGTTCGTCTCAGCCTTCGGCGTGATCACCACCGTGTTAGGCTTAGTACCAAAAGCAATCGCAGGAGTAAACGGCGACGCACTCAGCACAGACCAGTGATGCAACCAGAAATTGTCATACAGACCCTCAGGGTTAGAAATGCTCCGATTCTCAAGAAGCATATCCTTGATCACAAGGAACTGACGACTCGTAAGAATAGCGGACGTGTCACTCATCCCCAGTGCCTCGCCCGGCACCGTAATAATGTGAGACGGCGCCTCAGCGTCGCTGCGGTTGAATGCTGCGGACAGTGACGTCACATCGACGTTCGCCTTGAACTCGGGAGTTGCAATAAGCACGAGGTCCTCGGGGCGAGCATACGAGTGAACGGCAGCAAAGTTGAACGCGGGAGTCGGATAAGCCATCTTGTTTGCAGCCACACGAAGCGCCTTAAGCGCCGCATCGACCTTATTCTTGTCCGGCTCAAAGGTATTCATGTCCGCGATTTGCATGCGGAAGAAACCATATTTCTCATCGTAAGTCTTGAAAAGCCTAGTCATAGAGAGGAACTCAGACCACTCGTCAGACGATGCGGCGACCGCCATGATCTGAGAGGTCATCTCCGCAAGACCCGTATCTGAGAGAAATGCTCGCCGAAGCACATCACGATTAATCGTAATCTTAAACTTCTCCTTACGGTTAATCGTATGGAAGGCACTCTTAGAGGGAGGCGGCGCCTGCCCAAAGACGTCCTTCTCAAGGTAGTCCCGCTGCTCCTCATAGATGGTAGGCTTGATAAAATCAAGGTGCACTTCCTCAATAGTGTCACCAAAATTCATCATACCCTGCTTGAAAATAGCAAGTGGGTTCTTCCAAGTAATATCACGAACAATGGTAGAACCGATACGGTTAATCAGCGAGTTCATGAACTGGTTGCGAGTAATATTGTCAGACATGATCCCCGCAATAGTATCCTGAATGTTGGCCTTAGTGGCCTCAGGAACCATATTCTGATAATCACTCCGCGCATCCGTGCGAATCGCGTTAAGCATATCAATGTTTGAAGTATCGTCACGCAACTGTGGCATAATCAGTTCCCCTTAAAAAGATCATTAATCGACTTAGGATGCCAACCTGAATCTGGCACCTTATCATTAGTATCAGACGGCGTAGAAAACAATCCAGACAAACCCGCCAGCGTCTTCCCCGTGCTCTTAAGGGCGTCCTTATCCAGCCCCATACCTTCAACTATAGCATTACCACCCTCCTTCGCGGCAGCCCCAGCAGTATCCAGCGCCGCGCCACCAATATCACCGATCCCCTTAGCCACAGCCATAGAATCACTCTTAGTCGAGTCAAGCGTATTCTTGACATCATCAATAGTTGCTTCCTTGGACTCAGGCACGTCATCTCCAGCAAAGGGGTTATTTACCTCCCTGTCTGTTGGCGTGAGTTCGTTAGCAAGCCTGCCTTCAAGTTCGTTCTGAAGTGCAGAAACCTTTTCACCAAAAACGTCCGTGAGATGCTTCCACGCCGCCTTAGTCTGCGCCCAGGGGTCTTTCTCCTCAGCCTCCGGAGCGATCGGGTCACCCGGATTCGTGTTCCCCTTCTCAGGAGAAACCTCAACATTGTCACCATCCGTATCGCCCGGATCATACACCTGATCAGGGTGATCCTTCGGGTCTTCGCCCATAGCACGCCACTGCTCGGGAGTGCGCTTAAGAGCGTTCCCATTCTGTGCCGCTTGAGCGGCGTCATTAGGATTGGCCAAGGCATCAGGGTTCTCAGTGTACTTGCTCTTAACACCCTTATTGGCCTCATGACGTGCCTTCTGCTCCTCAGCCGCCTTATCAAGCCCAGCATATCCAGACGCATTACTTGACAAAGCGCGACTCGCATTATCATCAACGTCCCTGAGCGCCCGTGAGACCACGCTGCCAGGAGAGTTGTCCTGCGACGAAGAAGGCTGCACAGGAACGCTTGTTCCCTGCTGCTTACCCTTGTTAACCGCTTCCTGGTTCTTCTTATACCACTCAGCATTCTTCTGCTGCTGTGCCGATTTCTCTTCTGGTGTCATTCGCCCATACTTGTCGGGCATAATTCCTCCTAAATAGCGGTAGGCTAGGAACTGTTGTTCCTAGCCTACCATAAATACCCAATCATCCAAAAGCAATCCTGAGGGGTGCTACCCAACTAAGCCGAGCCCAGTTCATTAGGTTGCATCTCAGCGTTAGTCAAAATTACTTGTCGGACTTGGGAGCATTCTTTGCCAGATAATCAACAATCGCGTCCTGAACAATATCAGAAACACCTCGACGAAGAGTCCAGTGCATCTCATCGAGATCAGCAACCACCGTCTTGTCGAGACGGAAACGAACAGTGGTTTTAGTGGAAACGGGACGTGCCATAATTACCAACCTTAATCAATCTTAAGTGTGAATGTTGTATCCTTGAGGACTGTACCTCCAGGAACTCTTACAGGAATAAGTTTACCATGCCATGTGCCGCCACGCAACATGTCTTCTAGTGTAAGAGTACTAGCCACATTGCGAGGCATCCCCGCAATGTGCACATCGAGTGCTCCGTTGATCTCTTCTGCATACTGTTTCGCTCGAATATACACGGCCTTAGTAAACATACTCTCATGCTTCCAGGCACCTAACTCTACAGGATCAACCCATAGGGACTCTGGGGGAGTAGTAGGTCCAATAAGGTGTAGAGAATCTGTGTCAGCATATGCAAACGTATCATAGTTATCTTGTGCTGCGCTAATCGTTTTCTTCCGTGCGTACGCTGTAATAAACACGCCCATTGGCGTATAAACAGGGTCACGCATTTCAGGTTCATTCATTACCAGTGATACGCGATTGTCTTTCAGGGTGGGGTGTTTTCCGGTAATATCAGGATTAGTTGCAAATTTTCCATACAAACTGTTTAGATGTAATTTTGCGATTTGCCTTAGTCCACCAGTGCTGTTCTTTTTAATTTCCATAAAATGGTCAACATATTTATCGAAAAAACCGTGTGACCCACGAAACTCAAACGTGCCATTCCAAGAGTAAATTTTAAAATCATAGTGCTTTTTCCACAAATCAATATCGATATTTGTTGCCACTACCGTTGTAGGCTCACTTATTTCCTCAAGATATTGCGTTGGATTGAACGAAAGATTCTTTTTGATTTGGATACACGGAATGTGATTTGGTTTTAATTTTGCAGTAAAAGTGATTGATGCGATGTACAACGGCCGGTTAGTTTTTGGTGCACCATCAAAATAAATGGGGTCACCATAGGGGAGTAGTGCTGTTCGCATTACTGAGGGATACAGCGAATTAACGTCATACACACTACCTTCGCCGTTCAGTTTCTTAGAGAATCTTGGGTCCGCATAAGTGAACCCCCCGCGATATGCTTTTCTGATTTCTGTATCAATTTCAGGTGACAGGATGGGGAATCGTCTAATAAACAGTTTCCCAGTCATTTTCTTATATGTTTACGGTTGTTTTACGTCGTTGCCTTGCCGTGGCATTGTTGAGCAGTTCCTTATGCTCCCTGAGGTGCTCACGGAGAATGTTGTCTATGTAAGAAGCCATCGACACCCGCTCGCCCAAGTCTTGCAACACGTTCCTCAATACTTGCAAGGTCTCCACGTTCATCGTGAAGGCTGTTTTTTCGCGAATACGGACAGCGTGAAAATAGCGTGTCCGGTAATCGTCCAATGAGAGCGCGGGAGTCTCATGTACCACTTCCCTTGCCCTTTCCGCATTCGTATCTTGGAGAAGTGGAGTTTTCCCTTGAACCGGCATAACCTCTTTTGCCTCTTGTTGCTCGTTTTCTTCATCCTCATCGGGCGGGTCGAAGGCAAGCGTATCCTTGGACTTTCCTTTCATCACGCCGTCCTCTGACATCTCCTTGAGTTTGGCTTCCAAGATTTTCCTCCGTTCGTCAATCCGTGCCATTGCCCGCCTCCTTCTTTAGTCTGATATGCGTGAGCAGGCTGTCAATCATCTCATCCAACCCCGTGCCTGCACGAAGGGCTTTGTTTGGTGCAAGGTAGGTGGACCGGAATGCTCCACGAAAGCCGTATTGTTCCAACTCATGGCTGAAACGGTGTGCGGCA
>QWCL01008613.1_pt1 | contig 10533 bp, 12 predicted proteins | sample 1972551 | NCBI WGS metagenome assembly QWCL01 (sample SAMN09866709, study PRJNA288562) | Human oral metagenome isolate term2_saliva, whole genome shotgun sequencing... | isolation source: mouth | host: Homo sapiens | place: USA: California
ATAGTCAGTAAATCCGCCCGTACTCGAACCAATATCCAGAACAGTTTTATCCTGAAAATTAAGATGAAAATACTCCGCCACGCTTGCCAGTTTTAAGCCGGCTCGCGAAACGTAAGTTTCCTTCCTCTCGAGCTTTATCTCGTCCGAATCAGACACCATAGTTCCTGATTTCTGGACAATTTTCTTATTCAAAAAAACATAGCCCAGGCGAATAAAATTATCCGCCTGAGATCTTGTTGTCGCCAAACCACGCTCGACCAGAGCTTTATCTAATCGCTGTTTCATTAAATAGAACTATTTCTTTCGCTCGCGATATTCGCCAGTCGATGTGTCAACGCTAATAATATCGCCCTGCTTGATAAATGCTGGAACTTTGACAACCAACCCTGTCTCCAAAGTAGCGTCTTTTAGCACAGATGAAGTCGTATCGCCCTTAACCACATCTTCCGTGTAGGTAACTTCCAGATATTTATTCTTTGGCAGCTCAACGTTAATCACTCGACCGTCGAAGAATTGAAGACTTAATTCGTCGCCTTCTTTCAGGTATTTACTGGCGTCATCCACGATTTCCGCAGCCAGCTCAAATTGCTCAAAGCTAGTCGGATCCATGAAATAGAACTTGTCGCCGTCGTTATACAAATATTGCGCAGTTTTATTATTTACTTCTGCAGCTTCAATTCGCTCTTGACCCTTGAAAGTCTTTGGAATAACACTTCCGTCAATTAGGTTTTTCAATTTCACGTTAACAATCGAACCGCCACGACCCATAACTTTTTGGCCGTACTCTACGACGCGATATGGCTTGCCGTCAATTTGACAAACTACGCCTTTTTTCAAATCAGTTGGCTGATACATATTTTCTCCTTTCCAATAAAATATCTCGCTGCCAAATATGTAATAGCAACGAGATATTGCGCATTAAACGTTCCTAGTTGCTAGTAACAAATGGCAACAAAGCCAAGTGGCGAGCACGCTTAATTGCTACTGCCAAGCTTCGCTGTTGCTTTTCGCTCAAACCAGTCTTGCTGATTGGCTCAATTTGACCGTAAACATTGATGTAACGTTGCAAAGTTTTTACATCTTTATAGTCAAAAATAATCGGTGGATTTTTCTTCAATTGTGCCATTTTAATCTCCTTATTAGAATGGAATTTCGCTTAAGTCAATTGGCTTATCGTCAATTTCCGTTACGACTTCCTCTTTTTTAGTAGTCTTTGGTGCTGCAGAACCTGAATTGTCGCCGCTTGGACCGTCTAAGAACGTTACATCTGAAGCAGTGACTTCAATTCGGCTCTGTCTCTTACCAGTATCCTTATCTTCCCAGCTATCCTGTCGCAGTCGTCCTTGGATCAAAACCCGACGACCTTTGCTTAGATATTGCATTACCAAATCACCAAGTTTATCCCAGGCTGTGATATTGAAAAAGTCAGCCTGATCGTCTTGAGATTGTCGATCAACAGCAATGCTGAAACTAACTACGTTCTTGCCAGAAGCAGTTGTTCGCTGTTCTGGATCACGTGTCAATCTACCCAACAAAATCACTTGATTGATACTTCGTGCCATATTCTATCCCCTCTTTTACCTTACGGCAGTTAGGTTTATTTACTTGATTCGCTTGAATCAGATTCTTCGTTGCGTGCTTTTTGCTCGCTTAATGCTTGACGAGTTTTTTCATCAGTTTTTACCAATAGGTAGCGCAAAACTTCATCAGTAATATTAAGTGTGTTTGAAATCTTCAATAAAGCTGGCGCTGGCAATTTAACCTCAAAGCAAACGTAAACTGCAAAATCTTCACGCTTGATTGTGTAGGCCAATTTTTTCTTGCCCCAGTTATCTTCTTTGGTAATTTCACCACCGTTAGTAGTGATTAAACCACGTACCTTATCCAACGCTGAATCTAGATTAGCCTCTAAATCCGGGTGAATAAGAACAGTTAGTTCGTATTCGTTCATGTTTCCTCCTCTGGAATCCATTTACGGATGCTTATGCTGTCTCACACAAGCTTAGGTTAATATTCAATTGCTATTATATCACTAAACAGCCAATATTAACACTTCACGTGGCTTAGAGCCATTCTGCGGACCAATGATTCCCCGCTCTTCCATCTCTTCAATAATTCGCGCTGCTCGCTGATAACCAATTCCCAGACGCGTCTGCAACATACTTGTTGAGGCCTTGCGACGCTCGACCACCACACGAACCGCATCCTTAAACTTATCGTCACCACCTTCCGACAAGTCCATTACGACGCCGCCCTTGCCGTCCAATTGAACTGGCTGAGCCACCACTTCGTCGTTGTATTGCGGAGCCATCTGCATACGCAAATGATCAGTAATTTTATTCACCTCGTCATCTGTCACCCAGGCACCCTGAATACGTTTTGGTTTACTCATGCTTGTTACGTAAAATAGCATATCACCCTGACCCAATAATTTCTCAGCGCCAGATTGGTCTAAAATCGTTATACTATCAACCTGGCTAGCTACCGTAAAGGCAATTCGCGCTGGAACGTTCGCCTTAATCAAACCAGTAATCACGTTCACGCTCGGACGCTGCGTTGCCAATACCAAGTGAATGCCAACCGCTCGCGATTTCTGCGCCAAACGAACAATTAACGTCTCAACATCCTTTTTAGCCATCATCATAAGATCAGACATCTCGTCCACCACAATCACGATATACGGCATCGATCCATCTTCATGCTCCTGAACATTGCCATTTTCATCAGCAATCGCAATCTTCTTAGCGCGCGACTGCAGCCTCTTGTTGTATTCCTTAATATTACGGATTTTCTCGCCCGCCAACAATTTGTAGCGGCGCTCCATCTCATTCACTGCCCACTTCAAAGCTGAAATGGTCTTCTCTGGTTCATTAATAACTGGCGTAAGAAGGTGCGGAATATCGGCGTACGGCGCCATTTCAACTTGCTTCGGGTCAACCAAAATCAACTTCATATCACTCGGACTATTGCGATACAACAAACTACAAAGCAAGGTATTAATCATCACAGACTTACCAGAACCCGTTTGTCCAGCAATCAACAAATGCGGCATCTTTCCCAGTTCGCCTACAACAACTTGACCGGATATATCTTTACCAATTCCAAAGCTCAAAGGATCACGAGCAGCAGCCCACTGTTTTGACGACAACGTACTTCGCAGCCGCACCTCGGCAGCCTTACGGTTAGGCACCTCAATACCAACCGCTCGCTGACCAGGAATCGGCGCCTCAATCCTTAAACTTTGTGCTGCCAAATTAAGCGCAATGTTAGTTTCCAGCGCCGTAATTCGCGTCAATTTAACCCCACTTGGTGGTCTTAGGGTGTATTGCGTAACTTTTGGACCAACATTAATGTCACCCATCGCTGCCTCAATATTAAATTCAGCCAACGTATCGTGAATTATTTGAGCGTTCTGGCGCGTATCTCCAGCATCAGCACCGCTTTCGTTCTTCTCTAATAGATCCAAGCTTGGCGCTTCCCAATTTGGATCACGAGTTGCCACCAAAGCCTGCTCTTCATTGACCTTCTCTGGCTTCTCTACTTTCTTTAATAAGCTCTTTTTCTCTTTGGCTGTATCAATTATTGGCACACCAGCGTTTAGCTTAATTTCTCCCAGGTCGGTCTTTTTCTCTTCTTCTGCTGGCTGAGCAATTGACGCTTTCTTCATAATAGAACGATTATTATCATCCTCCTTGGTATTACTCTTAATCATCTCCCAGAGTTTACTGAAAACCGTAAACGGCGACGTTTGAGTAATAAATAGAACTGTTATAAACGCCAAAACTAGATAAATAATCACAGCAATTGCCGAATCTACCATTTTCAAGGTTGCCGTGTTTAATATGTCGCCCACAAATCCACCAGAATTCGGACGCGAAGCCGTCTTCATTAACCCAAACAATCCAGAAAACCACACAATTTCCAGAATTGCCGCAAATTTCACCACTGCAGGTAATTGATTCTCTTCTGCTCGGAAAGTCTCAACCGCCAAATAAATAAGTAATATCGGTAGGGCGTACGCGGTATAGCCAATAGTTTTTACGGTCACCATATCAATCCATTGTAAAACTGGACCACCGACACCAAACCACGATACGACGAGTAGCAGAGACAAAAGAATAAGCATCACCGCGCCAACTTGCGACCAAAAACCCGCCGGCAAACTATGCTGCGGCTTGGCTGGTGCGGATTTTTTCGTGCTCTTTCGTTTTTTTGCCATAATCGTTTTTATTATACACTGATTTTATAGTATTATAGCACAATTTACCAGTAAAATCAATCTAGAACCCTAGTACGGGCGCGCGTTCTGTCGCTCTCTGGCTTTTGTGTCATTTGCTTCAGTATCTGGTACTTGACGCTGCGGAAAACGACGGCGTGGCGCAGTTGGAAGAGTCATTTTTGGCTCGTCTGAGACAGGCTTTTTACCGCGCGCTGGCGATTTCACGGCAGAATGTGTTGGCGTAGCTGCCGACTTAACAGATTTCAAGCCGCCAACTTCATTTATCACTGGAATGACAATCGGCGTTCGGCGAGTCTGATCGTACAATATATGCGTAATCTCATCTTTAATTTCTTTTTTGATCACATCCAAATCATATTTGCCAGAAAAACTACGTGCCGCTTTTTGCTTCAAGTATTGGCGAATCATATTCATCAACTCTTCAGAGTCACGCAAGTAAATAAATCCTCGAGAAATAATGTCTGGACTAGTCAATAATCGGCCCGTGCCACGCTGTACAGTCAACACCACAACAAACATTCCCTCTTGCGACATGTGAATGCGGTCTTTCAGCACAACCTCAGAAACAATCGCGCCAGTGTCATCATACATCACACCGCCAACATGAATTCGCCCAGCCTTCTTTGCTTGTCTTTCAATATCAATTTCAATAATATCTCCAGCATCACACACAAAAATATTCTTACGAGGAATTCCGCATTCTTTTTCTGCCAACCTGGCATTATGCACCAGACCGTCAACCGTTCGCACCACACTTTTTTCATTGCCAGGAATTGGATTTGAGCTAAACACCACAACATCCGAACCCTTAATTTTCATATATTTATGAGCGCCCGTCGCCATGCGATTTAAGACGGCGTTAAATTCACCCTGCGAGCCAGTACAAACTACGGCAATTTGGCTATCTGGTAATTTAACAATATCTTCCATCTTCATAATGGTGTCTTTAGGAATCTTAATCGTTCCCGAACGCAACGCCACTTCCAGGTTTTGAATCATCGAGAATCCAGCAAACGCCACCTTACGTCCGTGCTTATGAGCCTCTTCCAGAATTAATTGCAAGCGATGCACCTGCGATGAGAAACAACTTAAAATCACTCGACTATTGCTAAACTTGTCCATCACCTGACCGATAGAATACTGAATATCAAACTCCGTATGTGTGTGCGTACCAGCAGATTCACAGTTGGTCGATTCGTTCATGAACATCAAAATGCCTTCTTTTGAAGCCACTTCCGTAAGTCGTTCAAGGTCAAACTTTTGACCGTCAACTGGACTTTCCTCAAATCGCCAGTCACCAGAATCGACAATTACACCCATTGGAGTTCGAATAATCACCGCCGTAGAATCAGGGATTGAGTGGTTAACTCGCACCAACTCGATTGAAAAATGCTTAGAAACTTGAACAATTTCGTGACTCAACGGATCCATCACTCGATAATCCGGCTTGAAATCCACTTCTGAATCGTCCATCGTTCGATCAAGCATACCAATCGTAAACTTAGAGCCATAAACTGGCGCTGGAATACGATGAATAAAGTGGCGGAACGAACCAATGTGATCAAGGTGCCCGTGCGTAAATACGTGTGCCTTAATTTTATGCTTATTCTCTTCCAGCCAAGTAATATCCGGCGTGATGTAATTGATGCCTGGATAATCACTGCCTGGGAACAGAAAGCCCATATCTACGATGATAATCTCATCATCATATTCGATGGCGTTCATATTCTTACCAATTCCCATTTCACCCACGCCGCCAATTGGGATAATCCGAAGTTTCGGCTGACCGCCGCGAATAGGCTTTGGTTGCATTTTGGCGCTAAATTGCTCGCCGCCGTATCCGTTGTAAACTGACTTGTTTACTGGAATATCAATCAAGTGTTGTGAAGCCCTGAGATTAACATTCTCGCTTGTTCGTCGCTGAGCTCGGAAAACTTCACCCTTACGAGTAGTTGTGCTATTCAAAACTGCATTGTTGCTTTTCTTTGACTGCGGACGCTTATTAGCGTCGTCCTTTTGCGGTGTTGCTAGTCGCCGCTGACCCATATTGTTATACTCCTTTTTTATTACAATATAATTCAAAAACCAGGTATAGAGGTGAACTGATGTAAATTCCTCTAGTTAGTACTCTTATATTAGCAAACCGCTCATTTTTTGTCAAAGAACAATGTTTTATAACAGAGGTCAATTAATCATCGCCATCCACCGACGTGTGTGCGAATTTACGCTTGCCACGATAAGCAAAGAAGCCGATTGTCAATAAATTAGCCATCAACAAGAATCCAATCAAAACCCACATACTGCCGCCGTAAAATGCGTTATCTAGCCCGCCCGAAATAGCCTGGCGCAATGCACGAATTGAGTAAGTCATCGGCACTAGCGGATTAATTGCTTGGAAGAATCCGTTGGCAGTTTGGATTGGGAATGTTCCCTCGCTGGAGCCCAATTGAAGCACCAAAAGAACCATCGCTAGGAATCGTCCTGGATTGTCCAAAACAATCACCAAAAGCGACACAATCGACATATACGCAAACGACGTCAGATAAATTGCCCCGATGAAATGCGCTGGATGCTCTGGAGTTAGTCCTAAGAAAAACACCATCACCAGCATCAAAATCGTTGCTTGCATAAAGGCCGCCACGCCAGCCACCGAAGCTTTAGATAACCACCAACGAATCGCACTTTCTTGCTCGGAAAAAGTTTTGCGAATCGGATAAATAACGTTCAGGACAATTGCCCCAACGAACAAACTTAGCGACAAAACATACGGCGACAAAGCGTAGCCATAATTCGGAACATTGCCTTTTTCGGTCATTTCCGACTTCACTGGATTTGCAATTTGCTGCTGAGTCGTAGCGCCAGTTGGTTGAATTTTTATGCGATTAGAAGCATCCGCCAATTTATTCGCCAGCGTATCTGCGCCGCTTGCCAGTTGCGAAGTTCCATCAATCAACGCGCCCGAGCGACTTTCTAATAAACTCGCGCCATTCGCCAATTTTTGACTGCCCGATTTTGCTTCGCTTAAGCCGTTTGTTAAGCTTGCCGAGCCCGCCAACAATTGATTATTCGCAAATCGCACGTTGCGCTGATAGTTGCTGAGTTAGCGTCTGAAGATCGCCAAGCAATGTCGTCGTCTGCGCGATAATTGTCTGAGTTTCTGTGAATGCTCGAGAAATATTGCTAATTTGCGACAAACTTATCGTCGTAGATTCACTGCCAGAAGCGGCTGCTTGCGTGCCCAAAGTCCGCAAAGTATCGCCCGCCGCCGACAAGTCGGACTCCGAAGCTCGCATTGTTTGCGCCAAAGTTTGCGCTTCCGTTTCTACCTTGTTTTGCTGAGCCACGAGCGCTGGCGATGGATTACTCACGCTGGCGTTTAACTGATTTATGCCCGATTGCAATTGTTTCATGCCGTCAGACAATTGTGACAATTGAGATTCGGTCGGCAAATTGTTCGACAATTGTCCCAATCCCGCCTGCAATTTACGAGAACCGTCGCTGAGTTGCGCTAATCCACCAGTCAAGGATTGCTGATTTACCGCTAATTGCTTAACGCCGCCAACGTATGTTTGTGCGCCAGATTGCAATCGACCTAATCCGTCGTGCAAAGTTGACGCACCGTTAGCTGCCGTGTCCAGCCCTATTCCAAGCTTGTCCAAGTTTTCCAAAATCCCCTTAGCGTACGCCTGGGTGATTTGCTCAGACACCGAAGATTTGACCTTGGCGGCAGCTTGATTACTGACTAGCGAACCGATGTAGTTTTTCGCTGGCGTGGTCGTAAAATTAATAACTGCTTGCTGAGGTTCAGATTTGGTAATTGACGCCGCTTTCTGCGAAAAATCGGACGGAATAGTTACCACTGCATAGAAATGCCCGCTATTCACGCCTTCGTCTGCCTGCTGTTTGCTGACAAACTCCCAGCCCAAATCGTGGTTATCTTTCAGCTTTTTCTCGACAGATTCGCCGACATTCAGCGATTTGCCATTTAAGCTGGCGCCCTTATCTTCGTTCACAAACGCCACCGGCAAGTTTTTTGTTTGTCCGTACGGATCCCAAATTGAGCCTAGTCCAGCGTCACAGTTTTCAAATATTCACTCCACTTTTCCTGCGCTTCAGAAAAAACCTTTTCTATCATATTCATGCCAATTTCCACCTGACGAGGACGCGATTGAAAAACTCTCTCAATAATTCCCTGAGGCTGAAAAAATGGCGACTCTCCTTCAATTGCAAGGACAACATCATGCAACGTAACTTCGTTCATTTTTCTCGCTAAAATAAATCCGCCGCCAGCTCCCTGAGTTGAAGTGATTAGCTTTGCTATTACCAATTTCCGACTAATTTTCTTCAAGTACGTCGGCGAAACCAGCATCTTTTCTGCCAGCGCGTCATTAGTTACCGGCGTCGTCCTTTTCGGATCCGCCAGAATCGCCATAATGCAGCACGCCTGTTCAACAGCTCCCGATAATCTCATACAAATCCTTTCTCGACTTAGATATAATAGATATCGACTATCCACTATACTACGTCTAGGAAACTTTTGCAAGTAATCGCCTAATTAAGCGTCGCTATTTTTTACGAACTCCACAGCCTGAATAAAATCATCAATTAACGTCTGACGCATACCACCGTTATAAAGCGCGGCCGCCGGATGATATAACGGAATCACTACGAATTCAAGCTCGTGCAGGCGCACTTTACGTGGACGACCGTGTTCTTTACTGATCTGCAATCCCGGAATAAATCCGCCGCCGCTGTGCCGCCCTAAAGTCAGAATAGCCTTTGGCTGGATGATTTCTAATTGCCTGAGTAAATATGGCCAAAATTGTCGCTTTTCCTCTGGTAACGGATCGCGATTATTCGGCGGTCGATATTTAACAATGTTGGTAATATATACATCTGACCGCTGTAAATTGGCAGACTTTAGCATTTCATCAAGGAATTTTCCCGCAGCACCGACAAACGGCTTGCCTTGTAAATCTTCATTCTTCCCCGGCGCCTCGCCAATAAAAACGATATCAGCATCAGGATTTCCATCGCCCATAACTAATTGCGTCGCCTGATCCGCCAAATTCGGGCAAATCTTCTCTTTTACAATTTCTTCCGCCAGCGCGTCCAACTTAGCTTGCTTGTCCATATATTTATTCTATCAAAAAACGCCCCGCAAGGAACGAGGCGCTTCTGATATTTAGCAGAACTATTTATTTACCTTATCTGCCAATACAGTTCCTAGGTCATTTAATTCATCGCGAATTTCACCCTCTTCTGCCAGCTTCTGTATTCCCGATGTCCATTCATTAATAGGCTTCTGAATCGCGGTAAGACTGTCATAAAATTCACTCATATAGTTGGAATTATACTTTTTATAGTCAGCCTTCATCTCCGCAACCTTCGGCAGCATCTTTTCGATTTTTTCTAGCTTGGCAGTAAAATCTCTAATAAACTTTTTATTAGTTTCATTCTTAGCGTCAACATTCTTAAGATCCTGTCGAGCTTTCTTAACCGCACTCTCTAAGGTAGATATATTAGAGCTGTTGCTGCTGTCAGAAAAATCAGCTACTGCTGGAAGTATCTTTCCGTAAACTTCATCAAAGGCATCCACTGCAGAATCAAACTTACCTAGCTTATTTTTCAAAACGTCATACTTTTCACGAACCTCTTTGTCGCCAGTAATAGCCTTCATCTTGCCTAGCTCGCTTAATTTACCGTCAACTTCATCCTTTGTCGAGGCAAGTTTTTTGCGAGTAGATTCTAGTGACGTCTTAGTTTCTGAAGTAGAAACATATGAAAGTGACGTCGAAGCTTTATTTACTCATTTTCTTTTTTGGTGGCATTTGGTATGGAGTTCCCATGACTGGTTGTTGTGGGAATTGTTGTTGTGGCTGAGGCTGCTGAGCCTGAGGCTGTTGTGGAGCCTGCTGGAATTGTGGCTGAGGCGGCACTTGAGGTTTGTTGTTGTTACTATTGTCCATAAATTTTCCTCCTAAAATTACGCTTTTGCTATTATATATTTACAAACCAATCATCGTCAAATTGATCTTACCACGCTCGTCAATTCCAGTAATTTTCACGCGAACAGTTTGACCTTCTTTCACGACATCAGTCACTTTTTCAACTCGATGTTCTGCCAATTTCGAAATGTGAACCATTCCGTCAACACCAGGAAGTATATTCACAAACGCGCCAAAATCTTTAATTCCAACAACTTTACCTTCATAAATCTTGCCGACTTCTGGCTCCTCAACCAGACTCTTAATCCAGTTCATAGCCTTTTCAATCGACGCGCCGTCTGGGCT
>QWCL01000918.1_pt1 | contig 10523 bp, 6 predicted proteins | sample 1972551 | NCBI WGS metagenome assembly QWCL01 (sample SAMN09866709, study PRJNA288562) | Human oral metagenome isolate term2_saliva, whole genome shotgun sequencing... | isolation source: mouth | host: Homo sapiens | place: USA: California
TCAGAGGTTAGTGTTAACAGGCTTAAAGGTTAGTATTAATGACCAATAGGTAAAATAATGAAATTCAAAGACCAATGCAAGAAACCTATGTCTAGCTTTATACAGATATTAAAAACTGATTTCATCCATTCAAGGGGTTCCACAGAGTCATAATAGAGAAAAGTAAACACACGACAAAAGGGCTTGATTTATCTAACTTGGATTCAAAGGCTACATCGAAAAGAACCTCTTTCAAAGGCATTTCGTTGACGAAATACAGTTTATTACTAAGTTGAAAAATAACATAGAAGGAGCTTTAATGAGTGTTTCTGACAGGATTTTACTCAGAAAAAGAGCCATTATAGAAACCGTGAATGATGAACTTAAGAACATTGCGCAAGTAGAGCACTCCAAACATAGACGCTTTGACAATCTCATCGTCAACTTATTAGAGGGCAATTGCTGCCTATTGCCTGTTTCCAAAGAAGCCGTGCATCAATGTATAAAAGAGCATTGACACACAGCTTGCATTGTTCAGAGTTCGTTGGACTCACGTTAAGTAAGTTGCACTAGCTCAAGAGGGGTATATTTAGAGGAAATCAAATCACTTTTATTACTTGAACTTTAAAAGACATATTAGCGCAATTTATAGCCTTTAAAGGCATAAAACAAAATATAGCCAAAACAGATAAAACATAGTCCGTAAGCGTAACGAACATCTGAGACATCTTTTAGTAGCCCAAACAATACTGTTATGACAGCTCCTCCGATAAGCCCCATCGTTAAGAGAGATGAACCTTTCTTAGTAAACTTACCTAAATCCATCAATGCTAAAGGCCAAAAAGCAGGCCACATCAATGAACAACCTAAAGCCACAATACCAATAGAATATATACTATATACACCTGGTAAAATCACAACAAGGAAAGTTCCTAGCAATGCAATAAAGGAGAATATCTGTAGAGCACGTGTTTGAGAAAGAAACTTCGGAATTAGTATAATACCAGCTATGTATCCAACACTAATACAGATAGGACTTATCCACGAATAATTTTCAGGATGTGAAAGACCTAATTCTGCTGCATAGTCTATAAGCGTACCTAAAACGATTGTCTCAACACCTACATAAAAAAATATTGCAATGGCTCCTAATACAAGATGTGGGAATTGGAATATGGAGTGTTTACTGTTCGCATAAGCTGAAACTTCCTGGTCTATTTCATTATCATCTTCACACTCCTCACCTGCTGCTTTCACTTCAGGTAAAGGAGACAAAAGGGCAACAACAGCCAGGACAACGAAGATACAGATAATCATAAGAAATGGTTTCTGCAACTCTTCAATCCCAATATGACCAGCATCTCCTACAAAGAAAGATATAAATAAAGGGGAAACAGGCCATGCCAACTTATTAATCATTCCCGTGATCGAAATACGCTTTGCTGCACTCTCAGTAGGTCCTAAGATTGTAACATAAGGATTAATGGCTGCTTGTAAGAATGTATTTGCCGTTCCACAGAAAAAAGAAGCCGCAAGAAATAAGAGGAAGTTCTTCACATCCACCGACAAGACAAATACACAAAAAGCAACTGCAAACATTCCAAAGGCTGTTGCCATAGTACGCTTATATCCAATCTTACTAATCAATATTCCTGCAGGATAACCAAAGATAAGGAAAGGTAGGAAGGTTGCACCAATAAGCATATATGCCTCCATAGAGGATACACTCAGTGAGACTTTCAATACTGGAACCAACAAAGAATTGATTCCTAGTGCGAAGCCACATGTGAAAAACATTAAGCCTAAGAATGACATGGCTACAAAGAAGTTCTTTTGTTCTTTCATAATTCTATTTATAAAATTGTTATTTAATATTCTTCTTAACTCTAAAAATATTCAACGACCATCTTAAATAAGATCATCAAGTATGCCGTAGAATCTCATCACGGCACTCTTCCATCAACCATTTCGGTGTACTGGTCGCTCCACAAATACCTACAGTTTGTACACCTTCAAACCATGTCATATCTATTTCGTCAGCACTCTCCACCTGATGGGAATTTGGATTCACACTCAGGCACTCGTGGAAGAGAACCTTACCATTTGAACTCTTACGACCTGCCACAAAGAGAATCAAATCGTGGCGAGCTGCAAATGACGATATATTTGGCATGCGGTTAGCCACTTGCCGGCAAATAGTATCAAAGCTCTGGAACTTTGCTGTTGGTGAGATATGACTCTGTATATAATCAATTATCTTATGAAACTCGTCCAAACTCTTTGTTGTTTGCGAATAGAGATAGATGTCATGATTAAAATCTAAGCTTTTCACATCCTCAAACTTTTCAATTACAATAGCGTGACTATGTGTTTGCCCTACCAGACCAAGTACTTCGGCATGCCCGTTCTTACCAAAGATAACGATGGAAGCCTCACTCCCCACCTCTCTCTGAGTGGAGAGAGAAGCTGATATAGAAGATGGATGATAAGCTTCGTCATGCTCTGTATCACTTCTCCTACTTGTAGAAAGCGTAACAACTCGTTCTCCTTTATTTTCCAAAGAGATTTCTGCTGGATATTGACCTTTCTCATATTGCGATTTAATACGGCGTTGAAGCGCAAGTACAACAGGGCATGTCGCATCAATGATCTCTATGTTATTACGCTTAGCAAGCTCGTATGTCTCTGGTGGTTCTCCATGTGCTCGAAGTAAGACTTTCACATTATGTAGGTCACGCATCTGCTCATGATTAATGGTGATCAGTCCCTTCTTTGTAAGGCGTTCCACCTCCATACTGTTATGCACAATATCACCTAAGCAATAGAGCTTTGTGCCCTTTGCCAATTCTTCTTCGGCTTTCTTAATTGCAGTGGTCACACCGAAGCAAAACCCACTGCCGTTATCTATTTCTATTTGAAGCATATTCCTAAGGAGTTTTCCAACTTATCTACTCGTCCACTTTCATAATTATTGCCCCTGTACGACCGCTATACTCTGGTGCATAAGCACATTGAGCTGTACAGGTTCCCGTGCGATATACGCCAGCACGATCAATGTAATATTCAGTTTCAATCACGTGTTTACCCTTTGCCATCACGTCGAAATAATAGGAAGTTGTGTAGTCTTTTGGTGCAATGTAATAGCCCCAGTGATATCCACTCAACTGATTAACTGGCTCTAAACAAGCTGCACGCTTATCGACAATCTGCACAAAATCATAATCACGATCAGCAATAATCGTCAAACGAATACGAATCTTGTCGCCCACTTTCAAATTATTGAGATTCTTTGTCAGAGTGCTATCAACCAATACTTCTCGTTTGATTTTCAAACCAGATGCCGCATCAGTAACCTCAGTAGCAGGCTGGAAGAATTGTGCATAAACAGCTCCCCAACTAGTACCCGTACTTGTCTTTTGAATCTTCAATTCTTGTTTGTCAGAAGCAGACAGCGTTCCCATCGGCTCTGTCACCTTAATATATCCAATTCCAGCTGTAGGCTGTAATGTGTTTAGAGGGTGATCATTCAACGTAAGTTTAGCATTCTCACCATTCTCCATCACCCATTTACCATCATTCATAAACGCCCATATAGCATCTACGGCATTCAAAGGAGTATCCCAACTCTGTGTTCGCTTCTCTTGTAAAAGCCAGCGTTGCATATTCATTAACGTCTGTTCGTCATTTGGCGTAATGCGCTTCACAGCTTCAATCGCTGCTACTTCTGTTGATATCTTATAGTCGAACCAACTATATTGCGCACGTTTCGTATCGAAGTAACAACCCTTCTCTTCTGTACAAACCATATACTCCTTAATACTCTGCAAGTACTCTTTTGCTTTCTCCACCTTATTATATTGTTGGAGAATAACAGCCGTGCGAGCCTTACCATAGATAGTTAAGTCGGTAGGTTTCTTAGACAGTCTATCCAAGAGATAGTTAATATCTTGCGTTGTCTTACGCCCTGCCAAAGCATTTGAATATAAATAATCACAGAGCTCATCCATAGGGAAGAGCAACGTCTTATACTTCTTCTCTGTCTTCTTCATATTGGCGACTTCCTCTCCAACTCGCTTATCCAAATAACGGAAAGCAGCATCAACGATTGTTGAAGTCTCCACCTTATCGGTCAGTGTTTGTAAGCGAACAAGACTCTTAACAACCGATACTGTCATATACAAACTACCCTTCATTCCTGGATACCAAGAGAATGATCCATCAGGATTCTGTAGCTTCTTCAGACTGGTTAATGTCGTAGACAGGCGACTTTGCAATTGGTTTCCATCAAAGAGCCGAACTAACATTTGCTTCTGTTCACGTTCATTATTAGCATCTCTCAACCATGGAGTTTCTTCCAAAGCCAACGTCTTCAAGTCTTGGTTCTTCTCTAATGCTGACATCATAGAGGTTTCTTTTCCAGTTTCTAAACGCCACTGGTTAATCGTCTGTTCTATCTTTGGTGAAGTAGAGATAATCTTCTTTGCCAGACGATTAGCATAGTAAGCTGAAACAAGACTGATGGCGTTCTTTTCGTTTGCCTCTGCCACATAAGGCAGTGCCTGAACCATCAACCAATTTGGATTATTCGTATATTCAATAGTCAATCGTTGTGTTGTACTATTCTTTGGGAATAGCTTATTAACATCAACGACCTTCTCCCCTGCCCCATTCTGAGTAAATGGTAAGGTGTTGGTAACATACTCCTTATTTTGAAGAACAGGTAGATAATGTTGTTCACCATCAGAGAATCCATTGCCCTCTACCGAGAAGCGAGCAATCAACAAAGACTGATCAGCCGATAACTGATTAGCTTTCTCTGATAATAAAGAAGATAAGTTATAAGTTGCTAAACCATTACTTTGCGCCTTCAAAACGACCTCTTTACAATCTGTAAACAATACCTTTTCAGTTGCAGGATCAATGATTTCAATCTTTGCATTGGCATTGACCTCCTTATCCGACTGATTGAATAATCGTGCAGAAACCATTGCTTCATCACCGATACGCACAAAGCGAGGCATATTCGGTTGAATCATTAAACTCTTCTTTGCAATTACTTCATCTGTCAAATAGCCATGATTCATTTCTTCATCATGCGAGATACCAATGAAACGCCACGTTGTCAAACCTTCTGGAAGCGTGAACTTAATACTTACATTACCCTTTCCATCCGTCTGTAACTGTGGATAGAAGAAAGCCGTTTCATTAAGATTTTCACGCATAGAAGGTGTCACCTTCTTGTCTTCCTTCTCCTCTTCTGTCTTTATCTCTTCATCATACTTAATGACAGGGGCAGTGTATTTCACAGCAGCCCTATCGGTTCTCATCGATGGCATCTGCTCTGCCACACTAAACACACGATTCTCTGCTGAATCAGACATAGGCATTGCCTTCAACTCTACCGCACGTGACATTAGAGTATAATTACGTGATTTCATCTTTCCATAACGGAAGCTAAAATGAAAGTCCCAAGAGCCTAAGTAGCGATTATCAAACTCTGATAAGGATAGCTCAGGCACCTCTCTCTTATCGATATCAGCATAGGCAGACAAAGTCAAAGGATTAACATCAGCACCTTCCCAAAGCACACTTTGCTGACTAAGAGAGAAGTAAGGACTTAACATCCAAGAATGTGCAATGATTGCATCGAGGCTCTTGTCATAGAGAGTAGCCATCAGTTGAGCATCTGCCGCCTTACCATCTGGACGTTTAATACTTACTATCCATTCCTCTTTCTGACCCGGTGTTAGCTTGTCACGGAAGGTAGACCACTCCGTAATTAATCGTTTATCAGGCAATGGGCGAGCGATACTCTGCATGTGAGAATATAATACACCATCCTTCACCCACGCATAATTCAAGGTAATACCATCGCCATATTCTTCTTTATAAAAGAGCTTTCTTGTCTTAATACTATTACTTTGATCAAATGACCCCGTCTCTATTACCTTATTACCAGCATAGATAGAATAAACCACATGTTGGTTTTTATCACTCGATCCAACCTGTAGATAGATAGGCGAACCATCACGTGGGAAGAAATTATCACTCAAGTAGAACCAATCATGAGTAGTAATTACTGGTTGCTTATCATCCATTGAGAAGAGAACAAAGTCTGTATTAACAGTATCAGTTCCACAGATTGCATGCAAGCGATAAGCACCTGAAGACATTGGATTCAAAGTAACATCCTCATTGGCTTTAGCTGTTGCATAATTGTTATAAACATATAGTTTCTCATCCTTCTGTTGTGGAACTATCACATACTTCACCGTCCCGTCAATGGGTTGACCAGCCATATTGAGGTAATCGAACTTGATTGTTTTCAAGCTATCACACAAGTTCTTATCAGGAATATCACATGCCAACGTGGTCGGATTAGTACCAAGAGGAAGCGAGACAGAGCCTTTTCGGCTCTCACCACCAACATCTGTCACCTTAGCCTCAACCTCGAAGTGATAGAAACGAGGGCGGAAAGAACGATTAGAAACCATTTCTTTCTCTACTTCTTTCGATAGAACGAAAGGTACAGAGACTATGAAATCACCCTTCTCATCTGTTACCACATTACCAATCTTCACATCCTCGTCACTCTCATAGCTATCCCACCACCAGCGCATGGGGCGTCGCTTAACCCAATAAGTTACTTTCGCATTCTGTACAGGAACACCAGCAAAGCTCTTGGCATGCCCTTTCAGTTGGATAGTATCACCTATTGTGTACTTCTCCTTGTAGTCATCAAAACTTACTTCAAAGGTCGGACGCTTGTATTCCTCTACTTTGAAACGAACTTGTCCACCTCCTTTACTATTTGTGATAATCGTAAAATCACCAGTAAGTCCACTACTTGGTAACTCGAAATCGACTGCTGCTGTACCAAAGCGATCAGTAGTTACAGCCTTACGACTCACCTCTTTTCCATTCGTATCACGTAGTATCATATCAAATGAAACACCAGCTTCTGCCTTCATCTTAAAGCCTTTTTGCGTCATTAGATATACAATAGCAGAGGCATGAACAGTCTGTCCGGGACGATAAAGAGAACGGTCAGTATAAAGGTTTGCTACCTCACCATTCTTATTAGCTTTATAGTAGTCATAATTACTTTTAAGGTCCATTGCAGGGAAAGCCTGGTCTTTGCTTGTGTAGACATAGACATCTGAACTATAATCAGGATTGGTTATAAACGCCTCTCCTTTACTATCCGTTGTGAGTATCTTTGTCAATGGTTTACTACTCCAATTATCCTTTCTGTATGCTATGCGGATGGTTGCACCAGGCACAGGTTGCCCCTCATTAGCATCAACCACAACATAACGATTGCGCTTATCAGGCTGTTCCTCCGTCATAACAAACAGGTCGCTGACATAATAAAGAGAGTAGTTTCTTGCTAAACGACTACCTGAAGGAACAAATTCTAATAAGTAAACACCCACTGGAAGGGCGGGTAGATTAAAGGAATCTTTCTGTATTTCATAGTCCTTATAATCCTTATATGTACGCTGAATAACCTGCTTAGAGGATGGTATCAATGATGCTTTAATAGCTTTCAGATCGTTCTTGTCTTCTACATCATACAGCGTATTACCCTTTAAGGATGTGCGAGTAATATTTAACGTAAGACTTGGCACATTGCGAACTTCCATTTGCACCGTATTATCCTTGTCCTTACTTGTTACCCGATTTCGCTCTATTTCAGCAGTAGACATGGGTGCCGTCAATTCCTTACGTTCGATACGAAGCTGTTCAATAGGTGCCCATGTAGACCAACGAGAGAGGGCATTATCAATGAAAGCAACAAGTTTTTCTGCTGGTTCTTCATCTTCCTTCATACAATTATACTTGCTTATTGCCACCTCACCACATATCGGTAAATCGCTATAAACACGCATCAAAGAGTCAAGCAATTCGCTTTTATTATCCTTCTCATCAACCGCAAGCAAAGCTGTATAGCATGCCGCCTCACGATTGCCATGCTCTACATAGTAACGATTCAGCTTGTCAAAGTTCCTTGCCTGCATACCAATGACATGGAGCAAGTCGCCTCCAAAGATATGATCATCCTTGCCTATCTTCACTAAAGGGGTATAGTTAGCAGCTTTTTGACGTGCAAGTAACGACGGATTAGACAATGCTTTCTTAAAGTATTCGGCACTGTTACCATCAGATTTGCCCTGTTCTATCCATCCTAAGACACAGTTATATATTGCAGACAAAACTTCATCTTTGCGTTCAGCCTGCTGTGCTTTTGCCTTCAACTTATTGAGTTCGACATCCATAGAGTCAGGTGATATCTGTGTCTGAATACTTAAGGCTAAGAAGTTAGCAGCCAATAGTTGCCCATAAGCCTTCTCACGTTGAGCCTTCTTCTCTATCTTTCGTAAAGATACAATTGCAGTCTTTGGCAAGTCTTTCCGACTTGCGGCTTCTACCTGCTTCCACAATTCGTCATAGCTTTGTGCGGCTATTTTCATTGGGAATAACAGAAGTATAAGTGGAATAAAAACAAGTAACTTCTTCATAATTATAACTCTTTAGTGATTGCAAAGATAATGATTTTCAGATAGAGAAACGCCCTATCTACCTTATATATTATAATTGTTTAATATTAGAAGTGAGGTGTGCTAAGGTGTAAGTAAAGTGGTCAAAGTGATGAAAACCCATATTCTTTAGTGTTTGCTCACTAACTTGTCGATGCGAATCAACATTATACTCAGGTATTAAAGGAAGCCGAACAATGACTTTATCAGCATATCCATTCTCTGCTAACCACGTTAGGTTGCGAATAACAGACGTATTCTCTTTCCCCGTATAAGCCTTATAAATATCAGAATTTAAGTCTTTGACATCAACATACCACGTATGGATCACAGGAGCAACACGCTCAACATCTTTCAGAGGAACATTAAGAGCTGTCTCAATCGTTAGTTTCCAAGCTGGATTCATAATATCTGCAAAAGCCTTGATAAAACTTGATTGTAAGAGAGGTTCGCCTCCGCCAAAGCAGATGCCACCCCCTGTTGCCATGAAATAAAGGTCGTCTATTTCTACTTCTGCATATAACTCTCCAGGCGTCAACACCTGCCACACACCATCAGATTGTAAGCATAGAGGATTCAAACAATACTTACATCGTAACGAACAACCATGGAAAGCAACCAGTGTTGTTATACCTTCTCCATCTGTTGTCAGCCTATGCCGATTGATAGCTATTAGTGGGGCGGTTACTTCAGATTGCATTTCTCTTTGTGTGATTGCGGTCTATTATATTCAACACTCTGCTTAACATTATCATCAATCTTAATCTTTCCCACTTCAAGATTAGTCCTTCTTAATCGAATAAGCAATTCTCTATCAGGACTCTTAACCTCTTTGACCAATAGATCAAAGCCTACATAACTATCAGAAGTATCTGTTATCAGGAGTGTATCTGTAGGATTCACACGCACCACGAAACGCCCATCAGTGAATGTAAGAGACTTCTTGCCAGATCTTGTAAACACATTTATTGACGAAATTGGCTTATTGGTTTCGCCATCCACAACCAGTCCACTAATAACAACAGAATGTTCTTTATCGGTAGAGAAATTCTCTACTTTTTGTAAAGCCTCTCCCGTCTGCGGACTTTCAATAGCCTTTGCAAAAGTACTCTTGGGCGTATTGCTACAGGAGACAAGAGGGATGGTTGCAACACAAAAACCTGCTGCTAATCCAGCAACCTTCATACTCCATCCCCTTCGTTTACATATTCTCAACTGCTCTTCCAAGTATCTGATCTCTTGTTCACAAGCAGGACAAGTGCCAGAGCAATCGCCCTCGTGGTGACATTCACAAGGTTGATAACGAATGTTATTCGCATCAGCTATCTGCTGACGAATACCTTTCAATGTTTTGCAAATATCCTTTCCTCTTGTCATACCATTACCTCCTTTTTGATAGAACAACTATTATTTATTCTTTTCACTTTAAAATCCTTAGTAACAAACCCCAAACGAGAGATTCTCAAGGTTGCATCTATCGGTACTTTCACTGCAAAATAGCCATCTTCATTTGCAAAGACATGCTTATCTGTTCCCAGCAATTGCACGTCAGCAGCGATCAAAGGGTCTTTTGCATCAGACGCAATAAGCTGTATTTTAATAACAACAGCATCACATCTACCTTGTGACCAGTCGACTACTTGCAGGTCATCTTGACTTACCTCGTGTATAACACTAGCAGGAGTTGTATTACACTTAGAGTCTTGTGCAGAGACTGCCAAGGGCATCATTGTGGCACAAATACTTGCAGCAATACCAATATCCTTCGTGTTTATACCTTTATGGCTACGCTCTTTTAGTTGGCTTTCAATATATCTAACCTCTTGTTCACAAGCAGGACAAGTGCCAGAGCAATCGCCTTTGTGGTGACATTCACAAGGTTGATAACGAATGTTATTCGCATCTGCTATCTGCTGACGAATACCTTTCAATGTTTTGCAAATATCCTTTCCTCTTGTCATACCATTACCTCCTTTTTGATAGAACAACTATTATTTATTCTTT
>QWCL01001503.1_pt1 | contig 10493 bp, 8 predicted proteins | sample 1972551 | NCBI WGS metagenome assembly QWCL01 (sample SAMN09866709, study PRJNA288562) | Human oral metagenome isolate term2_saliva, whole genome shotgun sequencing... | isolation source: mouth | host: Homo sapiens | place: USA: California
TCGCCACGAGAGATGCGAAGTGCTTCCACAGCTACAGGCACATCTACTTTAGGAATGCGAATTTCCATGAGAATATCACGTTCTCTATATGTCATATAGTCTTGCATGGACATGCGACCACCTTTAAAGGTAACGATGTCTGCATGTACTGCCAACAATGCAGGAATGATATCGGAGAAGCCGAATCTACTAGCTACAGAGCCGCCCATAGTAGCTGTATTACGGAATTGAACGCCAAGGATTTCCTTAACGCCTTTAACTACGGCACCACCGCAGAATTGTTGTAATGGCTCAAAACGTTCCACATCTCCTTGTGTCGCCATAGCGCCAATTACAAACTCGTTCTCCTCTTCACGAACATAACGCAAATCAAGGCTTGCCATATCGATCACTGATGGCCATGTGCGTCGACCTAAACGCAACCAGCAACCGCCAGCTAGCATTGGAGCAGTTTTGTTTTTTGTGGCTAATTCATAAGCCTCTTCCACCGTCTTCGGTTGTAATACTTTCATAAATGCTAACATAATCTGTCCTCTCAATGGTATATGATAACCATAAAAATGCAAATATCATCGAACTACAAACCTAGAAGGAACTCATTAAAATCTATAGAAATTCCTCACGTTTCTTATACTTTTATTGTACCAATAATTCGCTATGAAATCTACGATGAAATATATAAATTTACAAGAAATTTGCAAAGAACTGAATATTTATGAGTTTGGTGTCGCATCTTGGCCACTACCTGAGAATGCAAAATCCATTTTATACGAAAGTAATCCATGTCCTTTTACGGCTGCCAATGTAGAGGAAAGACTATTAGGAACATCCCTTTTTACACCTAAAAGTGCAATTGTTTGTCTTTTTCCATACTATGTAGAGCATAAATCTCCTTCCAATTTATCTCGCTATACATGGGCCACAGATTACCATCTAGTCATCAATGAATATTTAAAAAAGCTTATTGAAAAATTACAAATAATGAATACAGACGCACAGTTCTCTATTCATTGTGACACCTCCCCTTTAGCTGATCGTTACATGGCTTACTTAGCAGGTCTCGGGTTTTACGGCAAAAATAATTGCTTCATCAGCCCTAAATGGGGTTCTTATGTGATGATAGGAACGATTTTAACAACCTTAGAACTAGAACCTAATACTCCACTAACTCAATCCTGCATGGGATGTAATCGCTGCATTACTGCCTGTTTAGGTCAATGCTTAGGGCATGATGAGTTTAAATTCGACACCTGTAAAAGTTACTTAACCCAGAAAAAAGGAGAACTTACTTCGGAGGAGGAGCATATCATAGCTAAAACTCCTCTCGTATTTGGCTGTGACGTGTGCCAAGAAGTGTGCCCGCACAACAAAGATATTCCTACCACACCAATTCCTGAATTCCAATCAGTAGAACCGTACATTGATATAGATGAATTAGATTCACTAACAAACAAAGAATTCAAAGCTAAATACGGACATCGTGCCTTCTCATGGCGTGGCAAAAAAATACTAATAAGAAATCAAGAAATTATTGAATCTAAAAAGCTGTTATAATTTATAACAATTTATAATACCTTTCTAGTCTTTGACATCTGTTTAGCAAAAACTTATAATATAATGACAGAGATAGCTAGATGCCTAGGAACGTCCAGCTCATCCCTAAAACTTTATTCGAGATGTAAAATGGCTGTGACGTCTATTAAGATGTTATGGCTATTTTTACAGAATAAAAAGAGACGACGAAGGTCGTCTCTTTTTTAATTACTATTTGATTTCGTAATAGTTTAGCTCATCCAAGCTCTTACCAAGGGCTGGCATATAGGTTTCAAGGAACATATCTACCTCGGGCATGTTGAGAGCTTTTAGTTTTACTAATATGGAGTCATGTGCTTCTTTAAACTCGTCGTTTCCTGCCTTCAGTTCGTTCACACACTTCATATACGCTGAAATCGTATCTGCTGCCTTTACGATAGGCCATTCAGGACTATCTTCAGCATCTACGATTATAGGTTTATAAATAGATTGCAATCGTTCTGGCAAGGTGGAGAGCATCTTTTCTTGTGCTAAAGATTCAACTTCACCATAAAGCTCACGTAATTTTGGATCAAAGTACTTAATCGGTGTTGGCATATCGCCTGTAAAGATTTCACTCACCTCATGGTACATGGCAATAACCGCGACTTTATTAATATCTACATTGCCACCGAAGTATTCGTTCTTCAGAGCTGCCAAGTTATGAGCTACCATAGCCACTTCAAAGCTATGCTCTTGAATATTTTCTGTTTCTGTATTGCGCATAAGGCTCCATCGATTAATAAAGCGCATGCGTTTTAAAAAGGCAAAAAACGAACTCATATATCCCCCACTACATAATAAGTCCTGCAGTGCAGGACCTATTTTAATACTATTAATTTAACTATATAACATAAATTATACTACGCATGTTCTAGGTTTGCGCTAACCATACTCGAATCATAGTCAATTAAATTACACCCCGTAGTTTAAAGCCGTAATCAAGGAATTGTACAGCTTCTTCCCAACGATTATCATCATTAAGCATAACTACAATCATAGTATGACCATTACGCGTAGCAGATGCAATTAAACATTCCCCTGCCGCATTCGTAAAGCCTGTTTTCAAACCATTGGCACCAGGATATTTGTTGCGAATGAAATGATTCGTTGTCCGAATTGTTACGGGTGCACGATTTTGGTATGGCACCTTATAGTAATCATTAGCAACCTTATCGCGGAACATTTGGTATTTCATACCATACGCAGCAATCATCGCCAAGTCACGAGCCGTAGAGTGGTGCCCCATTTGAGTTAATCCATGTGGATTTAGGAACACACTATTCTTTGCGCCTGCTTTAGCAGCAATACGAGTCATATCTTTACCAAATTTCTCTACAGAGCCACTTACATTTTCTGCTACTACAACGGCCGCATCATTACCGCTAGCAACCATCATGCCTTCGAGAACAGCTTCTAATGTAATTTGATCGCCTACACGAACGCCTAAATTAGATTCTTCCATGCTCGTTGCATAACTACTAATAGTAGCTAATTCATCAAGTTGAGTACCTTTAAGCTCTAGTGCCGTTAACAAGGTAACCATTTTTGTAGTACTCGCTGGGTGCATCCATTTGTCAGGATTTTTAGCAAATAAAATTTCCTTTGTGTCCGCATCAATGAGGACTACCGCCTCACCGACCGTAGATGGCGGTGCAATATATGCCGCATCATGAAAATAATTCTCTTCCACATCGTAAACAAATTCGCTGTTAAAGATATCATATATCTCACTTTCTACATTATATTTAACTTTCTTGACTATCATCAATGGCAACATTCGTTCCTGTTGCTTTTTTCTTAGTTCCCTTAATTTCACCAGTAGAGTTATCTACATTTTGAAGATATACAACACGTTGAGGGTATGGAATATCGATACCATATTTATCGAACGCATCTTTTACATCAGACATAATTCCATATTGCACATCTAAGAAGTCTTTCGACTTAACGCGTGCATAGGCAGCTATGCGTACAGAGTTATCGCCAAATTCAGAAATACCAATTTCCATATTTTTAGGATTGAGTACACGTTTATCAGCAGCAAAAATATTTTTTAAGATTTTAATTGCTTCATGATGATTATTGTTATAACCAATATCAAAGACGAACGGGATAATTCTTTCGTGAGTATAAGCAATATTAGTTATAGCTTGGGAAGTAAGGATAGAGTTTGGTATATACACATTTCTTTGATCTTTAGTAGTGATAATAGTATACATAAATTGAATAGACTTAACACTACCTATAGTATCTCCAACTTGAATAACATGACCTGCTCTAAAAGGCTTAAATATAAGAATTAATAAGCCTGATGCCAAGTTGGATAAGTTGCTTTGTAAGGCCAAACCAATACCTAAACCAAAGGCACCAAAGGCTGCTACAAAGGATGTAGTAGGAACACCAATTTGATTTAAGCAAATCAATATTAGACCTACTAGCAATGTATAATTGATGATCTGCGTAATAAAGCTCATCGCAGCAGAGTCATAAGAGGCCTTAGTCATAATACGTACAGCAAAGGCTTTTACCCATTTAATAGCATAACGACCTACCCAAAATATAATAAGAGCTAATAATATATTGCCAGCTTGAGAAAAGAACCAATCTCGAAATTGAATCAATACATTCGCATCTTTAAACAGTATTTCTGATGCAGAATAAAAAATATTACCCATATTAAACCTCCAATAATAAAACTACATAAATGATTGAACGCATCTATTAATATGGTCATCATAACCATATATGCTATAATTTAATAAATATATTTTACAACGATATAGTAAAGTTATTATATCGTTATATTACACATATAACAATCTAAATCTAGGGAGACTTACATGTTAAACAATCCATATGAAGCACCACAGGAGCTTGCTACAGGTGGCTATATAACCAAGGAGCTACACTCCGTTACAGTGCACTTTGACGATATTCACTATTCTCTGTCTAGCGGACAATTAAACGGTGGTTATCACCACACACTCGCCGTGCGCAACCAACAATTAACATATCAAATCGAAACAGAAAAAGATTTACCAGGTGGCTCGGTAGCCAACTATTTAGCACAAGAGTTCGAGCAAATCGATACGCCAGTCCATTTTAGTACAGCGCTTCTCACATCTGCTACAATGACACTACACGCCTATGCTAAGGTCGAGGAGAAAGATACTATCGTAGAGACTATCGTTACTGCAGGGTACGAAAAAACAGCCCATCGTGCAGGCACAGGGTATTGCTATGAAGAACGGGACGGGGCGTTTGTAACGCCTGGCACAATCAATATCCTCGTCTTTACGAATAAGGCCTTAACTGACAGCGCCATGGTGAAAGCTATGATGACCATTACAGAGGCTAAAACTGCAGCCCTCCAAGATTGGGGCGCTGAAAGTGTGAAACTCTATCCATTTATGAACGAGGATATTCCTGATGCGCTCACAAAAGAACGCAACACCACTGCTACTGGTACCTCTACAGATGGCGTCATTCTCACCATCGATACAAATGGTGACGTCTTAACCGACGCAGGCACCTTCTCCTTGTTTGGGGACACCTTAGCAAAAGCAGTTTATGTAGGCGTACAAAGAGCATTAGAAAATGCTATCGACGCGGAATAAATATATCACAGGCTCTACAAACGATATATTATTGGATGAAACGATATATCATTGGATCCATTGCTCACTTAATATATCATTTAATATACTGCTTATAAGAAAAAAGATAATACTCAAATGAAAACCGCACATCCTAGGCGATCGGGATGTGCGGTTTATTGCATATAAAACTGTTATACACAATATAACAGTTGAAAATGAATATCAAATTAAATTTTGAGATTCTATTTCAATTTCACTAAATAATTATATTAAGGCTAGTTATGGTAGACCATTTCTTCAACTATAAATAGCTACTTTAGATATTCAGATGTCTATTCATCAATCCATTAATATTTATAGAAGAATTGTTGTAACTTTTTAAGATTTTTAGTTTTTGTAAGACCTAACATTAATAGGATACGAGCCTTTTGTGGACTCAAAGTGTCACTTACCAGATACCCTGCCAATGTATCTTGAGGAACCGCAGATACCATACCACTGCCCGTACGAGAAGCACGTACAGTTGGGAACTTCGTATTCTGAGTAATTTGGCGTACATTTTGTGGAATTGTGCCATGACCGAGACCAGTTAAAATCAAACCATCTGGATTTGTAGCAACCACACTCATAGGCACCATATCATCCATACCACCATAGCAAGTTAAAAGCACTACCCGTGGCAATTCTTTTAGATCCCTCACATCAAACTCAGAATCTTTAGTATTACAACGAGTGGATGCTTTATAGTAATGAGCTATTCCATCTTGTACAATGCCAAGATGTCCTACTAATGGACTATCAAAGGTCGCTACATTTGTCGTATTACATTTAGACACATCACGTGCACCATCAATATAACCATTTAAAACGACTACTACGCCTTTGCCTGCGGTTTCAGGAGTTCTTGCCACTTGAATAGCTTGTAATAGGTTAATAGGACCATCTGCACTAATAGCACCGGCTGGTCTCATAGAACCAGTAACGACAATTGGCTTATCAGTATGTACAGTAAGATTAAGGAAATATACTGTTTCCTCCATACTATCTGTACCATGAGTAATAACAACACCGCCAATATCATCTTGATCAACTAATTGTTGCACTAGCTTAGACAAGTCTAACCAGTGTTTTACGGTAATATCGGAGCTTTCAATATTACTAAACTGAATATATGTATATGGGCCATATGGTTCCGTACCAGGTACAGAGGCTAAGATTTCATCGAGTCCAAGTACGCCTGCTGTGTAACCCGTCAAATCTGTATCAGAAGCACCTTGCCCTGCAATCGTTCCACCAGTACCTATCAAAGCAATTCTCATCTCCATATTCCCTCCACTATATAAATATAAAGCAATTAATGTTGTTAAATGTTTGGATTAAAGGATGGCATCATTTCTAATTTATGTTTATTGATGCGGTTCAAACGATCAATACGTTCCTTCGTAGCTAAATCTTCAATTTCGCCAGTTCTAATATAGCGGTCCAACATAGCATAAGTAAAGCCTAGTTTATCTTCATCAGACTGACCACTAAGACCATCGCTAGGAACCTTATCTACTAAATATGCGGGAATATCTAAAAGTTTACCAATTTGACGTACCTCTTCTACAACGAGTCTTGCAAGAGGACTAAAATCACCTGCACTATCACCAAATTTTGTAGAATATCCAACGTAATCTTCCGAGCCATTACAAGTATTAGCTACGCGAGCGCCGTTCGGCAAGTTTTGTCCCACTGCATAGAGTGTCGCCATTCGTAATCGAGGCGGCGTATTAATAGCTGCATCTCGAGACAAATCGTTTCTACCCGTTACAACGTCATAGCCTTCACCTTGAACAATAGCTTGCGTTAAGGCTTCGTAAGCAGCACCAATATTAACCGTTATATGAGGAATACCTAAATGCTCTACTACAGCCTTGGCATCGTCGATATCGGATTGAACACCGTTAGGCATGAGAACACCTACTACTCTATCTGCCCCTAAGGCTTCTTTGCAAAGAGCGGCTACAATAGTTGAGTCCTTACCGCCTGAGATACCAACAACGGCACTACAAGTGGGGCCATTTTGACTAAAGTAATCTCGAATCCATTGAATGAGGGCATCCTTTATAGCTTGTGGATTTTCTAACATAGGCCCTCCTATTTTTTCCGATAAATACGGTTCAATAAATCAAGTTTCAATTGATAATAGCTTGGACTCATATCAAGATAATGACGATGAGGATTTTCAAAACGTTGTTCTTCAGGCCAAATTTCATTAGTCAATTGGTCTTTAACATATTGACGAATTTCCTCAAGGGTTGGTAACTCTTTAATTAATTTACCGTCCTTGATGATGAGCTGTTTCATTTCTTTAAAAGTACAGTTTTCAAAGTATAATTCACGCCAAGGTTGCTCAGGGTTAATATAGCGATATGGCTCCTCTGTATCAGGTACCTCACGCAGCAAAGTCATTAAGTCTGCAATGGCACGACCTTTTTCATTGTATACGCGGTACACCTTTTTAAGACCTGGATTTGTAATTTTTTCAACGGCCTCAGAAATCTTAATACGAGGTTCCCATTTACCATCTTTCTCGATGCTTGCAATCTTATATACAGCGCCAAATACAGGATCACTCTTAGAGGTGATGAGTCTTTCACCTACCCCAAAGATATCGATAGGACCACCTTGAAGGAGAAGAGATTTTATCGTATATTCATCAAGGCTATTAGAAGCCATAATTTTACAATCTTCTAAGCCTGCATCATCTAGCATGCGACGTGCTTTTTTAGCCAAATACGCAAGGTCACCAGAGTCAAGGCGAATACCTTTTAAGCGTTTACCCATAGGTTCTAATACATCTTTAGCAACCTGAATAGCATTTGGTACACCAGAATTTAATACATCATAAGTATCTACAAGGAATACAGCATTATCTGGATATACCTCAGCATAAGCCTTGAAAGCATCGTATTCAGAGCCGTAATACATAACCCAACTATGGGCCATAGTGCCGCTCACAGGAATACCAAATTGTTGTCCCGCTAATACCGTTGCAGTAGAGCCTACACCGCCAATATACGCAGCGCGCGCACCATATACGGCAGCATCCACATTATGAGCTCGACGAGCCCCAAAATCGGCTACCACTCGCCCATCTGCAGCACGAACAATACGGTTAGCTTTTGTAGCAATTAAGGATTGATGGTTCATCATAGTAAGCACTGCAGTTTCTACGATTTGTGCGTCTATGAGAGGTGCTACGATAGTAATAACCGGTTCATTAGGATAAATAATAGAGCCTTCAGGGAATGCGTACACATCACCTTTGAAGGAGAAATCTTTCAAATAGTCTAAAAATTCATCGCTAAAAATGCCTTGGTCGCGCAAATAAGCAATGTCACGTTCATCAAAGTGTAAATTCAAAATGTACTCAACGATTTGCTCGAGACCACCAAAAATGGCGAAGCCACCCTTGTCTGGATTGCGTCTAAAGAAAACGTCAAATGCGACGCGATCCATTTCTTCTTGTTTCGTAAAGTAGCCGTGTGCCATGGTCATCTCATAAAAATCCATAAGCATACTGATATTGCGACTGTCATGTTGCATTAGTTCACCAACCTTCTAAAATCGAATGGATTTATTAAATCGTTAATCGTATACAATCATTATACAATATAATTCCTATATAGCTAGTCTCTGCATTAGCTATGCTAATAATCATTCTTGTGATATAACTATATATATAAACTAATTATTTATATATTCCCTGTGTATGTCTGTGAAAATCGTTACTATAAGAGGCTAAAACAAGCAATCTAAGTGAAGTAATCATTCACTTAAGCCCTTCTTGTATAGCACTTGTTATAAGGGCTTTTATTAGATAATACATATATGATTTACAAGAGAATGAAAGGTACCATTATGGAAACAATCGTTCAAGCAAAACGCGTATTAGAAATTTTTAAAGAAATGAGCCAAATTCCTCGCGAATCTGGCAATGAAAAAGACATTAGTGATTACATCGTAAACTTTGCTAAAAACCTAGGTCTTGAAGCTCATCAAGACGAGATCTTAAATGTAGTTATCAAGAAGGATGCATCCCTAGGCTACGAAAGTCGTCCAAGTATCATCATTCAAGGTCATATTGACATGGTATGTGTAAAAGATCATGCTTCTAACCATGACTTCTCTAAAGATCCAATTGCTAATATCATCGAAGGCGAATGGATGCGTGCTGATCACACCACTTTAGGTGCCGACAATGGTATGGGCGCTGCTATGATGCTCGCTATCCTAGAGGATGAAAGCCAACAACATGGCCCTATGCAATTATTGTTCACCACTAATGAAGAAACAGGTATGGACGGTGCTTTTGCCCTTAAAGAAGGTCAAGTAACTGGTGATTACCTTATCAACCTTGATACAGAGGTTGAACATGATTTTACTGTTAGCTGCGCTGGCGGTTGCCACGTACATGTAAACATTCCATTGTTACGCGATAACAACCAACCAGGCTATGATGCGGGCTTGTCCATCACTGTAACTGGCCTTAAAGGTGGTCACTCTGGTATCGAAATCAACGAGCAGCGAGCAAACTCCAACCAAGTATTAACTCGCGTACTCTATGATATTCAACAACAATATCCTGTAAGCTTGGCATCTTTCGAAGGTGGCGTTAAGCATAATGCTATTCCATCTAAATCTGTAGCTGTTTTATCTGTACGCTCCGAAGATGTGGCAGCCATTAAAGCATTACTTGCATACCAAGAAAAACAATACCAACATGAATATGAAGTCGCAGACCCAGGTCTCAAATTCGTAGTGGAAGATGTAGCGACTCCAGAGGTAGTATACGCAGATGACACAACAGAAGCACTCATTACGTATATCTATCTTGCACAAGATGGGGTTCACTCTGTAAGTAAATCCATTCCAAACCTTGTAGAAACATCTAACAATATCGCTATTGTTCGTGAAAATGCACATACACTAGAAATAGTAATTTCTATCCGCAGCTCCAACAGCAATAGCCTTGAATTCTTGACTAAGAAAATGATGCTTCTTGCTAAAGCTCTTGGTGTATCTGCAGAGCGCACTGGCGGTTACCCTGCATGGGAATACGACAAAGGCTCTAAATTAGAAGAGCAAGCGATTTCCTTACATAACGAAATGTTTGAGACACCAGCCAATGTTAATGCTGTTCACGCTGGCCTTGAATGTGGTCTATTGAAAGGCATATTGCCAAATACACAAATGATCAGCTTTGGTCCTACAATCGTAAGCCCACATACGCCTACAGAACGCGTCCACTTACCATCTGTAGAGAATGTGTAT
>QWCL01002752.1_pt1 | contig 10470 bp, 10 predicted proteins | sample 1972551 | NCBI WGS metagenome assembly QWCL01 (sample SAMN09866709, study PRJNA288562) | Human oral metagenome isolate term2_saliva, whole genome shotgun sequencing... | isolation source: mouth | host: Homo sapiens | place: USA: California
ATTAGTCCTTTTCATATTAAGAATTTCAGAAAACAAACAGGACTTAGTCAAAAAGCATTTGCACAAGCTGTTGATCTCCCTACAAGAACCTATCGCTCTTATGAAACAGGCGAAAGAGGACTGACGATTGATAAGTTTAGAGAACTTAAAGAAAGACTTGGTTACTATCAAGATTGCGATAAAAACAGTCTTCGGGCTCAGATCGACTATCTACGATTGACCTTTCCTAGATTGAAGGATTTAGATGCTTTCTGTGAAAACTTCCTTCACTGTCATCTAAGCGAATTTACAGACCAAGAAACCCGTCTCATGAATTATACTCACTTATGGCAACGAGGAAACATCTGGATTTTTGATTTCTTTGATAAGTCTGTGACCAATGATTACCAAACTTGTCTTCAACTATCTGGTCAAGGATGCCGTGAGTTGGAATTGCTTCTAGAAGACAAGGGAATCACTTGGCAGATTTTTCTTCAAAACATTCTTTATTCCTATGAAGATGTTCGGGTGAAGCGCCTCGATATTGCTCTAGATGAACTCTATAAGGGTTATGGTCACGAGGACGAACAAATTCAAATCCCCAAATTGATTGATAAACTCTATTCCAAAGAGATTGTCCTAGACACAATCAAGAAATGGAATATCACAGGTGGTGGATCCTTCACCGATAATGAAGACATGGAAGCTAATCACGGCTTATCCATTTACTTTGGGAGCCGTCAAAGTCAGCTCTACTTCAACTTTTATGAAAAGCGCTATGAAATAGCTCGAATGGAAAACATCTCCTTGGACGAATCCTTGGAGATTTTTGGTATCTGGAATCGCTATGAACTCCGCTTTTCAGATCAGAAAGCTCAAGGTATCGTGGAGGAATATATCAACTGTGTAGACCTCGGAGAAATCGCAAGAGGCATCATAAACAAAGAAATCAAAGTCTATGATGGAGTTACTCGCTTTGGAGCCTACAAACCTGATGAAAAATGGCAACGGCTCTTTGGAGGTGTCGAACCCTTAAAGCTCTCAACCAACCCACAACCTTACAGTATTGAGCGAACGATTCGCTGGCTGACCTATCAAGTTGCTAACTCTCTTGCACTAGTCACTGAAGCTGATAAAATCCTGCAAACAGAATACATGAAGATGATTCAAAATAGTGGGGAGATCACTGATCGAGGAAAAGCCATGTTACGACTTCTCAAAGCTAATAAACAATATGAACACTAGAAAGGAAAAACGATATGGAATACAAAGTTCAAATTAATTCACTAGATAACTTTAAAGCCTGGTCTGGTGGACTAACCACCTTGAACACTGTCCGTGAACGTGGTGGAGTAGATACTCTAACCGTCATTTGTGAAGATATCTTCTCTGGAAATACACCAACAGAAGTACAAATCAATGACTGGTTATGGTTTGATTCAGATTTTATCTACCAAGCTCTAGGTTACGATGATCTGCTTGAGGCTTCTTAAGATGCTGAAGAAGATTTATCAAGCAGACTTTCTGCTTCTTCCAGAACATGAATTCTGGAATATGTATATCCTCTTAAGAAAAGGCAAGGATTTCTACTACGAATGTGCTGGTAGGTGTACAGAAGAACTTCCAGACAGTAGAGGATTTTATACCTATGAACATGCCTGTTTCACGCTAGATGGTCAAGTGTTGAGCGTAAATAAAAAAATGCGCCCCTCACTCATTACTTATATCCAAAAGACCATCAAAGAAAACCAAGAAACATTTAGAAAGGAAATTGAAATGGCCACTAAAACTATTTTTGAAAAGAAAGTCTCTCAAATCACTAATGAACTGGGAGAATTACTTAAAAAGAAAGATCATAGAGAGGCTTGGACCAAGGCTGGAGAATTAAATAGTCTCTTAAAAAAAGAAGAAGCCAAGGATCTAAAGCCTGATTTGATCGAACAACTCCAAACTGAGCTACGAGGCTACTATTACATTAATGGCGAGATCGAAAAAGCCAATAAGCGCCTCTATGCAAAAGGCTCAAAGCTCATTGAACTTGCTACTCTCTAAAAGGAGGATCTATGGATAAAGCTAAACGCTATTTGCTTCAAGCAAAAGAATATCTCTCACACTTTAAAAAGGTGGAGAAAAAAGGAGGCCCACCAAAACTAAAAGTCACCAATAAAAAGACCGTCAATATTACAGTCATAGGAGGGATTTCTTTCCTCCTTTTTGTTGGTTTCTTGGGTGCTATTCGAGCAATCACACTCTCAAATAAAGTAAGTACACTACAAGCTCAAGTAGAGGTCACTCAAAAGCAACAGACAAAGCCTATGGAGTCTAGTAGAAAATATGACTACAAACTCCAGTACTACTTGAATGACTACGTCTATGCCTATTTCACTCTTCCACAAGAAGGCGATAAACAAAAAGCTCAAGTGGACTACTTAAATAAATTCTACAATTTCATCCCTGATGTAAAAGCTCAAGGGCAAGTTCGAAATCCTAGTGAGCTTCTCTATTCTCAGTTAGTGACTGTAGAAGGGAAGGTTGCGACCTATAAGATCAAATACAAGGAAACTATCCGTCGGGATAATAACACGGAAGAAAAAGAAATTGTGACAGGTTTCAATATTCCATTTGATGAAAAAGATGGGAAATACTATATCTCTGGCCTTCCTTGGTTCTCTGCTATGCTTATGTCCAAGCTACCTTTGAAGTTGGAGGTACCACTCACTCGGAAAACTTCACCTTTACTCTCTCAGAAAAAGAAAAGACCTACTATGTCTCAAAACTAGAACACACCATTCCACTGAATTATGCAAATGATAAAGAATAGGAGAACTCTATGAATACAAACAATTTACGAACCTTCCTCCAGGGCGATGGAATTTGGATCCTAACAGCTATTGCCGTGCTCTTAGCGATCAAGGCTTGGCGGAACAGCTCTTGGCTTCAACTCTTCTCTGTCGTTGGTTTCTATGCCGTTATTGTTTCAATTGCCAAAGGACAAGATATCCTAAAAGCAGTCGGCTGGTTCCTGCGACTCTTCGGTATTGAATCAGGACTTTAAGTATGAATGAAGAAAGACTTTATGACTACAGTAAGGGCCTAAATGCTCCTTATTGGATCCAAGAAATCAAGACAAAAAAGGGCACTCGACTATGGTACTTTGCGACACCGATGCAGTTGTCCTTTTTCATTGTCTTTATCATCGTTTTTGTGGCCATGTTACTCTTTGGAGGGTTTATCTTTGTGCCACTCGCAAAAATCACTCACTCAATTTCTCTCTTGCTCTATTGGTATCTCCCTTACAAATTGGCTAAATTCTATACTGAATACGAGCCTCACGGTAAAAAGATGCACGTCTTTATTGGAGATTACCTGATTTACTTCTGGGATTTTAAGCTAAACAAAAAAGCTATCTACCACCTATCCTATTAGGGAAACACATGAAAATCTAGCTCTCAAAAAAGATCAAACAGTTGTTGCTTATTATCGTATCCCAAATACTCCCATCACAATCACGGATGAAGAAAAAAAGGGCAAACACAAAATCACAGTTGCTCAAATGATGAAGAAGCTTCAGAAAAACAAGTTCTTTGAAATATCTCTGATCCCTAAAGATTATCTCTTAGAAGAGAAAATGCGGGACTTTTCAGATGCTCTAGCAGATGATAGTCGTGAACTAGGAGAAGAACTACTTCTTTACACCGTTGATCGTCTAACAGATGAAATGGAAATTCCATATCAGTTTGACTGGGTCGTAGGAGTGACTTTACGCAAACAAAATCATGGAGCTACCGTCAAAGACTTGGCCTATGAGAGCTTTAATGAGTTCACTGAAAAAATAGCCAAGGGTCTGGGCTATGAATATGAATTAAGTCCCACTTGGTATGAAGACTATAAAAGTGATGAATTCACTATTTTCCAAGCCTTCTCCGTCCTTCGGGCAAAACGGTTATCTAATGAAGAACTCTTTTATTACCAGCGGATGCAATACCTCCGCTACATCCCTCACTACAAGAAAGAGGTACTGGCTAATCGTGCTCAATTCAATATCACAGACACCTTGATCAAAGTCCTAAAAGGTGGCTTCCTCAAGCTAGAAAGCCCTTATGGATCTTCCTTTGTGACGATTCTTCCGGTTGGTAAATTTCCTGTTCAATTCAACGGCTTTCACCTAGGCGAATTTATCCAACGTTTGAACTTTCCCGTAGAGCTACGAATCAAAGCGGAATTCATTGATACTGGTAAAATCAAGGGTCGAATGGGACGTTCGAATACACGTTACAGAAACATCATGGAAGAGGCAGAAAATACTGATACTGTCCAACAAGACGAGATCATCATGGGTTCTATCTCCCTAAAGGACTTAATGAAGAAAGTCGGAAACAAGGAAGATATCATCGAATACGGAGCTTATCTGATTGTCTCTGCTTCTAGTGTGAACCAACTCCGTCAAAGACGACAAGTGGTTTTGAACTACTTTGATGATATGGGCGTTGAAATCAGTGAAGCCTCTCAAGACGGACCTTATCTCTTTCAAGCTCTGCTTTATGGAGAAAACCTCCAAAAGAAAACTCGCACCTGGACACATATGGTCACAGCTCGTGGATTTTCAGAACTCATGCCCTTCACCAATACCTCTTCTGGAAACCGTATCGGTTGGTATATGGAAATAAGGAAGATATCGCTGGAAAGATTACCAAGAACCCACACATCATTATTACGGGCGCAACAGGACAAGGAAAGTCTTTCCTCGCTCAGATCATCTTTTTAAGTGTGGCTTTACAAAATGTTAAAACCCTTTATATCGACCCTAAACGTGAACTTAGAAATCACTACCAAGAAGTGATCAACTCACCTGAATTTGCACGTCTCTATCCTGAACGCAAGAAACAGATTGAGAACTTTAACTTTGTGACACTAGATAGCTCACTTCCATCAAACCACGGAGTCTTAGATCCTATTGTCGTTCTAGATAAAGAACAAGCTGTAGAAGTCGCAAAGAACATGCTTGAGTTTCTACTACAAGCTGTAGATGATGTCACAATGGACCAGAAAACAGCTATCACAGAAGCTATTAATGCGATTGTAGAAAAACGAGTCGCTGGTGAGAAAGTCGGCTTTAAACACGTCCTAAAAGTGCTTAGAGACTCCACTTCCTCTGAAATTGCTTCGGTTGGTCGTTATCTGACTTCAATTGTCACAAACTCTATCTTGGAACTAGCCTTTTCAGATGGAACCACTCAAGGACTTAACTATGAATCACGGGTGACTATCTTAGAGGTCAATAACCTCAAACTACCAAAAGACGATTCCACAAAAATTTCAGATCATGAACGCAATTCTATTGCCCTCATGTTTGCGCTTGGTGCCTTCTGTACCCACTTTGGAGAACGAAATGAAAATGAAGATACCATTGAGTTCTTTGATGAAGCATGGATTCTTATGAAGTCTGCAGAAGGAAAAGCCGTTATCAAAAATATGCGTCGGATTGGACGCTCCAAAAACAATACCTTGGCATTGATTACTCAATCTGTACATGATGCAGAAAATGACGATGATACAACAGGTTTTGGTACCATCTTTGCTTTTTATGAAAAGTCAGAACGAGAAGATATTCTAAAACATGTCAATCTTGAAGTCACTGAAAGCAATCTCGAATGGATTGACAATATGATCTCTGGCCAATGCCTGTACTATGACGTCTATGGCAATCTCAATATGATTTCCGTACACGCTTTTCGTCAACTTCTTCTTTTTCATTCTAAACGCAGTGGTGGGCTTCTTTTCTTTGCTGATTCGAATTCTTGAAAAAATTGATCTCTACTCTAGCTATAAGAACTATGTATTTAATGGAGCAATGAGTATCTGGAAAGGATTTATCGGCTCAAATGGAAGTGGAGTTGCCAAGCAATCACTCGTTTCAATGTTGCTTCTGATTTTAGCTTTCTATCTTTTTTATCAATATTTCTTTTCGAAAGGATCCTTTTCAAGAACACTCCTTCATGTTTTTCTAGTTCTCATCCTTGGCTTTGGTTACTTCGGAACAGTTGCAGGGACCTCTGGTGGTCTTTATCTGCTTGATACCATCAATAATGTCTCTAAAGAGGTCACTAAAAATATCACTCATATTAAAGTAGAGTATGGAAAAAATAAGACGATCAAAATCGGTGATTCTATGGCAGATAGCTATATAGCAGAAACATCTTATAAAGCCTATGTCTTTGTCAATACTGGACAAGAAAATGGAAAATACAAGAATAGCCAAGACGGGAAACAAGAAACTTTTGACGATAGTAAGGTACTAGGAACAAGCGATAAAAATGGAAACTTTACAGCGGTTAAATCCAAAGACCGCTCCAAATATCTAGATGAACTAGGAAATGGAGCTAATGACGATGGCGAAAAGAACCGTTGGGTTTCGGCAATGCCTGATTTCATCTTTACTCGTATGTTTTATGTCATATTTAAAATTTTTGATGCTTTTGTATTAGCGATACCAGTTATTTTGATTCAAATGTTAAATGTCATTGCTCAGACACTCGTCCTGATGATGATCCTGCTCTTTCCAATTGTGCTATTAATGTCCTTTGTACCAAGAATGCAGGATCTGATTTTTGGAGTCTTGAAAGTCATGTTTGGTGGGCTGCTTTTCCCAGCTATCACGAGTCTATTAACTCTATTAGTCTTCTATATTGAAAAAATGATCGAAAACATTATCATTACAGGCTTTGATGGCATTCTTAAAACACTCCCATCCTTGATCATCTTTGGCCTTGTCTTTAAACTACTCATTTCAGTTGTCTCAAAAGGACTCGTATATTTCTTTCTATGGAAATACAAAGCTGAATTGCTCCAATTCATTCTTGGATCCAAAGCTCGAATGGTAGCAAGTGATATTGGAAATAAAGTTGAAAAAGGAGTCACAAAAACCCGAGAGGTGGCTTCACAAGTACCATCACGAAGTCTTTCATCTGCTCAACACCTTGGAAATTTTGCTTTAGCAGGTGCTGGTTTGGGAGCTGGAATGCTCATGAATGCCAAGAGTCACTTCCAAAATGTTGGTTCTTTCTTTACCAATAAAGAATCAGAGCACCAACCTGATGAGGTGCTCCCAACAGAAACACTTGAGACTCCAATAAGTCCAGATGCTCCAGAACCAAACATTCCGAAAACAAAGCCAACGCTAGAAGGGATTAAACCAGTTGAAGAAAAAACACTACAAACTCCTTCAATGGAATCCCCAATCACGGTGAAGCCAACACCAAGTTCAAACGAGGAATTTCAAACTCTTAAAGAAGAATGGATTTCTCCATTTAAACAGCTCCGCATTAATAGTATTGAGCACAAATTAGAGGAATATAAAGATCCTCAATCCATGTATAAAGCCCAAGGATCGAATGCCTTCACTCGTGCTTATAGGAAAACCATGACACGAGATGATAAATTGAGAACCAATATTGAACGAAGAGACCGATTGACAGAACGCTTAAGACAACTTAGAGGAGAATGATATGAATACCAAGATACGCTCAAGAACTGCTTTTCCAAGAGTTCTTGAAGAAACTCTTTATCAAGCCTACCAAGAAGGAAAACTCTCAGTCGATTTCCTTCTTTTGTTTCCAGTATCAGAACAAGAAAGAGACAAAATCATCTTACAGGCTAAGTCCTATTCAGTCGTTTTAGATGCAAAATGGCGTTTTGGGACTGTTCTGTTCACTGCTTATATAAGACGTTAACTAGAAAGGAGATTCGATGAAAAAACTAAAATGGTTTCTATTAGCCGGTCTCATTCCTCTCTTTCTACCGGTCCTCATCATCATTATCCTTATGGGGGCTGTCGGAGGTGGTGGAACGAATGGCTCACCTCAATCCCAAAATGGAGTGACTTATGCGGATCACTGGTCAGATGGAGATCCCTATACTCACAACCTACTGGTTCATCGCTTCGGTATTACAGCAGAGCAATTAGACGGCTTTTTAGATACGTTAGGAATCTCCTATGATAAGAACCGAATTAATGGAAAAAAGCTCCTCGAATGGGAAGCTAAATCTAATCTTGATGTTCGTGGAATCGTTGCGATCGCACTGAATGAAAGTTCCCTTGGAACTGCTGGGATAGCCACTAATCCTGGTGCCAATATGTTTGGTTTTGGGGCTTATGATTCCAATCCAGAATATGCCAATAACTTTAATGACGAGGTTGCGGTTGTCGGACTAACCCAACAAACCATCATTGGAAATAAAAACCAAACCTTCAAAATTCAAGATGATAAGGCTAAAAAGTTTGCGAATGGTACTCTAAATCCTTCTACCGATGGTGGTGTTTATTTCACAGATACTACAGGATCCGGAAAAAGACGTGCAGAAACCATGCAAAAACTCGATCAGTATATAGATGAACATGGAGGAACTCCAACAGCTCCGAAGGAAACAAATGATACTGGGACTAGAATCAGCTCAAGCGAAATTCCATCAGGATATAGCATCACGCAAACTATTGATACGACTAATTATATAGCTAGTAGCTATCCCTGGGGACAATGTACTTGGTTTGTTTTTAACAGAGCAAAACAACTAGGAATTACATTTGACCCCTATATGGGGAATGGGAATCAATGGATGGAAAAATCTGGGTATTCAACCACGAAAACACCTACGGAACACTCCGCACTATCATTCTCATCAAGTCAAGCTGGGGCAGATCCAGTATACGGTCACGTAGCATTTGTAGAGCAAGTTAAATCTGATGGTTCTATACTTATATCCGAATCGAATTTTAAGGGACTTGGAATAGTCAGCTATCGCACATTTGATGCAGAAACTGCCAAACAATTTACCTATGTTATTGGACATTAGAAAGGATAATTATATGGATGCACTACAACAAGTAAAACTAGATAAAATTGAAAATCTTCTTCAAGTATTGGTGAACCTTCTTGACAAAAAAAGCAACTCCAATCACTTGGAAATTATAACTCAAAAAGAAGTTCTAAAAGAATTGAATATATCACCTAACACGCTGAAGAGTTGGGAAAGAAAAGGACTAGCTCGTCTGGAACCACCTATTGAAGGAACGAGAACCGTCTACTATAAACGGCAAGACATCATTAAATTTCTATCAACTTAATAGTAAAGCAGGAATGCAACAAACAACTCACGAATATGCTAAAATAATATCATCTTAAAAGAAGGTGAGGGTCTTATTTTAGCCTTTTAAATATCCGAATCAAGAGGCGTTATGAATAAAGAAACCATTCAACACAACAATAAAAAAGTTATAAAAATTACCAAGCAGAACGGTGAAATAAGCTATTCAATCAAAGGTGTTTATATCGGAACAGACATTAAGACTGGTAAGCGAATTACAAGAACAATCACTGCTAAAACATTAAAAGCTCTAGATAGAAAAATTATTGAATCCAAAATTCAATTTGAAAAATCTGGGTCAACTACTAAAGAAACTATCCAAATCGGTAATTTTGAAAGTTTAGCTGAATTTTGGTTCAGCCATTTTAAAACTTGGGTATCTTCGCAAAATACAATAAACCGCGTTCGAGGGTACTTAGATACATACATCATTCCACAATTTGGCGATTATAGACCAGAGCAGATTGAAGCATCAGATATCCAATTATGGCTAAATCAATTAGCAAAAAAAGCCAAACAAGCAATTGAATCTGGGGGAAAACGTGCCCCGAAAGGCAGTGCAAAAGATTTTGGTGCAATGGCACATAAAATGAGTGATATTTTTGATTTTGGAATAACAAATTGCGGTTTGAAAAACAATCCTGCAAAGACAATCAAGATACCACCAAAACCCAAAGCCATTAAAGAACGCATCATGGTCCTTCATGATGAGGATTTAAAACTTTGGCTAGCTTACCTTGACATACTACCAAACACGAGAGCAAATCGTCGGTTTAAAATCATTTGTAATACATTACTGGCTTCAGCACTACGAATCAATGAACTATTAGCTTTAGAAATTACTGATCTTGATTTTGAAACTAATGAAATCATTGTCAATAAAACTTTAATGTGGAAAAGTGCTAATAAAAAATTGAACCAAAAAGGAGGGATCATTTGTAAAAATTCTCCTAAAACTGATGCCGGTAATCGTAGAGTTGCTGTTCCAATATCAACTTTAGAAGGACTAAGAGAATTTCACCAAGAAATGAGTCTCTACTTTGAGGAACATCATTTACCAAGATCAAAATTGATATTTCCAACGATTTATGGAAATTATATGTGTGATAGAAATGAGCGTGCAACTCTAAAAAAACGACTTATCGAATTAGGACTACCAAATTATGGGTTTCACCTATTCCGACATACACATGCCTCTATGATGCTCAATGCCGGAACTAACTGGAAAGAGCTACAACATAGGATGGGACATAAGTCTATTACCACAACTATGGATACATATGCTGAACTAGCACCAAAGAAAAAATTCGAAGCAGTTGATATTTTTCTGGATAAATTACAAGAACTCAC
>QWCL01002898.1_pt1 | contig 10427 bp, 7 predicted proteins | sample 1972551 | NCBI WGS metagenome assembly QWCL01 (sample SAMN09866709, study PRJNA288562) | Human oral metagenome isolate term2_saliva, whole genome shotgun sequencing... | isolation source: mouth | host: Homo sapiens | place: USA: California
GCGTTCTGCCTCAGCTTTAGCGGCAGCTTCTGCACGTTGACGCGCAGCTTCTTCAGCAGCTAAACGTTCTTCCTCAGCTTGTTGAGCAAGGATACGTTCGCGTTCTGCTTTTAAAGCAGCTTGGCGTTGAGCCTCAGCTTGCTCGGCAGCAATACGTTGTTGTTCTGCTTGTTGAGCTGCGATACGCTCTTGTTCTGCTTTTAAAGCCGCTTGGCGTTGCGCTTCAGCTTGCTCAGCCGAGATACGTTGTTGTTCCGCTTGTAGAGCTGCAATACGTTCTTGTTCTGCTTTTAAAGCCGCTTGGTGTTGTGCCTCAGCTTGCTCAGCCGCAAGACGTTGTTGCTCTGCTTGTAGAGCTGCAATACGTTCTTGCTCCGCTTTTAGAGCCGCTTGGCGTTGAGCTTCAGCTTGCTCGGCCGCGATACGTTGTTGTTCTGCTTGTTGAGCTGCAATACGATCTTGCTCCGCTCTTAGAGCCGCTTGGCGTTGAGCCTCAGCTTGCTCAGCAGCAATACGTTGTTGTTCCGCTTGTAGAGCTGCAATACGTTCTTGTTCTGCTTTTAAAGCCGCTTGGCGTTGTGCCTCAGCTTGCTCAGCCGCAAGACGTTGTTGCTCTGCTTGTTGAGCCGCGATACGTTGTTGCTCAGCTTGCTCAGCCGCAAGACGTTGTTGCTCTGCTTGTTGAGCCGCGATACGTTGTTGCTCTGCTTGCATTGCAGCTTGGCGTTGAGCCTCGGCTTGTTGTTGGGCAATACGTTGCTGTTCCGCTTGCATTGCTGCCTGACGTTGAGCTTCTGCTTGCTGTTGGGCAATACGTTGTTGCTCAGCTTGCAACGCCATTTGACGTTGTTGTTCACCGAGAATTGCTGCTTGACGTTGAGCCTCGGCTTGCTTTTGGGCAACCATTTGTTGATCAACTTGGCTTGTACCTGCTTGTTGTGCGGCTTCTTCTGCTGCTAATTGAGCTAATCTTTCACGTTCTGCACGTTGAATATCGCGGATAGTCAATTTTTGTTTAGCTACAACGGATTTAGTAGTTGTTGTATTAGCAACTGTTAATGGCATAGTAGATTGTTCTTGCACAACTACAGGCGTACGTTGTACTTGTGTAGTTTGAATTTGTTGCTTGCCATCTACTTGTTTTTGTACAGTAACAGGTTCTGTTTTCCGTTGTACATTCATCAAACTATGCATGGCCAATGTTGGCTCCATAACAGTATTAGTTTGTTTATTAACAACGTATTGTGGTTGAGAAACCGTCATATGTTGCTGAGATAAAGCTTTTGCAGTATCTGTTACTGGTACTGGACGTACACGAGGAATCAAAGGTGTTACCTTTGGCGGCGCTTGCATTGTTACAGTTTGTTGTCTAACTGTTTGCTCTTGCATCAACGGTTGTGTTTGCATTGGCACCGTTTGTTGTACCTGTACAGGTCTTACGGATGCTTGTTGTTGAGTGATAACCGTTGTTTGTGTAATTGGTGGGGTAGGTTGGGTAGGTTGGATTACTACAGGTCGTACGACTGGGGCCCCTACATTTGTAGTGGCTTGAGTCGTTGATTCAGTGGTAGTGTTCGAACCTACTAAATCATTCATGTTGAGGGTAGGGGCTGCGTGGGCAACACCACCCAACGCTGCTGCTGCAAAAAATGCGGCAGTGACCTTACGTTTCCTAGATGATTTCATGAATTACTCTCCGAACTAGAATTGAAAAAATAATTTATAATTTTAAAATTTATTTATATTTATATAGTTTAACATAAATCGATATATTTGTACAATTTGTGAAAGTTTAGCTAGATATTAAATGAGTTAGTAATGAAAATAGTTACAAAATTATAAAATAAATTACCTTGAGTGTAATATTGAAAATTGAATTTAAATAATCGAAAAGTGCTAGAAAACCTTTGTTTATGCATATCTATAACGCATTGGAAGATATCGAAATGATATTATTATTAATGAAAGTAAGGTGATATAATTGCTTACAATGAATAATTTAATAGTTTGAGAAATAACATACGAGAGGGGGATTATCATCAATATAGGAATTACTTTTTTCTGGGGAAAATCATATAACCATATTTGGTCTAACGGTGCCGGTCAGAATATGTACTTCTTGAAACAATGTTTAGAACAGATTGACGGTGTCGAATCTGTTTATTTTGTTTTCTGGGGTAATGACAAAGCGAATATATCTGATAACTTGCAATTAGATTTGATGGGCGTAGACGTCTTTCATACAGACGAAGTCGTAGATAAGACAGATATTCTAATCGAAGGTACATTGACCTTAGAGCCGCATATAGAAAAAGAGTATCGGAAACGAGGCGCTAAGATCGTTTCTTACCGAATGGGTAATGACTTTATCTCAGATATGGAAAAAATGGTCCACGATAAACCGGGGGCCCGTGCTTTCAACGGCACAAAATATGATGCTATATGGATGATTCCACAGCATATCAAAACGAATCGTTGTTATTTGGAAATTATGACAAAAGCCCCTGTTTATGAGGCGCCTCACTTATGGCATCCCATTTTCTTAGACGATAAGATTGAGTCTATGAAGGATAAGCACACCTTTGGATATGAACGAGAGCGTATTACAAAGGATGGTGCCCGTGTATCGGTGTTAGAGCCTAATATATCGGTTCTTAAAAATTGCATGATTCCTATCCTAATCGGTGAAGAAGCTTATCGTCATCATCCTGATCTAGTGAAACATATCTATCTATGCAATACATATGACAAAAAGGATGAAGATGCTATCTTCAATTACATTGGCTATACAAGTGCTGTAGAAGATACGGTTATGACCGTTGAGACACGTCATATTACACCAAACTTTTTAGCAGAATATACAGATGTAGTACTGTCCTTTCAGTGGGAAAATGCATTGAATTACGTGTACTATGAGGCGCTATATGGTAACTATCCATTAGTGCATAATTCGCCGATGCTGAAAGCTAAACATATCGGTTATTACTACGAAGAATTCGATGCATATGATGGGGCACGTCAGCTGATTAATGCTATTAAGAGTTATGATGCTGATTTTGAAACACATGTAAAACGGAATAAAGAATTAATTGATTCTTTATCACCGCTAAATAATGACAACATTAGATCATATCAAATGTTAATAGAAAAGTTAGGAGTAAGAGGTTAGTATGAATAAGATTTTTAAAGTTATTTGGAGCAAATCTAAACAATGTTACGTAGTTGTATCTGAAATGGCTAAAAATACTACAGGGAAAAAGAAAATTGTGGTGGCTAGTATTTTGGCGACATTGGCTATGACTCCTGCTGTACAAGATGTAAATGCTGTTGATGGTAGCGGGAATCGAGCTGGATTCAGCGATGGCAGTTCAGGTGTTGCTTTTCATAGTACACAAGGTTTAGCTATTGGCTTGAAAAATGGTGATGTAACAAGTGCTAATGGTAACGTTGCAACTGTTGCTGTTGGTGCTCATAGCAATTCTAAAGGCTCTTCTTCCGTTGCTATTGGTGGTGGTTCTGCTAATGGTCAAGGTGCTGTTGCATTAGGTTGGGTTAGTGCAACAGGAAATCGTGCTGTTGCTCTAGGCGGAACCGATGTTACTACGGCTAATGGTGATAATGCATTTGCTGCTAGCGGCGGTGTTGCAACAGGTACAAATACATTTGCTGCAAGTGGTGGTGTTGCTAGTCAGAGTGATGCTATTGCCGTTGGTTCTGGTTCAAAAGGTGCTGGTGATAGTGCATTAGCATTAGGTAAAAGTACACAAGCAAAATCTAGTAAATCTATTGCTGTTGGTGAAGGTGCAACTGCTGATGGCACTGCAACTATAGCTATTGGTGCTGGTAATACAGCTACTGGTTGGGGGGCTTCCGCAATTGGTAAAAATGTACAAGTTACAAAAGAACGTTCTACAGCTCTTGGGTGGGACTTAACAGTAGATCAAGCTGCTGCAACTTTAGTAGGCTATAACTCCCAAGTACACGCAAACCAAGGTACAGGTCTTGGTTCTACAATTAATATTGAATCTGCTGCACAATATGGTACAGGTATTGGCTACCAAGTTGATGTAATGCTATAGCCATTGGCTATGATTCTAAAGCTGGTAACACAGGGACTGTAGCAATTGGTTATGGTGCTAATGTTACAGGTTATACATCTGTAGCAATTGGTAACTCTGCTACAGCAACAGGTGGTACTAGTGTTGTTATTGGTGATGGTGCCTCCTCTACTGTAGGTTTAGGTACTGCATTAGGTAGGGGTGCAAAAGCAAATCATGAAAATAGCGTTGCTTTAGGTGCACAATCTGAAACTGGTGCAGCTAATAGTACAAGTACAATGACTGTTGCCGGTAAAAGTTATACCTTAGCAGGTGGTACTGCAAATGGTACTGTTTCCATTGGCTCCGCTAGTAAAAAACGTACAATTACAAATGTAGCAGCAGGTACTGTGTCTGCTACATCTACAGATGCAGTTAATGGATCTCAACTACATGCAGTAACTCAAGCTGTTGAAAGTACGGCTACTGTAGCGTCTAGTGCGTTAACAAAGGCTACTGATGCAGAAACTAAAGCGACTGCAGCTGTTTCTACAGCTAACTCTACTGCTTCTGGATATAATGCAGCAAAAGCTGAAATCTCTTCTTCTTTATCTTCTGCAAAAGCGGCAGCTTCTTCCGCAGCTAGTTCTGCTACAAAGGCTGACTCTAGCGCTACGAAAGCTCTATCTTCTGCTACAGTAGCATCCACAAGTGCTACAGCTGCATCTAATAGTGCTAAGGCAGCAGATTCTTCTGCCACAAAAGCAGCAAATTCTGCAACAGCAGCATCTACAAGTGCTAAAGCAGCAGATAGCTCCGCTACAAAAGCGGCATCCTCTGCGACTGTAGCTGATTCCTCTGCAACTAAAGCAGCATCCAGTGCAACAGCAGCAGATAGCTCCGCTACAAAGGCAGCATCTTCTGCAACTAAAGCAGATTCTTCCGCAACTAAGGCAGAATCCTCCGCTACGAAAGCTGATCAAGCAGCTACTAAAGCCAATTCTTCTGCGACTAAGGCAGAATCTTCTGCAACAGTGGCAAGCACATCTGCATCTAATGCAAAAGTAAGCGAGGACAATGCAGCTGCAAGTGCAACAAAAGCAGCTTCCTCTGCTACTAAATCTGAAAGCTCTGCAGCAAAAGCTGATTCTAGTAAGTGAAGATAAAGCAGCATCCAGTGCAACAGCAGCAGATAGCTCCGCTACAAAGGCAGCATCTAGTGCTACAAAAGCTGATCAAGCAGCTACGAAAGCAGATTCTTCCGCAACTAAGGCAGAATCTTCTGCAACAGTGGCAAGCACATCTGCATCTAACGCAAAAGTAAGTGAAGATAATGCTGCTGCATCTGCTACAAAAGCGGACTCCAGTGCAACTAAAGCTGAAAGCTCTGCAACAAAGGCAGATTCCTCTGCTACAAAAGCTGAGTCCTCTGAAACAGCAGCAAGCACGTCTGCGTCTAATGCAAAAGTAAGCGAGGACAATGCAGCTGCAAGTGCAACAAAAGCAGCTTCCTCTGCTACTAAATCTGAAAGCTCTGCAGCAAAAGCTGATTCTCAGCAAAAGCTGATTCTAGTGCAACAAAAGCAGACTCCTCCGCTACTAAGGCTGATTCTTCTGCAACAAAAGCTGAATCCTCTGCAACAGCAGCAAGCAAATCTGCATCTAATGCAAAAGTAAGTGAAGACAATGCAGCATCTAGTGCGACAGCTGCAGATAGCTCTGCTACCAAAGCTGATAGCTCCGCAACAAAGGCAGATTCCTCTGCTACAAAAGCTGAATCCTCTGCAACAGCAGCAGATAGTTCTGCAACTAAAGCAGAATCTTCCGCTACAAAAGCTGAATCTTCTGCTACAAAAGCAGAATCTAGCGCAACAGCTGCAGACAGTTCTGCAACTAAAGCAGATTCCTCTGCTACGAAAGCTGAGTCCAGTGCAACAGCAGCAAGCACATCTGCATCCAATGCAAAAGTAAGCGAAGATAACGCAGCATCTAGTGCAACCGCAGCGGATAGCTCTGCGACAAAAGCAGATCAAGCAGCGACTAAAGCAGATTCCTCTGCTACAAAAGCAGCATCTAGCGCAACAGCAGCCGATAGCTCTGCTACAGCAGCAAGCACGTCTGCATCTAATGCAAAAGTAAGCGAAGATAATGCTGCATCTAGTGCAACAGCTGCAGATAGCTCTGCTACCAAAGCTGATAGCTCCGCAACTAAAGCAGATTCTTCTGCTACAAAAGCAGAATCCTCTGCAACAGCAGCAAGCACATCTGCATCTAATGCAAAAGTAAGCGAAGATAATGCAGCATCCAGTGCAGCGGCAGCTGATAGTTCCGCAACTAAAGCAGACTCTTCTGCTACGAAAGCCGAGTCTAGTGCAACAGCAGCAGATATCTCCGCAACTAAAGCAGATTCCTCTGCGACTGCGGCAAGCACATCTGCATCTAATGCAAAAGTAAGTGAAGATAATGCTGCATCTAGTGCAACTGCAGCAGATAGCTCTGCAACTAAAGCTGACTCTTCTGCTACAAAAGCTGAGTCCAGTGCAACTGCAGCAGACAGCTCCGCAAGTAAAGCAGATTCTTCCGCTACAAAAGCAGATTCCAGTGCAACAGCGGCTGATAGCTCCGCCACTAAGGCTGATTCTTCTGCAACAAAAGCAGAATCCTCTGCAACGGCAGCAAGCACATCTGCGTCTAATGCAAAAGTAAGTGAAGACAATGCAGCTTCTAGTGCAACAGCTGCAGATAGCTCTGCTACTAAAGCTGATAGCTCCGCAACAAAGGCAGATTCCTCTGCTACAAAAGCTGAGTCTAGCGCAACGGCAGCTGATAGTTCTGCTACAGCAGCAAGCACATCTGCATCTAATGCAAAAGTAAGCGAAGACAATGCAGCATCTAGCGCAACAGCAGCTGATAGTTCTGCTACAAAAGCTGATAGCTCCGCCACTAAGGCTGATTCTTCTGCAACAAAAGCAGAATCCTCTGCAACGACAGCAAGTACATCTGCGTCTAATGCAAAAGTAAGTGAAGACAATGCAGCATCCAGTGCAACAGCAGCTGATAGCTCCGCAACTAAAGCTGATTCTTCTGCAGCAAAAGCTGAGTCCAGTGCAACAGCTGCAGATAGCTCTGCTACCAAAGCTGATAGCTCCGCCACTAAGGCTGATTCTTCTGCAACAAAAGCAGAATCCTCTGCAACGGCAGCAAGTACATCTGCGTCTAATGCAAAAGTAAGTGAAGACAATGCAGCATCTAGTGCAACGGCAGCTGATAGTTCTGCAACTAAAGCTAATTCCTCTGCAACCAAAGCTGAATCTAGCGCAACAGCAGCGGATAGCTCTGCAACTAAAGCAGATTCCTCCGCTACAAAAGCAGAATCTAGCGCAACGGCAGCTGATAGCTCTGCAACAAAAGCAGACTCTTCTGCTACGAAAGCAGAATCTAGCGCAACAGCAGCTGACAGTTCTGCAACTAAAGCAGATTCTTCCGCTACAAAAGCAGAATCCTCTGCAACGGCAGCTGACAGCTCTGCAACTAAGGCCGACTCTTCTGCTACAAAAGCAGAGTCTAGTGCAACAGCAGCAGATAGCTCCGCAACTAAGGCAGATTCCTCAGCTACGAAAGCTGAATCCTCTGCAACTAAAGCAGATTCTTCCGCTACAAAAGCTGAATCTTCTGCAACAGCGGCAGACAGCTCTGCATCTAAAGCCGACTCTTCCGCTACGAAAGCAGAGTCCAGTGCAACTGCAGCAAGCACATCTGCATCCAATGCAAAAGTAAGCGAAGATAACGCAGCATCCAGTGCAACGGCATCAGACAGCTCTGCGACAAAAGCAGATCAAGCAGCAACTAAAGCAGATTCTTCCGCTACAAAAGCAGAATCTTCTGCAACAGCGGCAGAGAGCTCTGCAACTAAAGCGGATTCCTCTGCTACAAAAGCAGAGTCCAGCGCAACAGCCGCTGACAGTTCTGCTACAGCAGCAAGTACATCTGCATCTAATGCAAAAGTAAGTGAAGATAACGCAGCATCTAGTGCGACAGCAGCAGATAGCTCCGCGACTAAAGCAGACTCCTCCGCTACGAAAGCAGAGTCTAGTGCAACAGCGGCTGATAGTTCCGCAACTAAGGCAGATTCCTCAGCTACGAAAGCTGAATCCTCTGCAACAGCAGCTGATAGTTCTGCGACTAAAGCAGATTCCTCTGCTACAAAAGCTGAATCCTCTGCAACGGCAGCTGATAGTTCTGCAACTAAAGCAGATTCTTCCGCTACAAAAGCAGAATCCAGCGCAACAGCAGCTGACAGCTCTGCAACTAAGGCAGATTCCTCAGCTACAAAAGCTGAGTCTAGTGCAACTGCGGCAAGCACATCTGCATCTAATGCAAAAGTAAGTGAAAATAACGCAGCATCCAGTGCGACAGCAGCTGATAGTTCCGCAACTAAGGCAGATTCCTCAGCTACGAAAGCTGAATCCTCTGCAACAGCAGCTGATAGTTCTGCGACTAAAGCGGATTCCTCAGCTACAAAAGCTGAGTCCAGTGCAACAGTAGCAGATTCCTCTGCAACAAAAGCAGATTCTTCCGCTACGAAAGCCGAATCCTCTGCAACAGCAGCTGATAGCTCCGCAACTAAAGCAGATTCTTCCGCTACAAAAGCAGAATCCTCTGCAACGGCAGCTGACAGCTCTGCAACTAAGGCAGATTCTTCTGCTACAAAAGCAGACTCTTCTGCAACAGCAGCTGATAGTTCCGCAACTAAAGCAGATTCTTCCGCTACAAAAGCAGATCAAGCAGCGAATAAAGCTGAATCTTCTGCAACAGCAGCTGATAGCTCCGCAACAAAAGCTGAGTCTTCTGCGACAGCAGCGAATACTGCAGCTTCCACTGCAGCAGCAATCCAACAAAACATGGCTAATTCTGGTATCACACCAGGTACAACAAATGGTACAGGTGTGATGGCAATTGGTAAGGATTCTGTAGCTAATGGTACGAATGCAACTGCACTTGGTACAAACGCTAAAGTTACTGCTGATAATGGTACAGCCCTTGGTGCTAATGCATCTGTCACTGCTAATAATGCAGTAGCTCTTGGTCAAGGTTCGGTGGCTAATCGTGCGAATACAGTGAGCGTTGGTTCTAAAGGTAACGAACGTGTAATTACTAACGTTGCTCCTGGTGAAGTTTCTGCAACTTCTACTGACGCTGTAAACGGTAGCCAACTTTACAGTGCAACACAAGGTACTATGAACGAATTAGCATCTACTAAAACACGTGTAGATCGTGTAGGTGCAATGGGCGCAGCTATGGCTTCCTTGAAACCATACTATGTAGATGGTACTGAAAAAGGTCAAATCATGGCAGGTGTTGGCTTGTATCACGGTGAAAAAGCATTGGCTCTTGGCTATGGTTATGCACCAAACGATAAATTGTTCTTAAACGCTTCCGTAGGGATTGCGAAGGAAGAGCAAATGTATGGTATGGGCGCTACATGGCGTGTAGGTGCTGGTGAAAGCCTCGTTAAGAAAAATAACCAAGCAATGGAAGAACTTAAAGAGGAAAACCAAGAACTTCAAAATCGTGTAGATCGATTAGAAGCTCTCGTACAACAGCTTTTAGAGCAAAAATCTAAATAAGATACATAGTTTTATCAGTTAAAATCTATAAATATGTAAATTTTATAGGTACGTAAAAGGTATAAGCTATGATTAAAAACACCCTATGCCACTATTGGCATAGGGTGTTTTACATAAGAAAAGGACTAGAGCATTTTGTTCTAGTCCTTTTGCTATATGTACTTATTTAGTATATGTACGTTTTTGTCATATGTACTAGTATTAAACTAGCTTTTACAATTATTTTTTTAAGCTTGGTTTTACAAGTGCCAAGATGAAGCAAGCCACAACGGAACCGATTGCGATGGATGCAAGGTATAGAAGTGGGTTACCGATTGTTGGTACTACGAAGATACCGCCGTGTGGAGCGCGTAGTGTACATTCGAAGAACATGGACAACGCACCAGCTGTACCAGCACCGATGATGCAAGCTGGCAATACGCGAACTGGATCAGCCGCTGCAAATGGGATAGCACCTTCTGTGATGAAGGAAAGACCCATAATATAGTTTGTAATACCAGATTTGCGTTCTGCTTCTGTGAAGCGGCTAGGGAAGAATGTAGTACAAAGAGCGATTGCCAACGGAGGAACCATACCACCTGCCATTACAGCAGCCATGATACCATATTCACCAGTAGCAAGTGCGCCAGTGCCGATAACGTAAGCTGCTTTGTTTACAGGACCACCCATATCAACGGACATCATAGCACCAAAGATGAGACCTAACAATACGCGGCTAGTAGTGCCCATGGATTGCAAGGAGTCCATTAACCAGTGGTTAAGT
>QWCL01001252.1_pt1 | contig 10426 bp, 8 predicted proteins | sample 1972551 | NCBI WGS metagenome assembly QWCL01 (sample SAMN09866709, study PRJNA288562) | Human oral metagenome isolate term2_saliva, whole genome shotgun sequencing... | isolation source: mouth | host: Homo sapiens | place: USA: California
AAGAATGACAACAGACGAACAGTATATGCTTCGCGCTTTGGAACAAGCGCAAATGGCGGCCGACCGTGACGAGGTGCCTGTGGGAGTGGTGGTGGTATGTCAAGATCGCATCATTGCGCGTGGTCACAATCTCACCGAAACGCTCAACGATGTGACGGCTCACGCAGAGATGCAAGCCGTGACTGCTGCTGCCAATGCTCTCGGAGGGAAGTATTTGAGTGATTGTACACTCTATGTCACAGTTGAGCCTTGTGTGATGTGCGCCGGGGCTTTGGCGTGGGCGCAGGTGGGACGCATTGTTTATGGTGCTGCCGACCCGAAGCGGGGTTATTCTGTTTACGCTCCTGAGGCTTTGCACCCTCGTACCCAAGTCACTGCGGGTGTTTTGGCTGAGGAGTGTGGCGAACTGATGCGGCAATTTTTCAAAAGCAAAAGATAAAGAGACTAGCTGAGCTAGAAGCTCTAGTAGTTCTAGAATAACTAGAATCTCTACTCTCTAATATCTAACGTCTAATAAGCCCGAGCCACTTGTGGCGAGCAAAAAAGGGTCTGCGACCCTCTACCCTCTAACGTCTAATTTTATGTCTTCTCACAACACACTTGGTCATATCGGTGAGGATTTCGCTTGTTCCTTTCTGGTTCGTCAAGATTATCACATCTTGGCGCGCAACTGGACGTGCCACCCCTTTGAAATAGACATCATTGCAGACGATTGGGGAGAATTGGTTTTTGTGGAAGTCAAAACGCGCACTAGCGATGAGTGGAGCGACCCTGCGGCAGCTGTAGATCGACACAAGCGCGAACACCTTTCTCTCGCTGCCAGAGCTTATATGCGACAACAACAAGTGGGCGACGTTCCCTTCCGTTTCGACATCATAGCCTTGGTAGGCAGCGCACCTCCTTTTGAAATAGTGCATTACAAAAACGCCTTTCCTTTGGAACTCCCTCAACACTTCCACCCGAAAAATCCTGCTGATGAACTCTTTTTCTAATAGCGAAACGCAACACTTTATGAGTAATACTGCGAATGTGCAAGGAAAAACAGCGAACTCTTGCGAAGAAGGTGTGAATTTTCGCAATGATTCTGTCGGAACCTCGCCTTTTTTCGTAGAATCTTGCGAAGAAGACACTTGCGAAGGTTGCAGTGCCCCGAACAAAGCACAACTACCTACGCATTGGTTGCGAAAACATTTCACCACCGTGCCCACCACGATGGAGATGCTCAGCATAGATGCAGCACCTGCCGAGGAAATGTGGATCGTGACGACTGATTTTCAGACACGCGGACACGGACAAGTGGGGACATCGTGGGAAAGTGACTGCGGAGAAAATCTGATGTTCACCTTCGTGTTTCGACCTAAGGATGTGCGCGCCACCGAACAATTCTATCTGTCAGAAATCGCCTGTCTAGCCGTTGCTCAAACCCTTGATGAATATGTGGAGAATGTCAGTGTGAAATGGCCGAATGATGTGTATGTGGGGGAGAAAAAGATTTGCGGAATGCTCCTCAATCATCAACTCAAAGGCGCAATGGTGGAGAGTACGATGGTAGGGATTGGCATCAATGTTAATCAATCGCAATTTGTGAGCGATGCACCCAATCCCATTTCTTTGCAACAACTTTTGGGGCATCGCATCGACACAGAAGAAGTGTTGGAGAGGTTTGTGCACCACTTTGAAACGCTCTATATGTGGTGGACTCGTGGAGAAAAAACACGGCTGAGAAACCTCTACCAACAGCGACTTTTCCGTCGTGAAGGGCAACACCTTTATCTCGACACAGCGACAGGCGAAGTGTTTTCTGCTACGATAGAACAAGTAGCTCCCACGGGATTATTAACCCTTCGCGACAGTGCTGGAGCATTGCGCACCTTTGATTTTAAAGCTGTACAATTTCAACTCGCCACTTCGTAACCTGCTGGAATGAAAATCCCTAAAGCTAAGGAATTCCTGGGTCAAACAATCTCCATAATAGACTTAACACAGACGACTGAACAAACTATGCACCGAAAAATTCTACATATCGCTTTGCCCTCTATCTTCACCAACATCACAGTACCGTTGTTGGGCATCGTTGGCACCTACATTGCAGCTCATCTTGGCGCAGATTTTCTAGCCGCTATCAGTGTGGGAAGCACTTTGTTTTCTACCACCTACTCATTGTTCAATTTTCTGCGCATGGGCACTGGTGGAGTGGCTGCGCAAACCTATGGAGCAGAGCAATTTGCGGAGAGTGGAGTGGTGCTAGGTCGGTCGTTGGTGATAGCACTTTCTTTGAGTCTTGGCATCCTCTTGTTGCAACAGCCCATCATCGAACTAGGACTTTGGTTGATGTCGGTAGATGGTGCGCAACGTGTGCTGGTGATGAACTATTTTCACTGGCTCATTTGGGGCGCGCCTGCCATGCTCAGTTTGTTTGCGCTCAATGGTTGGTTGCTCGGTATGCAAAATGCTTTCTATCCGATGGTTGTTGCAGTGACACAAAATCTACTTAACATTGGCATCTCCGTCTTTCTCGTTTATGCGCTTCACATGAAAATTGAGGGTGTAGCCATTGGTGCACTCACGGCTCAGTGGGTGGGAGCAATTCTAGCCTTGTGTTTTGCCATTCGTGTGGCTCGACAGCACGGCATTGGTTTGTTTTCGCAGGGACATCGCGTGTTTCGCAATCTCATCGCTTGGAAACGCTTCTTCACCGTCAATGTTTTCATCTTCCTCCGCACGCTGTGTTTGGTGGCAGTGATGTTTTCTTTCACCGCTTTCGGCAATCGCAGTGGCAACTATGTCGTAGCCGGAAATGCCATTCTCCTGCAACTCTTCCTCCTCACGAGCTATTTTCTCGATGGTTTCGCCTATGCTGGTGAAGCTGTGGGAGGACGCATCACAGGACAAGGAGATGGACAAGCATTTCGTCGTTTAGTGCGTGCGCTTTTCTTGTGGGGAGGCATCATTGCTTTGTTGTTTTCCTTGTTTTTTGGAGTGGCAGGCGATGTTATTGTGCAGCAATTAGGACAAGATGTGCAAATCATTGCAGTGGCACGCACCTATTTACCTTATGTCATAGCCTTGCCGGTGGTGAGCGTCACCGCCTTTCTCTTTGATGGTCTATACATTGGCACCACTGCCACACGGAGTATGCTCATCGGAGTGGCTTTTGCATCCGCACTTTTCTTCTTGCTCTATCAACTCTTGGCACCAACTTTGGGAAATCACGCGTTGTGGATAGCTTTCACAGCCTATCTCGCACTGCGTGGTGGAGTGATGGCATTACAATTGCCTGGGGTATTGCGCAGAAAGTTCGGCTAAATCTTGCTAACCTCCGCTACATTGCGTATTTTTGTGCTGAAATAGCTCGCGTAGCTTATGGAGTTGTGCTGAAAACTTTCATTCGTAGGAAGTTGAATCAAACGCTCTTTTTCCAAATGCAACTTCTCATTCCAGGATAGTGCATTCCAGGGTAGTCACTTCTAGGATCTTCTACTTTACGACAATCATTCTACAACAATCATCAATACGATAATATGAAATTCAATCGCATCCTGCTTAAACTCAGTGGCGAAAGCCTGATGGGGCAACAAGGTCACGGCATCGACACGCAGCGTCTCAGCGAATATGCTGCACAAATCCAAGAAATCCACCAGATGGGCGTGCAAATAGGCATCGTCATCGGAGGAGGAAACATATTCCGCGGTTTGAGTGGAGCTGGCAAAGGATTTGACCGTGTGAAAGGCGACCAAATGGGTATGTGCGCCACGGTGATTAACAGTCTTGCGCTTTCTTCTGCACTTGACGCTATTGGTGTGAAAAACCGTGTGCTCACCGCCATTCGTATGGAACCTATTGGTGAATTCTATTCTAAATGGAAAGCTATCGAAGCAATGGAACGCGGTGAAGTGGTGATTATGAGCGCGGGAACAGGCAATCCTTATTTCACCACCGACACGGGTTCTTCACTACGCGGCATTGAAATCGAAGCTGATGTGATGCTCAAAGGCACTCGTGTGGATGGTGTTTACACTGCCGACCCTGAGAAAGACCCAACGGCAACGAAGTTCTCTGAAATCTCTTATGACGAAGTGCTTCAGCGTGGTTTGAAAGTGATGGATGTTACTGCCACTGCTATGTGCAAAGAGAATGGTCTTCCCATCTATGTCTTTAATATGGATGTTGTTGGCAATCTCCGCCGGGTGATGGAAGGCGAAGACATCGGCACTTATGTGCACGCTTAAACCCCAATCGGTCATTAGACCGTTATAGTACGACTCGTGATTGAAAAGATAACTTCCTGTCATCTTTCATTTTCTTGTTGGCATCTTGTTTTTCGTTTATTCTCGACGTAGCCCGCTACGCCTTCGAACTCACGATAAACAATCTGCTCAACAATCTAATGAAATCTGTTCAGGACCTAATGACCGATTGGGGTTAAAGTTAGCAATCTCCGAATATTCTCCTAAAACGTCTGAGATATTGCCAAAACTCTCCGAAATTTTCCAAAAAAACTCCGAGAAGATCTTAGTTTTCTCGGAGTTTTTTTGTTGCTTCTCTCTCATAGTTTGGAAAAGCAGTCAAAGGGTTCAGCTTAATACGTTGTCAACTATCGTTTGCGAGCCGCAGTATTTCCGCGTTTTGATGGCGAAGCATTGCGCGCAGCGGCATTAGCAGAGCGAGATGCAGGGAGTGCGCTGTACTTTTGGAGGAGAGTAGTCGCATTTTCATCACCCATTTGTTGCGCTTTGGTGAGATATTCTAGCGCGCGAGCACGATTCTTTTGTTCACCATAAGCCACACCAATAATTTTATAAGCGTCAGCAACTTGAGGATTCTCCGCAATCACTTGTTGCGCAGTGCTGATGGCATCTTCCCAAAGTTGAACACGCAAGCAGAGCAAAGCGCGGTTGATGCGAAAGTCTTCGCGCTCCTCTCGGGAGGAAGCACGAGAAATAGCCGTGCTATAGTCATCGAGAGCCACTTGATAGATGCGCGCTTTTTCTGCAAGAGCCGCTCGAATGGCAAAGAACTGCGCAGAAAGACGCTGACGTCCTACGATTTGTTCATAGTCATTGTAGTCTAAAACAGCCGCACGAGCATTGCCGAGTTTGTCGTAATAGTAGGCCCGCAACTCCAACACCGCAGCAACGTCACCACCTTTATAAGGCTTTTCAGCACGAGCCAGCGCACTGTCGAGTTCTGCAACAATAACACTGTCCTGCGCCTGCATACGAATCAACACTTGTGCTGCAAAATAGTGAGATTGCGGAGAAGCGGCAGCAGTAGCATTATATGTTTTAAACTTCTCCAGAGCTTCAGCATCGCGCTTCATACTATAGAGAATGACCCCTTGTTGAAGCATTGCAGCAGGTTTTGGCTGAACTGCATAAGATTTTTCAGAAGCTTTGAGCGCAGCGTCAAAGTTCCACGAAGGATAGTTGGCAGAGTCAGCCAGTGCCTTCTCGTAGATGAGTTGCGACTGCGTGTCATAAACTACATCAAGTCCTTCACCCCCCAAGGTCAATCTGCGTTGCAACCACGCATCCGCTTCCGCATATTTGCGCTGACGAGCATAGTAACTAGCGATGTCGAGCATCGCCGCTCCGTTTTTAGGATAAGTTGCGGTGAAATCCTTGATGAGCGGTTGCACTTGCAGACTATCGCGCTGTGTGCGTAGCATCATAAAGAAATAAGAATAAGCATCGTTCTCACTAGTGGGCAATTGCTTCGGCATTCTTATCGCATTGAAATCGCTGTTGAGTGCAGAAGCCGCATTCACTTTGAATGAATCGGCAACCGCTGCACTAATGGCGCAGATGCCTTGCGCTTTGTCCAAAATGTTGCGTTGAGCAATCGCCACCACCTGTCCGTTATCCACGATGGGACAACCCACATATTGCACTTCATTGGGAGCATTGAGCGTGTAGTAAGGAAGCGTGTTGTTCGCATCTACCGCAAGAATAGTTGTGTTGAGGAGTTGAGCTTGCTTCTCGTTGGAGAAAAAAGTCTGTTGCCATGTTGTACCCACAGTTCCAACGACATTGCTTCTCATAAGAAAAGGCAATTTCTTAGTAGGCATAGCCGTTGTCACGCGCACCATATCGTAGTTGTCACTAGCTGCAACGATGCGCAATACATCCGCTTGACGACCTTTGACGTCAGTCACTACGGCACGTGTGGCTCCACGAAACGCAGCGTAAGGAGCAACCACCTCTGCGGTGGGAGATGCGAAATATCCGTAAGTCGTGTGGAGAGTGTCGCCTTTTTCATTGAAAGTCACCACACGCACCACAGCTTGTTGTGCATCGTTGGGTTGTTGTGCGTGGCTCAAATGGGGAAGGAGAGCCAGTGCAAAAGGGAGAAAGTATTTCATTGGTGAAGAATCTTATTTAACGCAAAACGATTACGTTCACATCCCCTTTTTTTGGGGGGATAATGTCTGTTTCAATTATTTGTTTGTTCCTCGTCCTCCTTCAATAAAGAGTTGGGGGAACGTCATTGCGCCCCTTCGTCGAGGAGTTGTCGAGCATTCGTCAAAGCCGCTTCGGTGATAGCCGCTCCCGAGAGCATATTGGCAATTTCCTGCACACGTTCATCGGCAGAGAGTGCGCGAATGTTAGACGTTGTGCCAGTGTCGTTCTCTTGTTTGTGTACCCAAAAATGCACCTTTCCGAGTGCCGCTATTTGAGGTAAGTGCGTGATACAGAGTACTTGTGCCGACTGTCCCATACGTTGCATCACACGTCCCATACGTTCTGCCATCGTACCGCTCACACCAGTGTCGATTTCGTCAAAAATGATCGTAGGGAGATTCCGTTTCTGCGCAATCAAAGCTTTAAGAGTGAGCATCACCCGAGCAATTTCACCGCCGGAAGCCGTTTGTGCCACATCTTGCAGCGGCATCTGTTTGTTGGCTGTGAAGAGGAAACGCACCGCATCGCAACCAGAACTATCCGGACGCGTGCGCGCAGTAAATTCGAAATGTATTTGCACTGACGGCATCCCCAGTTCCTGCAAACCTTTGGTGAGATTTTCAGCCATTTCGCCTGCAGCTTGTTGGCGCGCTGCAGTGAGTTGTGCGCCCAAATCAAGCACAACGGCAAAAGTGCGTTTCACCTCAGCTTCTGCCGCAGCAATACGCGCGTCAGCATTGTCGATAGCCGAGAGACGTTGGCGCAAATCGTCAGCAATAGCGAGGAGTTCACTAATTTCACTGACCTGATGTTTCTTTTCAAGCGAATAAATCACGGAAAGTCTGTCGTTTACCCATTGCAAACGTTCTGGGTCGAAGTCCACTTCATCAGCTTTCGATTCAATCTCGCTGAGCACATCATCGAGTTCTATGCGCGCACTTGACAATCGTTCGGTGAGTTCGTCAAGACCGCCCATATATCGCGCAGCACCTTCGAGCGCAGATTTCGCGCTTCGGAGTAATTGCACCACATCGTGTTCATCGTTGCGGAGAAATCCCACCGCTTGGTAGCAGGCACTCTTGATGTCTTCTGCATGCTCGAGGGTTTTGCTCTCCTCTTCGAGTTGGGCTTGTTCCTCCTCTTGCAGTTGTGCTTCGTCAATCTGCGACAATTGAAATTCCCAAAACTCTTTGTCACTCTCCTGTTGATGAGCTGTCTGTTGGAGTTGTCGAAGTGTAGCCTCCGCTTGGTGCCAATTTTGAAATGCTGTGTGATAAGTAGCGCAGAGTGTTTGGTTTCCTGCTACCGAGTCGAGCGTATCGAGGAGAAAATCCTCGTTGCTCAAGAGAAGATTTTGGTGTTGAGAGTGAATGTCAATGAGTTTTCCGCTCACTTCTCGTAGCACACCGAGGGTGGTGGGAGTATCGTTGATGAAAGTACGACTTTTTCCGGCCGCCGTCACTTCTCTGCGCACAATGATGGTGTTGTCTTCGAGGTCAATGTCAGCTGTTTGCAACACATCTTCCAGTGCAAGTCCGGTGATGTCGAACGTACCTTCAACCACACATTTTTTAGCCCCCGTTTTGATGGCTTTTGCATCAGCGCGGTTTCCCTGCAAGAGTCCGAGAGCACCGAGGATGATACTCTTACCAGCACCCGTTTCTCCCGTAATCACACTCATCCCTTGTTCTAACGTGAGATCAAGTTGATCGATAAGGGCGTAGTTTGAAATATGTAATGAAAGAAGCATAAATAGACGTTAGAGGGTCACAGATCCCTAGTTCCTAATTCGGTTCCAAGTGGAGTTTTTGGAAGCATTGATGCGTCCGAGCAAATCTACCAAGAAATCTTTTTCCTTTTGTGTCGATTTTCCCTGATAGATAGCGCGTCCCCGTTCCGCATTTTCCGCCATCTGGTCAAGTCCTTTGCGATAATAGTCATATTGCATCAAGCGAAAAGGTTCCATCGCACCGTCCAGATAGTCGTTGATAATGGCATAGCGGTTTTTACCATCGTCAAACGCCTTCCACCCCTTAGCCGAGAGTTGGAGCGACTGCGCATTGTTGCAAATCGATTGCGCCATCTGCAGTTGTTCCGTTCCCCCCTTCGGCGACATCGTGTCGAGATCCCAACCAATGATGAGATAAACATAGTAAGCCATAATAGCTGTGAGATCGTTATCTATCGTTTCAGGGCGAAATTCCAGTTTATCAAATTCTTGAAAGCGGAAAATCACATTTGCATCCCGGGTGGAAAATGTCGTACTCGTGTAAGACGCATTATATATAGGTCGCGTTGCCGTCACCGTAAGCGCGCAGTTGAGGCGATGTTCGCCCTCGTCATATTGTTGCACGGTGAAATTAAACGTACAACGAATGCGTTCTGCGCGACGAAATTGCAAGTGCGTCCACTGTCGCTCGTTGAGAAAATCGGTGAGAGCACGCTGCAAATTGTCGAAAATAGCCGTGTTCGTTCCCTCAATTTGGCGTGTGTTGAACGTCACACTCGCATCAAGTTCTTGCGCCCACACCGAGGAGGGTATGAGCGCAGTGCAACAAACGAAAAGAATTAGCAGAATTTTTCGCATAGTTCTTGAACAATGGCTTGTGCCACTGCAGTTTTGGGGAGAAGAGGAAGGGCTTTTTGAGTTCCATCGAGCGTGAAAATCGTCACCTTGTTTGTGTCGTGTCCAAAGCCAGCCCCCTCATCGCGGAGTGAATTGAGCACAATCGCGTCCAATCCCTTTCGCGCCATCTTGTCGAGAGCGTGAGTCGTTTCGTTGTTTGTTTCGAGTGCAAAACCCACGAGCCAACGATGCTCTTTGACTTCTCCCAAACAGCGCGCAATGTCTTGAGTCGGTTGAAGCGGAATGTTCCACTCGCCCGTAGTTTCGCGTTTAATTTTTTGGGGTGCTACAGCTTTAGGTGTGAAATCTGCCACAGCTGCGCAGAGTATTGCTCCCACGCACGAAGGAAATTCGCGCATCGCAGCAGCGTGCATTTCCGCTGCACTTTCCACGTCAATGCGATGAATGCGTGGATGGAGCGTCGTGAGTGCCACGGGGCCAGCCACAAGCACCACTTCAAATCCCGCTTCCGCCAAAGATTCTGCCAGTGCAAAACCCATTTTTCCGGTGGAATAGTTGCCAATGAACCGCACAGGGTCAATCTTTTCATAGGTAGGTCCTGCGGTCACCAACACACGTCCGCGTGAGGGAGCATCGTTGGAGGTCGGAGAAGCCACATTGTCGGTTGCCGATTTGTCTTTTTGTGCAAAGAAATCGGCCAACACCTCAACAATGCGTTCGGGTTCTTCCATACGACCTTTTCCCACGAGTGCCGAAGCCAATTCGCCATCCTGCGGTTCGATGATGTAGTTTCCAAACTCGCGCAGTCGCTCCATATTGTCGTGCGTGGTGCGGTGGGCAAACATGTCCAAATCCATCGCAGGAGCCACAAACACTGGAGCTTTCATGGAGAGGTAGGTGGTGATGAGCAAGTTGTCTGCAATGCCGTGCGCCATCTTGCCAATCGTAGCCGCAGAAGCCGGTGCTACAATCATAGCGTCCGCCCAAAGTCCCATATCTACGTGACTATGCCACGAACCATCTCTGCGGTCGAAAAACTCGCTAGCCACAGCCTTGCGACTGAGTGTAGCAAGTGTGAGAGGAGTGATGAACTCTTTTGCCGCAGGAGTCATCACCACCTGCACTTCCGCCCCCGCCTTGATGAGCAGTCGCACCAAAGTGCAAGCCTTGTAGGCTGCGATGCTCCCCGTGATGCCGAGGACAATATGCTTGTTGTGAAGAGAAGAAAGCATAGCGTGAATAGGGATTATTCCACGCAGCACCTGCGTCTGCATCCCACATCCTTGCCACAGAGAGCAAGACGAGCAGTCTCAAGTCAGAGATTGCCAAGCGATGACAGTCGGAGGTGCTGCAGAATGAAGCGAAATGAATAGAAAATCAATCGAATCAGAAACAATCTAATCTGAATCAATCGTTAGTCGTTGAGCATCATAGGCAT
>QWCL01004211.1_pt1 | contig 10403 bp, 6 predicted proteins | sample 1972551 | NCBI WGS metagenome assembly QWCL01 (sample SAMN09866709, study PRJNA288562) | Human oral metagenome isolate term2_saliva, whole genome shotgun sequencing... | isolation source: mouth | host: Homo sapiens | place: USA: California
GCCGTTGCCGTTGTCTTTAACTTCGGCTTTAGCGTTCTTACCGTCTGCACCGGTATCACCTTTGGCACCAGCAGCACCAGTTGCACCGTCTTTAACGATAGTAGTAGTAGTGTTACCGTTACCGTCTTTGATGGTTACAGTATGAGTACCGTTGCCGTTGTCTTTAACGTCGGCTTCAGCGTTCTTACCGTCTGCACCAGTTGCACCAGTATCACCTTTGGCACCAGTTGCACCGTCTTTAACGATGGTAGTAGTGGTATTACCGTTACCGTCTTTGATGGTTACAGTGTGAGTACCGTTGCCGTTGTCTTTAACGTCGGCTTCAGCGTTCTTACCGTCGGCACCGGTTGCACCAGTTGCGCCGGTATCACCTTTGGCACCAGTTGCACCGTCTTTAACGATGGTAGTAGTGGTGTTACCGTTACCGTCTTTGATGGTTACAGTATGAGTGCCGTTACCGTTGTCTTTAACGTCGGCTTCAGCGTTCTTACCATCTGCACCGGTTGCACCAGTTGCGCCGGTATCGCCTTTGGCACCAGTTGCACCATCTTTAATGATGGTAGTAGTGGTGTTACCGTTACCGTCTTTGATGGTTACAGTGTGGGTACCGTCGCCGTTGTCTTTAACGTCGGCTTCAGCGTTCTTACCATCTACACCGTCTTTACCATCTTTAACGATAGTAGTAGTGACTGTACCGGTCTCAAGATCAGTAATAGTGATTGTATGGGTACCGTCACCATTATCTACAACTTCACCTGTGATGCTACCACCTTTTTCACCAGTGTCACCTTTATCGCCTTTATCGCCTTTAGCGCCGGCTGCACCAGTGTCACCTTTATCGCCTTTGTCGCCTTTAGCGCCGGCTTCGCCAGTGTCACCTTTGTCACCTTTGTCGCCTTTAGCGCCGGCTGCACCAGTGTCACCTTTATCGCCTTTGTCGCCTTTAGCACCGGCTGCACCAGTGTCACCTTTATCGCCTTTGTCGCCTTTAGCGCCGGCTGCACCAGTGTCACCTTTGTCGCCTTTGTCGCCTTTAGCACCGGCTGCACCAGTGTCACCTTTGTCGCCTTTAGCGCCGGCTGCACCAGTGTCACCTTTATCGCCTTTAGCGCCGGCTGCACCAGTGTCACCTTTATCGCCTTTAGCACCGGCTGCACCAGTGTCACCTTTGTCGCCTTTAGCGCCGGCTGCACCAGTGTCACCTTTGTCGCCTTTAGCGCCGGCTGCACCAGTGTCACCTTTGTCGCCTTTAGCGCCGGCTGCACCAGTGTCACCTTTGGCGCCGGCTGCGCCAGTATCGCCTTTAGCGCCGGCTGCGCCAGTGTCACCTTTATCGCCTTTAGCGCCGGCTGCACCAGTGTCACCTTTGTCGCCTTTAGCGCCGGCTGCACCAGTGTCACCTTTGTCGCCTTTAGGACCAGCAGGACCGGTATCGCCTTTTTCGCCTTTAGGACCAGTTGCGCCGGTTGCACCAGTGTCGCCTTTAGGACCAGTTGCGCCGGAAGCACCAGTAGAACCGCCACCGATTACGCTCAGGGTGTATTCGTTAGTGCCGTTTGAGGTCATTGTCAAACCGTTACCAGCGATCAGTTTCAGAGTGTTATTGGCATTTGATTTAGGATCGTATTTGTAAGTACCTTCAGCAGGTGAGCTACCGCTGCCATTGTGGCCTGTGAATACGAACGGATTCAGGTTTTCGATGCGGTTTGCTACGGCAAACAATTGAGAGCCGTTGATTGCATCGGTAGAAGTTGCATTGATACGGCCTGCGGCAACGTTTTACTGTTGCAGAAGAGGTAGGTACGAATGCGCTGGTTGTAGAGCCGTTACCCAGGGCTACGCTGTTTTCGAGAGTAGATTTAGCTTCTGTACCCAAAGCCAGAGTGTTTTTAGCTGTTGCTTGAGCACCGTTACCCAGAGCAGTTGCATATTCACCGCCATTAGCTTGAGCGCCACGGCCCAATGCAATCGCTTGTTGAGAAGCAGCGTTACTTTGTACGCCCAAAGCTACTGAGTATTTACCAGTTGCTGTAGCAGCAGGACCGAATGCAGAAGCAGAAGTACCGTTCGCTACGGAACCGCGACCGATTGCGACGTCAGAACCTTGTTTCGCTTGAGCGTCGCCACCCAATGCTACTGCGCCGTTTGCCAGAGCTTGAGCGCGCTCACCGATGGCTGTAGCTACGATACCGGTTGCTTGAGATTCTGTACCGATTGCCATTGCCGAACCGGCATTATTTACTACGCCGTCGCCATCAGAACCGGTAGAAGTACCATTTGCTGTAGCACCATAACCTACTGCAACGTCAGCAGCTTTAGAAGCATTTGATTTAGAACCTACTGCAATAGAGTTATTACCAACGGCTTTAGCAGCAGTACCTGCTTTATTACTTCCAGTACCATCCATCGCACCGCCAATAGCCACAGAGTTAGTACCTACAGCTTGAGCAGATGCACCACCAGCAAATGAGCCTTCGCCATTTGCTTGAGACAATACGCCGATAGCGGTAGCACGGTGAGCAGTTGATTCAGCATAAGCACCGATACCAATTGCGTTATCGCCTCTAGAAACCGCTTTAGTACCGACAGCAATGGAGTTATTGTTAGACGCAGTAGCAGTTTGACCCACGGCAATAGAGTTAGACTCAGCAGCAGTAGCGTTAGAACCTACAGCAACTGCAGCTTCTTTATTGGCTTGCGCATATGGACCAACTGCAACTGTCAGATTACCTTCTGCTTTTGTATATGAACCAACGCCGATAGCTTGAATACCTGACGCATTTGCGCTAGTACCTGCTGCAATCGCGTGGTCTTGTTTTGCTACGCTATCTTTACCGACAGCAATCGCATTGGTCCAAGCGCCATGAGCGTTATTACCAATCGCGATAGAATCTTGATGTGAAGCATCTGCATGCGTACCCACTGCAACAGCCGCAGCACTTGCATGAGAATTATCACCGATAGCGGTTGCAAATTGTGCGTCAGCAGTTGCACGGTTACCGTATGCACTTGCGGAGTCTTGAGTAGCAGTCGCACGGTTACCTACTGCAGTCGCACGGATTTGAGTTGCTTGGGCTACGTTACCAATTGCAATAGAAGCTTCACCACTTGCAATAGAGCTTACACCGATTGCAGTTGAAGCACCTTTGGTTGCTTGGTTGTTGTTACCTACAGCCAATGCAGAGTTTGCGGTCGCAGTATTATTAGCACCGATCGCAGTTGTACCCCACTCATTATTAGTTGTGTTTTGATAGCCTACAACAATAGAGTTTTGGCCAACGTTGTTACTTCCGTTATAAGTGCCATTTGGAGAAATATTAACTGCAGAATTTCCAAGATCCACTCCAGCTTGAGCAGCGCCTGAAGCCATCAAGGCACCTGCCGCTGCAACTGCAGCAGCTACGGCTTTACGCTTATCGGAAGCGGATTTTTTGCCGTGTGCATGGCTGATTTCGGAAACCGCGGTCCATGTCTGGGTCGCGTGATTCCAAATAACTTTAAAGACTTTATTCATATCGATTTTCCTGTAAGGGGTTTGATTTCTTTTGGGACGTGTTGCTCGGCTGTAAACCGCCTGTCCACACATTTGCCGCATTTCAGAGTTTCCCCTTTATGCGGTTTCATGCCGTAATCTCCTGTATGCAATTCCCGTGCCAAAAGTCTCCATTCGGCCGAATAGCAGCTAAAAGCCTGTTTTAAGGGATTTTATGCTGATACATTTTGAGAAGCTTGTGAAGTTTGGGAAACGATGTGCCGTTTTTTGTCAGCTTGTTTCTTAACAAGTCACTTTTTGTCAGCTTCTTTCAATGCATTCGGAATCCTTGTCCAAATTTTATATGCGTTTGGTTTCGCAAATCAACTCTTCCGATAAAGTGTTACTTTTTCGGCCTCAACGGTCATGCCCGTTAAATTTACTTGTTGCTTTTTTTAAACGGTTTTTCTAGCTGTTTGATTTTACTTTTTTATTCTCAAACAATAATGATTAATAAATAATATATGATTTAAATAGTTTCTTTAGTGATAGATTTAAGTATGGGCTTTTATTTAGAGAATTAATGAAATTTGTATTGAAGATCGGCTTAAAACGTGTGATGGATTTGTATGGCCTGTTTTCAGACGGCCTTTGACGTTTCCTAACATATAAATAGTGAATAAATGATACGAATTTATGCGCTATTGAGCCGATGGACAGCGTTAAAAAGGCAAGTGTAAAACTTGCCTTTACGTTTGGGATTTGTTTGTTCTCTATTGTAGAAAACTGTGTTGTTTTTCAGACGGCCTTACCAACGGAATGTTTGGGTCACGCCTGCGGAAGCGCCGTTGTTGCCGGCATAGCCGTAGCCGCCGGTATGACTGGAGGCACAGGCGGTGAGTGTAGCGAGGGTAAGGATGAGGAGGATGTGTTTCATGTTTTTCTCTGAGTGGGTTGGATTTAGGTTTGGGCGACGTTGTGTTGCCGTATTAATCGGACGGGCTGGGGCTGGGTTGCTTTGTCCTGATTTGCAGTTAGTTCGCTAAATTGTTTGATGATTGAAAAAGGCCGTCTGAAAACGGGTTTCACGATATTGAAACTTTGTTTTCAGACGGCCTTTATTTTATATCAGCTTATTAATAACAAGAATATTTGAAATCCTAACTACTTATCCGCCCTGCTTACTCATCTGCAGTCAAACGGCGAATAAAAGCAGCAAAGCTGTCGGCAATATATTCTTCATGAAAATTATCCAAATAAATATTGATAACCGGTGGCTCACCATCGGCATTTATGTTGCGATAATCCAGCGCAAAAAATCCGTGTCCGCTATCTTCTTCGGCAAAGTAAACGCCAATATGCGGCAATGCGTGATTTTTGGGATCCTCCAAAAAACGGCTGCCCATTTGACCGCACAGGGCATTATTATTCGTAAAACCAATTCCATATATGCCACGAACCATAAGTTCGCATTCATATCCATCCGTATCGGTATAACGAAAAAAATAACGTTTCAAACTACCGCCGTTTTTCAGGCGCATCAAAGCTATATAGTCAATAGGCAGAGAATAGCCCAGCTCCTCTTCCACACGCGCAATAATCTCATCCGTAAGCGGCGTATCCCCTTCAAAACCTTCGTCATAGTTAACAAAAAGATTGGCAGCAAAATCTGCCAACTCGGTTTGGCTAAAAGACATGACTTATCCCATATATTAAAACTTAGGCCGTCTGAAAATGGGGTTCAGACGGCCTTTATTTTATATCAGCTTATTAGTGGCGGAAATGGCGGATGCCGGTTACGACCATGGCGATGCCGTGTTCGTCCGCTGCGTCAAAGACTTCTTGGTCGCGCATGGAGCCTGCGGGATGGATGATGGCTTTGATGCCCTGCTCGGCAATGACATCTACGCCGTCGCGGAATGGGAAGAAGGCATCGGAAGCGGCACATGCGCCGTTGAGGTCGAGATTGGCATCTTGCGCTTTGCGGGCGGCGATGCGGGTGCTGTCCACGCGGCTCATTTGGCCTGCGCCGATGCCGTAGGTTTGACCGCCTTTGCCGAAGACGATGGCGTTGGATTTGACGTATTTGGAGACGACTTTCAAATCGGCGCGGTTAAGTCGGTGAATATCGGGGGTTTGTACCAATAGTCCGCCGCCGACGCGTTTGAGTTCAAAGCGGTTGGCACCTGCTTCAAGCGGTACTTCCAATACGCGCACGTTTTTCTTGGCTGCGGCGATTTCGAGGGCTTCGGCGGTGAACTTCGGCGCCATGAGGACTTCCATAAATTGGTTGTCGGTAATTTGTTTGACGGTTTCGCCGTCCACTTCACGGTTGAAGGCGATGATGCCGCCGAATGCGCTGGTGGTGTCGGTAGCGTAGGCGAGTTTGTAGGCATCCAAGGTATTTGAGGCGATGGCTACGCCGCACGGATTGGCGTGTTTCACGATCACGCAGGCGGGCGCGTCAAAGGATTTGACGGCTTCCCATGCGGCATCGGCATCGGCGATGTTGTTGTAAGACAATTCTTTGCCTTGCAGCTGTTTGTAGGCGGAAAGGCTGCCTGCGGCTGGATAAATATCGCGGTAGAACGCGGCTCGTTGGTGCGGGTTTTCGCCGTAGCGCATGTCTTGCACTTTAATCCAGCTTTGGTTGAACTGGCTTGGGAATTCGCCGATTTGGGGCTGGCCGCTCAAGACGTCGTCTGAAAGCGAGGTCAGGTAGTTGGAAATCATGCCGTCGTATTGGGCGGTATGGCTGAATGCTTTACGTGAGAGGTTGAAACGGGTTTTGTCGCTCAATGCGCCTTTGTTGGCTTCGAGTTCGGCGGCGATGGCCGGGAAATCGGCTGTGTCGGTAACGATGGCGACGTGTTTCCAGTTTTTCGCGGCAGAGCGCACCATGGTCGGGCCGCCGATGTCGATGTTTTCAATCGCGTCTTCCAGTGTGCAGTTTGGTTTGGCAATGGTGGCGGCGAAGGGGTAAAGGTTGACGCACACTAAATCGATATTGCCGATGTCGTGTTCTTCCATCTTGGCGACGTGTTCGTCCAAATCGCGACGACCGAGGATACCGCCGTGGATTTTCGGATGCAGGGTTTTCACGCGGCCGTCGAGCATTTCGGGAAAACCGGTATAGTCGGCAACTTCGATAACGGGAACGCCTGCATCAGCCAAGAGTTTTGCTGTACCGCCGGTAGAGAGGATTTCAACACCGAGCTTGGTCAGGGTTTGGGCAAATTCGACTGCGCCTGTCTTGTCGGATAGGCTGATCAGGGCGCGTTTGATGGAAGACATTTGGATTTCCTTTGTTGAAGGTTTAATCAGTATGGGATGAATTTTCAGGGCGGTATTATCCGCTATTTTCGCCTTTTTGGCAGTAGGTTTTTATAGATATTGTTAACAATTTTATTGTAAAAGGCCGTCTGAAACTTGGTTTCAGACGGCCTTTTGCTTTTTCTTATTTAAATCCCATTTTCTTTGCTACCCATACTGCGCCTGCCATGCCTGTGCATAATGGCATGAGCAAGGCAACGGGGGCGTAAGTTAGCTCCAAAATAAAGGCTATGGCTGTCAGTGGCATTTTGAGGGAAACGCCAAGGAAAACGGCGGCGCCGACAACGGCCGCGCTTTCGGAGGACATTTCTGGGAAAACGCTGTTCCACGCTGCTGCGGCGGCAAAGGCGATGGTACTGCCGAGCATCATGGACGGGGTAATCAGGCCGCCGTATGCGCCTGCCGCCAGCGCCATCAAGACAACCAGCCATTTGACGGCGGTCAGCTCAAGGCTGTGTTGCCAGTCGGTTATGCCGCCAAAGGTCAGTTGGTTGCCTGCTTTGCCGTTGCCCAAAATTTCGGGAAACCAAACGGCAATCGCGCCGATGAGTGCAAACATACAGACGGCCAAGGGAATGATTTTGATGTTGTCGCGCTTGATGAAGGGGAATTTTTGGGCGGTGCGCTGGAAAAAGACGGCAGTTGCGCCCAGTATCGGTCCGATGATGGCGGAAAACCAAAGTAATGATGTGTTGATGGAAAGGTTGGTCGGATGATATTGCTGCACGTCGCCCAAGCCGATGCGCGCGACAGCAGTGGCGATGACGGAAGTCAACAATGCGGCGGCGACGGCTTGCTGCGTCCATAAGCCCAGCATGGCTTCGAGGATGAAAAGTGTGGAGGCGAGCGGCACGTTATACACGGCCGCCAAACCTGCACCCGAGGCACAAGCAATGACCAGCCTTGCGTCGTCTTCGCTCAACCCGAAACGGTTGACACCGACTGAGGCAAAGGCGGCGGTCATTTCGCGCGGCGCAACTTCGCGGCCGAGCGGCGAGCCAAGCCCGACGGTAATGATTTGCAACAGTGCATGGCTGACGGTTTCAAAAAACGGAAAGCCGGCAAGCGGATTTTTAACCACGGCTTTGATACCCGGTTGCGGCCTGCCGTAGCGTTTGAGCCACCACCACCCCAAACCGACCACCACGCCGCAAAAGGCCATCACGCCGATACGCCGCTCCGGACTTGCCTGCGCTACGCCCTCTCGGAATGAAACGTATATGCCGTCTGAACCGTAACCATAGGCAAGATGTTGAATTGTGTGCATGATTTCGGTTAATACAATGCCGACCATGCCGCCGATGATGCCGGTAATGATGAGGGCGGCCCAGAGTTTATGCGTTTCTTTCACGGGATTTGACTTGAGGTAGTAATGGTTTGATCAAAGCGTTTTTCGAGGGAACTATTGTCCGCCCAAGGGGTAGTTTTTGGGGGCGACGTGGGTTTTACCGTTATAAGGGAAAATATATTTCTGATTTTTATAATTTTTCTTTCTTGATACGCCGCTGAGTTTTGCAGTCAGCGCCCATACGCCGGATACGGCAGGACGGCTTTTGTCAAAAGCAATTTTGGCTTCCAGGCTGACAAACGTGTCTTCGCAGCGGCGTTTTTCGCGCCCTTTATATTCATCGCAATTGCCGTAATATGCGCCGTTATCGTTACCGCTGATCATGACACTGTTGCGGATTCGGTTGCTATCATCGGTAAACAGGAAGTTTTGCGAAGTCGTCGTGTCGCCTTGGCCAGTATAACTTGACTCGACAGTGTAGCCCCAGTTTTGCGCGCCTACCTGAACAAACTTCCACGCCTTATTCTCCGGCGGCTCGCCCCATGCGCCGATTTTATCTTTTCCATGCTGTTTGATTGCCCACTTGCCGTCTGCTTTCTCCAAAACAAACAATTCTGCCAGACCCGAAGAAGCATGCGCGTCCTGTTTTACTTTTTGTTGCATATCGTAGGCAAAACCTGTGTACAACACATAGCGCGTGGCTTTACCGTTGCGCGTTACAGTATGATCGGCAACGGGTTTCATGCAATACATAATATTGTCAGATGCTGTCTTACTGTCTTTCGGCGGCTTGGTGAGCTGGCATTTGTGCGCGGCAAGCGGTCGGTTGTAATACTTGGCAATGACGGCCTGTACGGCGGCTTTATCATTATCGGGTGCAGCCGACGCCAAGACAGGACAGGCAAGCAAAAGCAGGGAGATAATGCGTTTCATAGAAATTTTCCCAAAATGTTTTATTGAAAAAAGTACTGCTTACTTCAGGCCGTCTGAAACCGTTTTCAGACGGCCTTTTTGTGTTTGTTGCTGACACGAGCCAACATACCGGCAACAAAAGTGGACACAATAACGACGGTAATGCCCACCGCAGACATGGTACTTAAATGTTCGCCCAAAATTAACACCGCCATGATAACGCCGATGACAGGTTCAAGCGAAATCAGCAGGCCGGAGACATTGGCAGGGACTGTGTTCATGCCTTTGTTCCACAACAGATAGGCAAGCCAACTACAGCCAATCCCCATATACAAAATCGACAGCGTACCGCCCCATGACCACGCACCGCCCATTACCATCATGCCCACGCCGGCAAACGCCACCGCGCCGCAAATCCAGTGGTAAATTTTCGCTTTGTCGTTGAAAAAGAAATGACCGACAAAAACCACCAGCAAAGGCTCCAACCCCACCATGGTAACCGCGCTGGCGGCAGACGTGTATTTCAAACCGATAAACTGAAGCATTAAAACGACAACGTAGTTAACAAAGGAAATCCACAACAACGGCTTCCACTCGCTCTGCGGAATCCTGCCCAAATGACGGCGGCACGACGGCAGCACCATCAGAGCGGCAATCAACAACCGCGCCTCAACCATCAGCGTCGGGTCGAGCATCTCATAGGAATACTTGGCAGCGATAAACGAACTGCCCCAGATTAACAGTGCGAGTATTTGGTAAAGCATGGTCCGACCTTTTAAAAAGGGTTAATCGTTTCTTCTCTATATTTATTATTCAGACGGCCTGGAAGGTTGGCTTTTTTTATTTTGTCTGCGTCAGCGAATCCAAAAAGTCGAAGAGTTTGGCATTCATTTCACTGAAATCCGCCGCTTCGATTTTATCCGGATGCTGGACATAAGTTTGGGCTTGGCTTTGTTCGGCCACATTTTCGCGTCCGTCCGCCGCAATCAGCAGCCCGACGGCTTCACGGTCAAACTCCAAATGAGCCTGGAAGGCATAATGTTTGGGCGCAAAACGGATAATCTGGCGCGGACAGCCTTTGCTGGTCGCCAACACAACCGCCTCATCCGTCAAACCGGGCATATCGCCGTGCCAATGGCCGGTATTCAGGGTTTTGCCCAACAGGGAAACATGGACATCCGCCAAACCTTCCACCGTCAGCTCAATCGGATAAATGCCGATTTCACGCTCAGGGCTGCGCGTGTGGCGCGCGCCGTAGGCAACGGATAAAAGCTGCGCACCCAAACACACGCCGACAATATATTTATCCGCCGCCATCGCCTGATGCATCAGGCGCAGCTCGGATTGGGGGTCGTAATACGGGAATGCCTGCCTGTCTTCATCAGGCGATTGCGGCCC
>QWCL01000852.1_pt1 | contig 10399 bp, 9 predicted proteins | sample 1972551 | NCBI WGS metagenome assembly QWCL01 (sample SAMN09866709, study PRJNA288562) | Human oral metagenome isolate term2_saliva, whole genome shotgun sequencing... | isolation source: mouth | host: Homo sapiens | place: USA: California
TGGAAGCAAAAATAAAGAAAATAAGTGGGTTATCCAAACTTTTGAGTGTTAAAACTCGAATGAGTGATGATTTATTTCATCTTTTTGGTAAGTTTGGCATTGGTCACTTGTTATCTTGCCTGTCATTGGAGAAACGCTTGGAGTGACACCCCAGCACCTTATGGCTACAATCAGCGGTAATAACAAAGCGATGTCCAAAATCCTCGTAATGGCTGAAGTATTGGAAAAATGTGATGAGGTATATGGACACACTGAATAACCTCAGTTAGTCATGTGTTAAAAGTCAATGGATATTAGGGGAACGACAGGCAAAGGAGAATGAGAAAAGTCTGTGTTTGAAGGGGTGGGAAACTTTAGTTATTTATTACCAAGCCATATTCTTTGACTTAATTACAAACATCAAAAATATGGGATACTTAGTCAAACATAATTTTCTCCATTTTCTTTTTTATATTAATAGGACATTTATCATAAGGTAGAATCCGTTTGCGATATACATATCCAAGGTATGCACTACCATTTTTAGAGTAGGCCCTATACCAATCTCCGTCTAAAACAGGCGTATACAAAAAAATATCATTTTTCAATATTTTACCTTTAACCCTATACTTTTTAGAAGGCCCCTCTCTAACGTAAGTAAAGGCGTCAGAGTCATTAATAATCGCTGGAAATTTCATATAATCATCTCTATCTACAAGACTGAGCCCGTTTCCATCATATATAGAATTAATATCAGAATATTTAAAGCTACGAGGTGATTCTCTATTCACCATAAAATATAGTACTTTATTCCCTAAATTAACTTCGACAACAGAGTCAAGGGGGTTGCCATAGCTAAATATACACGCATTTTTTATCGCATCAAAAAATATTCGCTCATTCTTTCCTTGGTAAAGGGAGCTAATAGAATAATTACAGTCTCCTATCCCAATGTAATCTTTATTATGACACGTACTAAGAACTTTATAAAGATCATATAAACAATCCTTAGCTGAGTGCTGCGCATACATAGAAAAGAAACACATACATGATAAGAGGGTTATCGTTATATATCTTTTCATAATCAAATATTTTACTTATATGTACTTAACAAAAGTTTCCCACCCTAATAAATAGAAAAATAACAGTTTGTCGAATTTTCTTTGTAAATTAGTAATTGCTAAACAACTGATTTTAAAGACAAGACAACACAACTATTATGGAAGCAAAAATAAAGAAAATAAGCGAGTCATCCAAACTTTTGAGTGTTAAAACTTGAATGAATGATGATTTATTTTATCTTTTTGGCATCGGTCACCTGTTATCTCGTCTTTCATTGGAGAAACAGGACGGGGTCTCGGCTTCGCAAGCAACTTGTTAACTTGTCCACTCGTTCACTTGTCCACTTACCATGTTACTTTATCTTTGATACAAGCAACTTGTTCACTTATCTACTCATTGACTTGTCCACTTACCATGTTACCAATTGAAGTATCGAAATCACATGATAAAGATAAAAATTGAAATGTAGACCCCCAGAATTTGTTTTTAACAAAAAGATTAAGTAAATTCGCACTTGCTTGTTAAATTCATGTTTGATGGAGTTAAGTTCAATAGAGTAAAATAAGTTAACAAAATGACTATAAAGGAGATTGAATATTTGAAGAGCGGTAGTTATATATACCTATATGACAGATGGCTGAAACTTAGCAATAATGATGAGTATTGGATAGTTTATACTAATGATCCATTTTTTTTAAGTCTGGGCTTTAAGAAATCTGGTGATTATTATAAATTATATCTCTCAAGTAAATCTGTTTACGAATTCACAGCTATTCGTAAATATATTTATTGCATATTTTGTGGAGGAAAGTATACTCCAAATCAAGTTGTGAAAAACGGTAAGATTATCTTATTCCCTGATATAGACACCCAAATACACATCTTAGGTTTTCGAGATAAAGGAGAGCATTATATTGAAATTCCTTATGATAAATTCATAAGCGAAGTAACTGACATTTGGGAGGAACGTACCCCCATTGAGGGTTTCAAATTTGATGTAGAACCAATTGTTTATCTTAAAAAAGATGGTATTTGGTTGGTGGAGGAGTAAAATAAGGACATTAAGTTGCATCTTTTAAATAATAGTTGTGTGGTCATAAGGTTCAAATCAAAAGATATTCCTGAAAATATTGTTATTCCCAAAGGTGGTACTTTTGATGATTGGGATTATCCTTTCAATTCACATAGTTTTACAGCTGGAATAAAAGGGAGAATCGGAGTGCCAGAATTTACAATACCAAGAGATCTTGGAGTTTCTATTGAAGATGGAACTGGAATCTGGAAGACAACACGTGATAGTAAGCAAACTTTATATGCAGTATTCAAAGAAGGAAAATTTATAGTTATCAAATGATGAAAATAGAAAAAAAGGTAGGTAAGCGAATCTTAATAAATGGAAAAGAACTACGATTAGATACTTACTGTAATAATGACAATATGTGGTTCTGGTATATCTATACGAAAGAAGAGGTTGATTCAAGGTTATTCTCAAAAAGCGGAGAGTATTTTAAGCTATTCCTTAAAATGGATCAGAAGTATCCTTATTCTGCCTATGAGGGTCGCATGTATTGCATTTACTTGGGGTACAAGTATGATATTGAGAATATATGGCATGGATTATTCATACTATATCCAAACGAACGTAAGACGAGAAGATACTTAAAATTATATGACCATGATGATAGCCGAATAGAAGTTCCTTATGAGGAATTCATAGCTTCATCTCCAATCATTTGGGAAGAGCGAAAGCCTATTTCTGATTTTGTTTTTGATGTAGAACCATTAGTTTATCTGTTCAAAGATAATTCATATATTGAAGAGAATCTGCATGGTGCATGGTATAAGAGAAACATCAAATAAAGCGCGAATGAATAACAGTAATCCGATTTAAATAAGAAGATACCCCGCAGATACTTGTCATCCCTACTTCAGAAGATATGGATTTACCCCTGGTAATAATGGTAGATTAGGAATACCTGAATGGAATTTGCTACGAAGAGTAAAATTTAATGAAGGTGATGAAATATGGGAGGTGTCTAATAATGGCAAAGAAATTTAAGGGCAACCTACAGTAAAGAAGATGAAAAAATATTATCATAAAATGATGTGTTATGTTGAAAATAAAAAATAATGACTATGCTTTTTTTAAAGGTATAGAATGTCGGTTTTGGAAAGTAGAAGAAAACTTATATCGTCTTCAAACCTCTTTTAAAGAAGGGCTATTGAGTATTGGATTTAAAAGATATGAAAATTGCAAAACAAATGAGTTTTTATCAGATAAAGTTTTCATAACTCTATCCGCAGAACAGATACAGAGTGCTTTTCGGAGGGAGAATTATTGTAACTATCAGGCTGGAAAGTATTATTTAGAAAATATCATTTTAGAAAAAAATGAGATTATATTATCTCCTGAATTAGAGACAAAGAAAAAATTAGGGTTACATCTTTATGATGATAGAAGAATTCATTTACCTTATGATTCTTTTGTGAATGAAGTAACTGACATTTGGGAAGAACGTACCCCCATTGAGGGCTTCAAATTTGATGTAGAGCCAATCGTTTATCTTAAGAAAGATGGCGTATGGTTGGTAGAGCTTTAAAAAGGGTTCTTCCGAAATATGGAGTGATAAACTAAAAGTCTTATATAATAGGCACACGGAGTAATGGAGAAACGGAGGTAATGCTATGTCACGGAGGTGCCGACGGCACAAAGAGCGACGGAGGTATATCGTACAGATTCTTGATAACTATTTTGAGGTAAACGCTTTGTATATAAATTGCTAATAGAATTGGCAAACAAGCTCCGTGGCTCTATGCACCGTCGGTGCCTCCGTTACTTCCATTGCTTTGTTTTAATAATCCTCCGTCCTCTCCGTGCCTCCGTGTGACATTGCTTCAAACTCTAAACACAAGCGGCAAAACTTATCACTCCAAAATCCTGAAGACCCATAATTTAATCATCATTCTTAAACACAATCATTTGCGTTTCCCGAAACCTTATTGGCATATTCATAATAAACGAATGCTCTTTAAAGCGCCCAAACTCAGTATAAAGAGATCTAAGTATTTCTCAAAAAATAATTTTGCTGTCACTACTGTCATCCAAAATCATTATATAACTTATTAGTTTACAGTGGTATTACATTAAATGTTAAAAATGACAGCAACTTAAAATAAAAAATATTCTTATAAGATGTGTAATATAATCCTCCTATTCGAGTATAAAACTTCAAAAAACACATTTACATAATCTTACCTTTATGCTTTAACCCAAGCAAATAAAGTCAATTCCAAACGTTAGTCATGTCCTTTTCATCACATTTTATTATAATTTCTCCACTCTCTTTACGTTGTTTTGATTAATATTATTATCTTTGCACCGATTATTTCGAAATAAATATCTCTGCTTATCCAAGAAAGATGAGTAGACAGTAAATTCTAATCGCATAAATGAAACAATTTAGACTGGTGGACAACATCTTCGGATGGATTGCATTCCTTATTGCAGCCTTCGTCTATTGCTCCACAATTGAACCGACAGCCAGCTTTTGGGACTGTCCAGAATTCATTACAACAGGCTATAAACTGGAGATTGGACACCCTCCTGGGGCACCGTTCTTCATGCTTACAGCTAATCTTTTCTCACATTTTGCAAGCGATCCTACAGAGGTAGCACGCATGGTTAACACCATGAGCGCATTGCTTTCAGCAACGTGTATCATGTTCCTTTTCTGGACCATCACCCACCTCTCACGTCGACTAATCGTGCGTGACGGAGAAGCTCCATCACTTGCAAAAACCATTGCTATAGAGGGTGCAGGTCTTGTTGGTGCACTGATTTATACGTTCAGTGACACTTTCTGGTTCTCTGCCGTTGAAGGAGAGGTATATGCTTATTCATCAGCATTTACCGCAGTAGTATTCTGGCTCATCTTAAAATGGGAAGATAATGCAGACAAGCCACATTCTGATCGTTGGCTGATTCTCATTACCTATATGACAGGCTTATCTATTGGTGTTCACCTGCTCAATCTCCTTTGTATCCCAGCTATTGTACTGGTTTACTATTATAAGAAGGTTCCTGAGGCTAATCTAAGGGGATCATTATTAGCCTTAGTACTCTCTGTGGTTCTTGTCGCAGCTGTACTCTATGGTGTTGTACCTGGTATTATCACCGTTGGAGGGTGGTTTGAACTATTCTTCACAAACACCCTTGGCATGCCATTTAATACAGGTACCATTGTATATATAGCTCTTCTTATTGCTTCCTTTGTATGGGGTATATATGAGACATATCAAAACAAAGACACAAGACGGCAGAACATTGCATTCTTAGCAGCATTAGCTTTAATTGGTATACCATTCTATGGCTATGGTTGGACTGCTTTCTTCACAGGTCTTGTTGTACTGGCTGTCGTTTATGTGCTACTACAGTGGCAGCGTCCATTCAACAAAGAAGGAAAAAGACAACGTGTTGCTCTTATATCACCACGTGTAAAGAATACAGCCCTACTGTGTATGCTGATGTTGATTATCGGCTATTCTTCATACGCAGTGATTGTTATTCGCTCAACAGCCAATCCTCCTATGGACCAGAACTCACCAGAGGACATCTTTACCTTGGGTAGCTATCTGAGCCGTGATCAGTACGGTGACCATCCATTATTCTACGGACAGGCTTACTCAAGTCAGCCTTCTGTTACAGATGATGGTACACATTATAAGTTCGATGAGGGTGCACCTGTCTATGAACGTAAGGAGAAAGCATCTAAAGATGAGAAAGATTCTTATTTCGTTGTACGTCATAAAGCAACACAGGTGTTTGACCAGAATATGTTCTTCCCTCGTATGTATGACCCTAGCCATGCGGCTCAATATGAGCAGTGGATGGGAGGTATTGTCGGACATGACGTTGACGGCGTGAAGATGCCAACACAATTGGAAAACCTAAGGTTCTTCCTCTCTTATCAGTGTAATTTCATGTACTGGCGTTATTTCATGTGGAATTTCGCAGGACGTCAGAACGATATACAAGGTAATGGTGAGCCCGAACATGGCAACTGGATTACTGGTATCTCATTCATTGACAATGCACTCTATGGTAATCAGAACTTAATGCCCGATGAGCTGAAAGCTAATAAGGGTCATAACGTATTCTATTGCTTACCACTGTTACTTGGTCTTATTGGACTTTTTTGGCAGGCGTGGCGTGGCAAACGAGGTATACAGCAGTTCTGGGTGGTATTCTTCCTGTTCTTTATGACAGGTCTTGCTATCGTAATCTATTTGAACCAGACACCAAGTCAGCCACGTGAGCGCGACTATGCCTATGCAGGTTCATTCTATGCCTACGCAATTTGGTGTGGTTTAGGTGTATTGGCACTCTACGATTGGGTACGTAAATTGAAAGTTGCACCGGTATTGTCAGCATTAGTCATCTCACTCGTCTGTCTGCTTGTTCCTATTCAGATGGCATCTCAGACATGGGACGACCATGACCGTTCAGGCCGATACACATGTCGCGACTTTGGTCAGAACTACCTTAACTCACTACAGCAGAAGGGTAATCCAATCATCTTCACAAATGGTGATAATGACACCTTCCCACTATGGTACAACCAAGAGGTTGAAGGAGTACGTACAGATACACGCGTATGTAACCTTTCTTACCTACAGACAGACTGGTATATTGACCAGATGCGACGTCCTGCATATAAATCCCCGAGCGTCCCTATCTCATGGCCACGCCTCGATTATGTAAGTGGTACTAATGAGGCTGTACGAGTTGAACCACAGTATAAGGAACAGATTAAGGAATTCTACAAGCAGGATCCAGTTTCTGCAAAGGCACAATTTGGTGACGACCCATTTGAGTTAAAGAATATCCTCAAATATTGGGTACGCTCAAAGAATGATGAGACCCACTGTATTCCTACCGATACCATTTATATGACTATCGATAAGGAAGCTGTACGTCGAAGTGGTATGATGCTCCCTGGCGATTCAATTCCAGACCGTATGGTCATCTCTCTGGCAGGAAAACAAGCGTTGTATAAGAACGACTTGATGATGCTTGAGATGATAGCTAACTGCAACTGGACACGTCCTCTCTACGTAGCAATCACTGTTGGTTCAGAGAATTTTATGAACTTAGGTGATAACTTTGTTCAAGAAGGTTTGGTCAATCGTATCACACCATTCTCAACAGTACAAAGTCAGGATTCAGAAGGTATCAACATGCGTAACTTCGATACAGAGAAGACATACGATGTAATGATGAACCGCTTTAAGTGGGGTGGCCTTAGCAAGCCAGGACTTTACATCGATGAAACTGTAGCTCGTATGTGCTATACACATCGTCGTGAGATGGCCGACCTTGCACTTCACCTCATTGCAAAGGGTGAGAAGGCTAAAGCATTGAAGGTCTTACAGAAGGTTGAGAAGGAGATACCTACCTATAATGTACCTGTCAGCTATATGAGTGGTTCTGGTGATATGGCACGTGCATACGCATTGTTGGGACAAAAGGCAAAAGCAAGTCAACTCTATGATGCGTTGTGGAAGATTTCTCTTCAGTATGCAAACTACTATATGAATCTTCCTCCTCGTCTTTTCAACATGTCAGAAGGGTCATGTAAGATGCACTTCCAGATAATGATGAATCTTGTCAATGACAATGACCAGACCAATCGTGCATGGGCTGAGAAGCATGCAAATCAGCTTAACAACCTGTTCCAGATCTTCAAAGCAAAAGGTGGGTCATTATAAACTTAGAGAGCAGAAGCTCTCCATTTAAAATAATTATCTAAAAGCCAGAATCTGGTTATCATAACAGATAACCAAACTCTGGCTTTTTGCTTTATATCCTCCTTTAAATCTATGGAAGATAAATAAAGAAAAACCATGTATAAATAACAAACCTCTCCCTAATTAATGGATTTAGAGGAGAACAAAGAGGATTACATTATATGATAATAGAACAACCTGCACGATGGCTACGTATCCTATATCCACATGCACTTTGGCGTATGGACAAGGAGGATCATTCGGTCTATCTGACATTTGATGACGGACCTATACCTGAGGCAACACCTTTTATCCTCGACATACTCGACCAATTCAATGCGAAAGCAATGTTTTTCATGGTTGCTGACAACGTTAGAAAACATCCTGAACTATATGAAGAGGTTATTCGACGAGGTCACAAAGTCGGTAACCATACCTATCATCACCTTGGTTCCTTTAGGCATTGGACATTGACATACGCAGTAGATGTAACGAAGGCAGACGCTTTACTCAATACCCCTTACTTCCGACCACCACATGGATGGCTCCGTCATACAGTTTATTGGTGGGTGAAACAGAATTATCGCGTCGTTATGTGGGATCTTGTAACACGAGATTATTCCAAATGGTTGACGGCTGATGATGTTGTAAAGAATGTAAAAAAATACTCACGAAATGGTTCTATCATTACTTTCCATGATTCTCTTAAAAGTATAGATAAACTTCGTACAGCACTTCCAGAATCGTTGCAATGGTTGAAAGAGCAAGGATATGCGTTTAAGGTATTCCCCGATGATCCCGCTGAGACCTTTTAATAATATATTGTCTTACAACATTACTATTTAAATAAAAGGATAACATTTCATGGTATAACATACCATTCTACATGGAGTATCTCCTCACTAATTCACCTGTATCTGCTAAGAAAAGGTGCAGAAAGAAAATATTAAATTCATTGTATGTCATCAATAGATACTTTCAACACTAACACACATGGAATGGACTCCTCTGTTGTTCAATCATCAGTTATTAAGTCCTTAGCCCACTCGATGGGATTCTTTGCTTGTGGCATAGCAAAGGCAGCACCTGTTGATGAGGTAATTGCACTGAAATATCGACAATGGTTGAAAAAAGGAGAAGAAGCTTCAATGGCCTATATGGCCAACTACTTGGAGAAACGACTTAATCCTTGTCTCCTTGTTCCAGGTGTACGTAGTATCATATCGCTTGCCCTCAACTATGCACCTGCTCAACAGATACCAGAAGGGGAATACCAAATAGCAGCCTATGCACTTGGTCAGGATTACCATGACTTGATGAAACGAAAGATGAGAGAATTAGCAACAAAGATAGCAGAACAGTATCAAATTCCTCAAAATAAAGAAGATGAAAAGCCTACCATACGTTGTTTCTGTGACACAGCTCCTGTCCTTGAACGCTATTGGGCACAGAAAGCAGGACTTGGATGGGTTGGGCGTAATCATCAACTCATTATTCCTCATGCTGGATCTATGTTCTTTTTAGGTGAAATATTCCTCCCATTTGACACCGATAATTATGATGAGCCAATGCCCAATCGGTGTGGCAGATGCCATCGATGCATTGATGCGTGTCCTACCAGAGCCATTATTCCTGATGAGGATTTCCATGCCGAACGCTGCTTATCTTATCAACTAATAGAAAACAGAGGAGAATTATCTGACGAGGCAAAAGCAGCTATGGGTGATACAATCTATGGCTGTGACCGTTGTCAAACAGCATGCCCATGGAATAGATATGCAACACCAAACACGGAACCAACGCTGCAACCAAAGCCCGAACTACTTAGTATGAGTAAAGAAAAGTGGCATAATCTTACCGTTGAGGAGTATCAGCGTTTGTTCAAAGGTTCAGCTGTAAAGCGTGTTAAGTTCGAAGGTCTTAAACGAAATATCACCGTAAAAAAGTTTTAAAGAAACGAGAACACACAATTGTGACTCAGCGTTTATGGTTAGAAGTAACATTTGTTCCTACCTGCAGCATTGGCATTAACTTTGTTGCGTAGGTTTATAAAGAGATAATAACATATTACAAACAAAATAGATAAAAACATGGCTAAAGTAGAAAAAGCAGTTGTATTCAAGTCTAACGAAGTTATAGACTATTCTGAAGGTGGCGTAGTAAGCAAAGAATTGGTACACAGCAATGCGGGTAGTGTAACCTTATTCAGTTTCGATACTGGTCAAGGACTTTCAGAACATACAGCACCATTCGATGCTTTTATTCAAGTTGTCGACGGAAAGATGGAACTGACAGTTGATAAGGTTAAGCATATCATCAAAACGGGCGAAAGTTTCATCATTCCAAGTGGAGCTCCCCACTCTGTAAATGCACCCGAAAAATTTAAGATGATTATTACAATGATTAGAGGATAAGACTGTGGGGTGACGAGTTGATTAATAAAATTGCTCGACAAGATAACAATTTCTTTAATACCTCAATTCCGCAGCATTATTCTTTGCGATCTACTTTTATATATTGACGTGACATTTTGGTTTTTATCCATTGATTTGGGATTTTTCTGGGGTTCTTG
>QWCL01002320.1_pt1 | contig 10381 bp, 9 predicted proteins | sample 1972551 | NCBI WGS metagenome assembly QWCL01 (sample SAMN09866709, study PRJNA288562) | Human oral metagenome isolate term2_saliva, whole genome shotgun sequencing... | isolation source: mouth | host: Homo sapiens | place: USA: California
CTTAATTGATAGATTTCTATTTTATCTTCATAAGTTAATTTCATAAAAAAACACCCCAAAAGTTAGATTTTTCATGTCTAACTTTTGGGGTGCAGTACAGAAACTCTTCGGCTTTTTGTATTATTAGGAAAAAGATTATGATAAAAATATTTTCCTCCATTTTTTGCGTATCTATAAGTGAAGAGATGATTACACAAGTGACAAGTCATTCGTAGTCGCCTTCAAATAACTATAGGAAGTGATAAAAACGAAAGAACGTATCAAAGATGCAAGACCGATGATGGATTTAATGGCAAAGAAAGTTTTCAGTAATCCTGAAATAACAGCACAGTTTATTCGAGATATCCTAGACTTACCTGTCCACCATGTCAAAATAATCGATGGAACTCAAATACATAATCACCAATTCGAAAATATAAAGACCTATGTCACCAGTATCGATGTATTAGTGGAATTAAATGACGGGACTCAAGTGATCATTGAAATCCAAGTAGCCTATCAATTTGACTTTATTAAGCGATTATGGTTATATCTATGTAATCAAGTGACTAAAAATGCAGATGAACATAAAAAAGATGGAGTGGAAACACATAAACTTGCAGAAGAATTGTTACCCGTGTACACCATTGCCATTATGCAAAAAAGATATTTTAATGATGAGGAAATGATTCACGTATACTGTCACAAAGAAAGAAAAAGAAATGATGAATTAAAAGTTCATTTTAAAGGCTTTGAAGAAGAGCAAAACTTATCGTTGATGGCATGTTTAGAATTAGAGAAGTATAATAAAGATAAGATACAAGAATATAACAAAGTTAGATGGATTGAATTTTTTGGAAATCAGCCTTACACACAAACACCTGAAAAAATTTTAGAACAAGCGGACCGAATTGTGAGCCGAGTAGACTGGACAAAGGAGGAAAGAAAAATGTATGGCGAAAGAACACGATATCTCCAAGCCTATTCAAGCTTTTTAGCGACTATAGAAAAGGAAAAGAAAGATGCCATAAATCAGGCTTTGACAGAAGGAATAGCAGAAGGAAAAGCACATGGAATCGAGTACGGAAAGAAAATGATGATTATCAGCTTAATCAAAGATGGACTTCTCTCGAAAGAAGAAGGCGCAAAACGATTAAGTATATCTGTCATTGAATTAGACGAGTATATGAGTGCTGAAGAATAGAGAGATTACTGTGTCTTGAAAGTAGCAATCGATAAAATGCTGAAAAGGAGAAATTCTATGACAAAAGGAATCAATCTAAAGTATATAGACAATACAGGTTTCTTGCATGAATTTATGCAAGAAGAAATTGCAAAAGATCCAAATGCAGAACAATTATATATGGAGGCTCGAGCAGAATTACAAATTGCCTTAATGGTAAAAGAATTAAGAATTAGCAAGAAATTAAGTCAAGCAGATTTGGCTAAAAAATGGGTAAATCTCAATCAACTATCGGACGAATTGAAAATGGATCAGTAAAGCCGACTATTTCCATGCTGCAGCAACCGATACGAGATTAGAAATTTCGTTTGTATAATGAATTAGAACCGATAGATAGCAAGAAGTCGAGGAGGAAATGATCGACTTTTTGTTTGATACAAGCGTAAAGGATTTAAAAAGGGGCTTTATTGTTAGCTATAGATTAGTATGTTATAATAGGATTATCAAGAAGGAAAGGAAGTGTTAATATGGCAACAATGAGTATTACACGTAATATTACAATCTCAAAAGAGGATTTAGAAAAAATTCAATCCTCAGAGCCAACTCCACTTTTGAAGGAAGTTTATATAGCTGTTGAAGCAAAACGTTCTAAAGTGAAACTTCCTGAGAATTGGATAGAAAAGTATGTGAAAAAATGAATATAAAAGCAATTTCTTTATTAGATATTTATCAGTCAATTGAAGAGTTTGTTAAGTCTCAAAATCCAGAACTAATTAGTCCTAAGACTATTCGAAAGAAAGCTAGGGCTATTTTTTGCGAAATTGCCTCTCAAAAAATTTCATTTGGTCAGAATATAGATATGCAGAGTTACTTAGAGTGTGATGCTTTAGTAATGGAATTAAGCAATCGCTCAAAGAATTTTATTGTTGTAAATGCTGATAACTTTGAGGAAACAGAGGAATGGCTAGGATTGATTACTCTAACTTTAAAAGTTTTTGATATATCTGAAATTGATGTTCAAACGAAGAAAGAACTTTTGATGACGGGAAAAAGTGCTAAAAATATTGAACATATTCCAGGAATATTGATAGCACAACTTGGCAAGAATACTCTTTTTGATAATCCAATAAAGGGTAGGGACTTACTAAGACTTGCTCTTGAGATGATTGTGACTGCTCAAAGCTTTATCGGTGGAAAAATGGTATTCTTGGACAGTGTTAATAATCCTAAAATCATAAATTTATATAAATCTTTTGGATTTGTAGAGTATGATTCTCTGATTCAAGATAAAAATCATCCCGAAGTGTTTTATCAGCCGATGGCACTTGATATGACTCGATAAAATAATTTTTTTGATACAGTCTTGTATATTTCACTAAATTATAGTTTTCAAAAGTTTTAATGAAAACAAGAAGTCGAAGGGGAAACTCTTCGACTTTTTGTGTCATTAGAAAAAATGAAAAAGATTCTTCCATAAAAAATATTTTCCTCCATTTTTTGCGTATATATAGTTGAAGAGACAAATAAAGGAGGAATCACTATGAAAATCAAACCAACAAATGACTTACTCTTCAAAAAAATGATGACAACAACAGGAAAGGAATATATTCTGGAAGATTTCATCGAGGCAGTTACGGGAATGAAGCTAACAAATGTTAGACCAACAAATCCGTATCAGATAGAATCTTATCAAAAAGAGATCGAAAATCTGAATCCTATTATGTATAGCACGATTGTTGATGTAGCAGCTACTACAGAAGATGGAATGGAAATTATGATAGAAATGCAACTCTATCAGCATAAAGATTTTTTTGAACGCATCTTTAACTACATGGCAACCACTTATACACAAAACTATAAAGCAGAAAGTGCAAAACCGATTATTTCTATTGTTGTTACCAATTTTACAGTATTCCCAGAATTTCAAGAAGCACGAGTAGAGATTGGATTAACTAACTTAGCTTGTCATAAAGAAATCAGGAATAAAAAACACCAACCTTATTGGAGAATTTATCTAGTAAATTTAACTGATAAAGCTATTCTCGAAGGAGAAAATACAGATTTATCAGAGTGGCGAGACTTTCTAAAAAATGGTACAATTAAACCGAAATCAAGCAGAGGATTAAAGGAAGCACAGAAAATAGTGAACTTCTCAAATCTATCAGGTGAAGAACGGAGGCTTGCAGAATTAATGGAAAAATATGAAGACGTATACTATCAAGTTATGAAACACCAACTTGAAGAAGGGATTGAACAGGGTATTGAAATTGGACGCCAACAAGGTGTAGCTCTCGGAGAACGAAAAGGGCAAGTTATGATCTGTTTCAAAATGAACTTACCAATGGAAGAAATCCAAAAGCATACAGGATTGTCAGTGGAAGAAATTGAAGCGTTTAGAAAAGAAATGGAATAGTAGTGAAATATAGGACAGCTCGTTATTGGGCTGTTCTTTTTTTGTTGTTCAACAAATCCTGTTGGCGAATCAATTTGATCACTAAATTAAATCTTCGATTGTCGACTAATGGAGTTTACACAAAAATTTTAACACCGTTTTTAATTATATTTTATTAGAAACTTATGGTGATATATGTCAATTCAAATTTATTTTTACAGAATGCTCATTTTTTTACATATTATTAGTATTGCATTATACTAAAATAAAAAATTAATAAAAAGAGGTGTGAAAGATTGAGTGTTATTGAATTTTTAAATGGACAATTTTTTGCAGCAATTATTTCTGGAATTGTAGCATTTATTGCTTTATCAACAGTTTATAGACGTTCGTTAGATTTAGAATCAGACTGGAGAAAAACATTGTTTAAAGCAGCTGGTTCAGAAGAAATCACAATGGAACAAGTGCAGTTGCTAAGAACGGCACTAAGGTATGGAAAAGTAGATGATACCAAAGTAAAAATGTATTCGTTTTTTTGGTTTACAAATCTTGTAATAGATTTTTGTGATTATCTGAGAGAAAAGAAAAAGCAATGTAAAAAAGGAGAATATTTATTGGAAGAAGAGGAACAAGAAGTCATTCGTATTTTTATCAGATGTCTATTAAAACATAATTGGGAAGTTAATGAAAACTTGAAAGCAAAACTTTTGAGAAAAAGAATTGATGAAACAAAATATATGAAAGAATCTTATGAAAAAGCTTATGAAGAATATGAAAAAGCTTATGAAAAAAAGGAAAATAAAAAATTTAATTTTAAAAAATATATAGAAAATCAAGGGGAAAATAAGGAGGAAAATGAAATGGGGAAAAAAGAAAAAATTTTGGGTCTAGTAGTTCTATTCATATTATTTGTCTTGCTTTTGCTTAGAGTTCTCTGTGAGTTGTTCAAATGGAACGTAAATATATCAAACGAAACGATGGTATTTGCAATTATTATTGCGTTGATGTTTTTCTTTTTTAAAGAATGACCGTAAAAATTGAAGTTTATTAATTGATTATTAACTGCAGAATGAATCGTAATAAATTGTTATTTTAAGGTTAATTACTAAAGTTAACCATCTGGTATTCTAAATTATACAATAGCTATACCTAAACAAATTAAAATTACAAAAATTTATACTCTAATCTTTTAATTATAGAATAAGGAAAGGTTGAAGATATCTAATAAAGGTGAAATGTAATCTGAAGAAATGGAGAAAGAAATGAATACGAAAGAAAATATCTTAGAAGCATGGATAATGGTGGAACATTTATCAGAAGGTGATATTAGGTTAAAAGATAACAATATACAGATGATTGAGTTCCCAAAAAATAATAATTTCTATTCTCTGTTTTCTGAGGCAATATCAAAGAAGAAGCTGAAGGATTTTCAAAAAGGTGGGGTAGTATTATACCTTGATATTTTTAAATTTGAAGTGATTGTTTCGTTGCTGAGAGAAAAATTTAATCTTCAAAAGTTGGAAGAAGAGGTAAATGTTGGAGATAAATTCTCATTTGCTCTTTATTTTGATAAAAATCTCCAATTAGTTGATAGTATGACTTTTTTTACAGCTAGTAACTATATTTTGAAAAATAAATGTATTCCAAAAGAAAAAGATTTTTTGGAATATGAAGAAGAAAATAAAAATTATATTAAAGACTTGTTTAATTATCCTGGTCATAAAAATTATGCTGATTTCTTTAATGATGCCTTTAGAAAGTTGATGAATAAATATTCACTTAATCTTAGAAATTGTAGAATGAAAGTATTGACTAATTTAGAGGCAGATGCAATAAATTTACATTCTTTTTTTATGAATGATTTAGAAAAGGCGAAAAGTATAACAACTGAAAATCTTGATCAATATTTATTAGGGATAAAAAAAGATAGAATTAATCTTGATAGCAGAAAATATAGGGATTCTTTTAATCCAGATATATTTTGGAATATTTTACAACCTAAAAATTATCCAATAGCTAGATTCCCAAGTAATCCTAACTATGCTCTTTCGTTTATGCAACAAGTCAAAAGATATATTCGCTGAACTTGTTGTAGAACAAGCAAATGAAATTATAGGATTGAAGTCAAAGGAAATTAAAGACAAAGTATCCTGCCTTGAAAACACTGAGATTGGTAAAATGCCAAAATCAATAGCTGATAAAGGTATTCTTGTTGCGAGTTCAAATAATGGAGCAGTTCAGAATATTGTTAATGAGTTACCACTAATAAGTGGAATTGATGAAATGTTTATTGAAGAATTGAGAAATGCAGATTATTTTTGGAATATTTCAAATTCTAATATTTTAGTGGATAAGAATCAGAGTGAAAAAGAAGAAAAGTTCTGGGGATTGTTTTCCTTGGAAGGTGGTAAAAAGGATAATATGAATAATATCCTTACTTCGTTAGAAGAGGTTATCAATGATTTGAAAAATAATTATGTATCTAATACGAATGTCTATAATGACTTTAAAAAACAGTATGACTACCTTCTTAAATTTAAACAAGAAAAACAAATTTTTTGCGAAAAATATCCACTATTAGAAAAGTTGAAAGTGGATTATGATTACTCTGTTTATCATTGTCACCAGCTTAAAGAAGAATTTGAAAACGAGTTAAGAATTATTGAAGGAGAATATATAGAGTATCAACAACAATCAAATATCAGAAAAGTTCAGATTGAAGAAGAAGTTAGGAATACTGATGAAAAAATAATTCATAATTTAACGGAACAGAATCAAATAAATTTATCTATTGATGCGTTAAAACTACAAAAACCATGGTTCTTTTCTGCTAAAAAAATAAAACAAGACTATAAGGAGAGAATGAGAAGTTTCTCAGAAGCACTTATTCAAATTATTGATGAAAATAGAAAATTAAATAAGTATAAACATAATCTTGAAGATGAAATAAACACTATTCTAAAAAAAGAGAAAGAATATGAAAATAAAATTTATCAAAAGAGGAAAGAGAATCAACAAATAGTTGAAAAAGAGTTAGGTAAAATTAAAGAAATAGATGAAAGTATTCACTTGCTGTCTAAAGAGATAAATGCTGCATCAGTAAAAGTGTTGGATATGAATGCAGATTATAATACACTTCAAATGGATAATCCGTGGTTTGATAAAGAATATAGGTGCCTTCAATCAAGATTGTTTATTGCGGCATTAAAACTCAGAAAACAGTTTTTATATGAAAATGTTAAAAGTATACAAGCAGCACAAATCATATGGAATAAACAAAAAGAATACCTTGATAATAAGGAAATGATAGAAGAAGCATGGAATTGGATGAATATGGTAATACCGGTTATTAGTACTACGTTTGCAAGTGTTCATACAATGTGTAAAAATTTAGGCAAAAAAACAATAGGATATTTATTTGTTGATGAAGCTGGTCAAGCATTACCACAATCGAGTGTAGGTGCAATATTTCGAAGTAAGCAAGTAATGGTTGTAGGTGATCCAGCTCAAATAAAACCTGTGCTTACATTAGATTCTGCAATTCTACGTATGTTAGGTAAACATTATGGTGTTTCTAAGGAATATCTATCTGATGAAGCTTCTACTCAAACTTTAGTGGACGATATTAGTAGATATGGTTTTTGTAATGGAGATAAATGGATTGGAATTCCACTTTGGGTACATAGAAGATGTAGAAATCCAATGTTTGATATTTCAAATGCTATATCATATGGTGGAAATATGGTACAAAGTACTGATACTCCAGGTAAAGCATTTTGGTTTGATATATCTGGAAATGCGATAGATAAATATGTTAAAGAACAAGGAGAATTTTTAAGAAATAAAATTTCAGAATTGGTGAAGCAGAATCCAGATATAAATGATAAAACAAAAAAAGATACTATTTATGTTATTACTCCATTTAAAAATGTTGCTTATTGCTTATCACAAGAACTTAAGAAAATCGGATTTACACGATATGATGAAAAAGGGAAAGTTACGAATATTGGTACTGTCCATACTTTCCAAGGGAAAGAAGCACCGATTGTATTTTTTGTTTTAGGATGTGATGGAAGAAGTATAGGAGCTGCTAATTGGGCTGTAGGAATATCTAACCCAAATATTCTAAATGTGGCAGCTACTAGAGCAAAAGAAGAATTTTATATTATTGGTGATAAACGTTTATATCTTAGTATAAAAAGTACTATTATCAATGAAAGTTTTAGGATTCTGGATAGATTTAACTCTAGTAGTAAGTAAATAAATCAAATTGAACAACGAATTCTTAGTATTACCTAAATTAATGATATATGAGATGATATTAGAGGTTAGGTAAAAGTACTATAGTTATTAATTAGAGATAAATGGATATAGAATAAGATAGTAGATAGTTACTTGTAACAAACAGACAAAACATTTGTAAAAAAAACGTAATATAACAATACTTGCACAAATATTATAGAAGTGTTATCATAACCTTGTTTGAAAGAACAATATTATAAATAATGATAACAAACAAAAAGCCAGTCAAGTTGTGAACTTATTACCATCATAACCATTAACCCGAAAAAAGTGAATTATCCTACTTTTTTTAGTAAAATAACTTGACAATGAACTTTCAGTGAGTTAGCATATACTTATAATATAAAAACCAAAAAAAAATAAAGAGAGGTATAATATTATGAAGAAAAAATTATTATTATCAAGTGTTGCAGCTTTAACTTTATTTGCAGCTTATAACGCAGCAAATGCTGAGGAAGTTCAATATGGTAAATTTGGTGAGCCATTATACAGCGAAAAAAAATTACCAGATGCATACACTATCGAAAAAGCTGAAACACCAGCAGATTTAGCAGCAGCAGCAGCTAAATATACAGCACGTCAAGAAAAAGCAGTTGCTTTACGTCAAGCAAATACTAAATTAACAGCTGCAAAAGAAGACGAAGCTAATGCTAGAACTGTTTTTGATAAAGCTCAAAAAGCTTATGACGAAGCAATCCAAAAAGTGACTGATGCGGTAAATACTCAATATGATGCTTCAGTACAAAAAGATAAATTAACTGCTGTTTTAGCAACAGTTGAAACTCGTTTAACACATGACGAAACAGAATTACCAAATAATGAAGCAGCATTGGCAACAGCAAAAGCTCAACAAGATGTTGTTGCAAAAGCATATGCAAAAGCACAAGAAGATGTTTTAAAACATAGAGAAGCTAAACCAGTAGCAGGTGCTCCATTAGATACATTAAAAGAATATGAATTACAACATATTGAGCTTGAACGTGTAGCTGAAAAAGCTAAAGATGCTAAAGTTTTAGCAGACAAAGCAGTTGAAAAACTTGCTAAAGATGTTAAAGACTTAAAAGAATCAATTGCTAATGGCAAAGATAGAAAAGAGTCACTAACTAAAGCTATTGCTCAATTAGCTGTAGTTGTTGGTAATGAAGATGAGTCACAACCAAATACAGGTAAAGTTCGTGGTGTATTAGTTGAAGAATTACAAAAAGAATCAGATTTAAGATTCTACGAATTAGGTCAAGCTTCAGCTCAACGTATCTATTCTACTTCATTTAGAAAAGCAGCTCAAGAAGAATACGATGAAGCATTAAAAGCAGCTCAAGATTTATACAAAGAACAAGGTGTTGAGTTTGTATTAGCAGATGTGTTAGCAGTTGAAAAACCAACTGAAACATATGTAACAAAATTTGGTTGGAACCAAGATAAAGCTGGTAACTGGGTATACTTGAAAGATTCAGAAGGTACTAAAGCTACTGGTTGGGTTAATGAAAATGGCTCTTGGTACTACTTAGGTCAAGATGGCGTTATGAAAAAATGGTGGGTACAAGTAGAAGGAACTTGGTACTACCTAAACGGATCAGGTGCAATGCAAACTGGTTGGTTAAATGATAACGGTACTTGGTACTACTTAGAAGCTTCAGGTGCTTTAAAAGTTAACCAATGGTTTGAAGTTGGTGGAAAATGGTACCACGTTGATGCATCAGGTGCATTATCAGTAAACACAACTGTTGACGGATACAACGTAAACGAAAACGGTGAATGGGTTTAATTTTTAAATAAACTTAATGAAAAGAGAGCGAAAGCTCTCTTTTTTTTGTACATAAAAATAATTGACAATCATTAGTTTTGACCCTATTATTAAATTAGTTAAAAATAAGAATGGAGTGGAAATCATGAGAAGTAAGAAAATTATGTTAACATCTTTAGCAACATTCACGTTAGTTGGAACATTAGCTTTATCACAAACAATATTTGCCGATACAGCATCAAGTACATCAGGTAATTCAACAGCTGCAACATCAGGCACAAATGCAACCACGTCGGGTTCTACTACAGGATCAAATTCGAATACAACAGCTAATGGTTCAAGTGCTTCTGGAACAAGTTCAACAACAGGAAAAGCTTCTAATTCAAGTACAGCAACTACAGATGCTAATAAACCAGAAAAAGTAGTGACTAAAAGCGTTGAATGGAGAATTGAAGAAGGTAAGAAGTATTTAAAAGTTAATGGTGTTAGAGCTTATGGTAGAATTGAAATAGATGGAAATAACTATTTAGTTGATTGGGATGGATCTGTTAAAGTTGGTTTGTTAGAATCAAAAGAAACAAGATACTATTTTGATAAAGAGGGAGTTCAACAATTAGGTTGGCATAAAATCAATGGTAAAGATTACTATCTAACAAAAGATGGAACAAAATATTCAGGAGTTTTCACAGATGGAACTAAGAAATACTATTTAAAAGATGGTATTCAAGAAGTCGGATTGAAAAAAGTTGATGAAAAATGGTATTTCTTTACAGCAGATGGT
>QWCL01000856.1_pt1 | contig 10375 bp, 1 predicted proteins | sample 1972551 | NCBI WGS metagenome assembly QWCL01 (sample SAMN09866709, study PRJNA288562) | Human oral metagenome isolate term2_saliva, whole genome shotgun sequencing... | isolation source: mouth | host: Homo sapiens | place: USA: California
TTATGGGTGAATCCTACCGTTTGAAAGATATATTCAATGAGTAAAATTGTACATTTTTAAATTCCCACTTTTGTACATTTTTAGATTGACGTTTATAGAATAATCGAAATACAAAAAAATATGGCACATTTAACGGAATAAAAGTGAGGAATTACGGATGGTATAAAGTGTTTTCTTGATTAGAAAAAATTCAAAACAAGCTGAAAGTAGACATTATAATAAATAAGTGTTTCTAAATAAAGGACAATATTTTTGTTATTAAGTATAAATGCAGATAGTATATTTGCGATGTATTCGGACATAATATAGAGATATATGAAAATTCACAATTATAGAGAGAAAGGGAAGAATCGATAAGAAGAAAACATAAGAAATTATTCAACTCTAGCACCAGCACCTCAAGAAAAAGTAGCTTGTTAAGAATTACCAAACACAGATACAGGTAATGATTTCGCATTCTTTGGAGCAGCAGTAACTGCAATCCTTTCAGGATTAGGACTAGCGACTTTAACAAAGGAAAAAGAAGACTAAGATAGAGAAATCTAACTCTCTATTGCAGTTGACGATACCCTCGAGGCATCGAGGGTGTTTTTATGTAGAAAATAGGATTAATGCTTGTTTAAATGTTAATTAGTGTAGAATATTTTTGCTTTGAAATATCGTGTACAATTTATACAAAAAATTATAGATTTGTGAATAATATATAAAATATATTGTTAAAATAAATAAAACTTGAAAAAGTTATGTGAATTTGGTAGTTTAATTAAACAAACAAAAAATAGTTTGTCAATGTAAAATTTTATATAAGGGGATATGTAATGGGGAAAAATAATTATCAAAAACCAATGAAGAGATTCCAGCGCTATGGAATTCGTAAGTTTTCACAGGGTGTAGCTAGTGTAATGATTGCTAGTGGAATGTTCTTTTTATCAGGGGGGATGGTTTCGGCTAATGAAATCACTGCTCAAACAGATTCTAGAACTACAGAAGAAAGAGAGCAAAACCCTAAAAAAGTAGAGGAAAAAGCAACAGAAGCTTCTGTAGAAACTAAAAAACAAGAAATTACTTCTTTAGATAAAACTAAATTAGAAAATTATATTAAAGAAATTACTACAAATATCGAATCAGGAAAATATGATTCAAAAACAGAAGAATCTGTAGCAAACTTAAAAGCTGAAGTAGAAGCTGCAAAATCAGTTGTTGTAAATGCGAAAACACAAGAAGAGTTAACAAAAGCTTACAACAAATTAGTAACAACAGCTGCTACTAAATTAGTTAGCAAAAAACAAGTGGAGAAAAAAGAAACTCCAGCAGTGGATACTACAAATGGACAAGCAACTGTAGGTAAAAAAGCAGATAATACAGAACCGGTATCAGCATCAAATTCAATTGCCAATACTGGGAAAAATGATGAACGTAATGGAAAAGAAATTGAAGCAAAAGGTTCTCAATTACGTTCTGCTGATGAAGGTTATACGAGTAATTCAACAGAGTTAAGAAAAGAAAACGGTGAATTTGCTACGGCTACAGGTAAATCATACAAAGTATTAGATGGTAACGATCAATTTAGAGTATACGTTCACGGATACCAATCTGAAAACACAGATGTAAAATCATCTAATAATGGTAGACCAGATGTAGGTGGTCGTACAGATATTCCTTTATCAAAAACTGAAGCTAAAAAAATAGCAGACGAAGCTCTATTATGGAGAGGAAAAGTTCGTGCTAGTGGTAGAAACAATAACAACAATACTTGGGGAGCAGGTGGACCATATGAGTATCTAACAACTGAGATCTATGGGTACACTTACGAACAAGGAACTCACTATGTATATATTACAGATGTAAAAAAACGTTTCAGTTTATCAAAAGAAGCAGAGGCAGCAGGATATTCGATTAAAAAGATTGACCTAAGTAACTTAATTCCAGGTACTGGATATAATGAAAAAACAGATACAGTAGAAGGATATGCAGCATCTAACCTTCAAAATGGTGTTTACGATATGCGTTATATCTTAACAATTGAAAAAGATGGACAAACTCAACAGGTTGCATTCCGTGACTTAACAGCTGGTTGGATCGGATGGCAAGACTCAACAGCTCCATATATTTTAGGAACATCTAAAATGGTTACTATCGGAGATGAAGTAGAGCACGACATTAAATATGCAGATAATGAGACAATGAATAAAGATGAACGTGCAGGATATGCCTATACAAATGATGGTTCTAAAGTATTAGCAGGTTCGAAAACAGCTCCAAATACATCAAAAAAAGCAACATTCACAGCTATTGATGGAACAAAAATAAGTACAATGAGTAATCCTCTAACAGTTAATGCGCACACTGCATTAAACGGTGTTTATACAGGTAAAGACGCGTCGATTACAGACGTAATTCCAGGATTAAATTATAACCCAACAACAGGGAAAATTCATGGAACAGCTTCAGAAGCTGGAATCTACACTGTAGCAGCATTAGGAAAAGACTATAATAATTCTACAAATGCTACGAATATTGACTGGAATATGGACGGACAAGAAGCTCACGAAAATATTACAATTGCAGTAGCTCCAAAAATTACAGTATCTAACGTAGAAGCTTATGCAACAAAAGTTCCTGTATCTATTTCTCAGGGTGCAAACGCGGCTGAAATTACGATGCCAGATGGAACAGTTACTAAATTAGAAGTGAAAAATGGAAATTGGACAGTTGCAGAAGGTACAACTAATACAGCTGTAAATGCAGGTGATGTGCTAGGCGCTGCTTCTACAAGTGCAGCTACGAAGATCAATCTTCCAGTGACTTCAGATGCAACACAATATGTAGGAATTGATAGCATTGCAGCTAAAGCGATGACGGATAAAGTCCGCGCAGATATTCAACGTGAAATTGCAACAGTAAAAGATGCAGCTGGAAAATCTTATACAGCGACATTTAACCGTGCAACAGGTAAATATACACTTGCTAATGAAGATGCGTATGTTTTAAAAGATAATGGAGACGGAACATCAACTCTAACAGAACGTCGTGTATATACAGATATAAAAGGAAATGGAGATGTTGATTTCATCGTTTATGAATTCACACGTACATGGAGTGCAACTTCTTCAGCAGCTGATTTAATCGATAAAGTAGCAGAAATTCGTAAAAAAGGTGAAGTAAAAGCGGTAGGAGATGTAACTCGTACGGTTACACCAGTAGTAAGAGCTCACACAGCTGATAAACAAGGTCTTATTGTTACAGTAACGTATGATTCAGCAACAAAACAATGGACAGCTTCAGATGGTTCAACAGTAACAGCTAAAGAATCTGGAGCTGGTTGGGATATCCAAACAGACTCAGGATTTAAAGGATATGTATCTTACCGTTCAGCAGAGGGAGTAGATTTAGCTTCGATTCAAAATGATAAACCAACTGGAACATCTACAAGTTACGCTGAAACAAAAGATACATCAGTAGATTTATTAAAATCAACAAAAGCAACGGTTGCCTTTGAAGATGTGATTGATGATAAGAGTACAGATGCTCAATCTGAAACAATCACGACAAAATTAACAGTAACAGCTCCAGACGGAACGAAAAAAGAATTTAATGCAGCTCAAGCAGAAGAAACAGCTTATATTCAAGCTCAAAGAACAGCTGCAGAAAAAACTCAAGCAGCAGCTGCAGCAATTGAGAATGCAAAAAATTCAGAAAACGAAGTAGCACGTCTACAAGAACAAGTAGACCGTCAAGAAGCTCTTTTAAAAGATGCTGAAACAGCATTAGCAAACCTAAAATTACGTACAATTTCAGCAACAGCTAAAGATTTAGCAGAGAAGAAAATCCAGGCAATTAAAGAATATAAAGCTTCATTAGACGGAAAATTAGCTGAAGCAAAAACGGCTTTACCTGGATTAACAGCGAAAGTTGCTTCAAGTCGTCAAGAAGCTCTAGAAGCGGAAAAAGCGGTAGAAGCAGCACGTACAGCGTTGAAAACAAAAGCTACTGAAAACTTATCGAATCCAGAAGTTGCGGCATATACATTAGGTCAATATGGATCTTATAAAGTAACTGTAAGAGCAGTTGATTCAAATGGTGTTGTAACGACTCCAACAGTAGGAACTACTGATTCAGGAGAAGTAACAGAAGATGCAGTTGCAGAAACAACTTACTACATTGTAGTATCTAAACCAGAAAAATCAGCAGGTGCACAAGGTAAAGAACAAACGGATACAATGGAAACTGGCTTCAAGGCTGGTTTACCTACAGATGCTAGTGTTGCAGATTATAAACTTGTAGATCCAGTATCAGGTAAGAAAACAGATTCTGTAACGACTGAAGAAGGTACTTATACAATCGATGGAACTACAGGGGCAGTATCGTTCACACCTGCGCCAGATTTCATCGGAACAGCTAAGCCATTAACAGTTGCAGCAAATGTAACATTTAATGGAGAAGATGGACAACCTGTAACTGTTGAATCATCAACGACTTATACACCAACGGTATATGGTGTTAAACCAAAAGATGATGAAACAACTGGAAAACAAGGTCAAGTTCAAACTTCAATTCCAGGAAGCGAACGATTCTCAGCATTAAACACAGGAGCTAATACTCCAGATAATACAAACGTAGACTGGACAACAGCTAAGTATTCATTAGAAGGTGCTAATGAAGAAGGTAAGGTTGTAGTTGAAGGAGAAGGAACATACGCTATTGAGCCAGCAACAGGTGCAGTAACATTCACACCAGAACCGAGCTTCAAAGGACAAGCTAAAGGTGTAGAAGTAAAAGTATCTGTAACAGCAACTGATTCAGAAGGAAACAAAGTTGAAGTTACGTCTAGTGGAGATTACACACCAGAAGTTGAAGCTGTAGAACCAACTGCAGAACCTAAGAAAACAAGTGGAAAACAAGGACAACCTCAAACACAAGATACGACTACAATGTTTAAAGAAGGAGATACTACTGCTCCTATCGAAAAATCTACGATTAAATTAGTAGATCCAACAGGTGCAGAAGTAACGACTCTTCCAGCTACAAAAGATGGAAAAACAGTTGGTACTTACACAATCGATCCAACTACAGGAGTGATTACATTCCAACCGAATAAAGACTTCACTGGAACACCAGAACCAGCGAAAGTAGTAGCGGCAGATAAAAATGGAACAAAAGTTGAAACAACTTATACTCCAACGGTTACTCCAGTAGAACCAGAAGGTCAAGATAAAACAACAACTGGCTACCAAGGTAAAACACAAACAGGAACGGTAACATTTACTGAGGAAGATCCTGAATTCCCAATCGATAATAAAGTACCTGCAACATTTGAAGATGGAACAACTAGAAAAGAAGTTCCAGGAGAAGGAGTCTACACAGTAGCAGCTGATGGAACGGTAACATTTGTACCTGAGAACCAATTTACTGGAACAGCTAAAGGTGTAACGGTAAAACGTGTAGACACAAATGGAACTCCAGCTACAGCGAAATATACACCAATTGTTATACCGGTAGTACCGGAAGGATTTGATAATGTTACAACAGGAGTTCAAGGTGAAACTCAAAACGGTAAACCATACTTCAAACCTGGACGTGAAGATACGCCAATTAATGAAAATGTACCACCGAAATTCATCGTAGATGGACAACCAACAGATGAAACAACAATTCCTGCAAAAACTCCTGGAGGAAAAGAAATTGGAACATATACAATCAATCCACAAACAGGAGTAATTACATTCACACCAACGGATAAAACATATGTAGGACCAGTTCAACCAGCAACGGTTCAACGTCAAGATACGAATGGAACAAAAGTACCTGCGGAATATACTCCAGTAATCGTAGGGGTTAAACCAACGGCTAAACCAGCTACTTCAGAAGATGTACAAGGGGTAGAACAATCGAAAGAAGTAACATTTGCACCAGGTAAGGCGGATGTAAATGGAACAGAAAAATCAGTAGCAATTGATCCTGCTTCATTCAAACTATTAGGTGAAGATGGACAACCAGCAGGCTCAGTACCAGCTAAAAATCCAGCAGGAGATGTTGTCGGTACTTATACACTAAAAGTAGTGGATGGAAAAGCAACGGCGGTATTTACACCAACGAATAAAACTTATGTAGGAGCTGTTCAACCGGTAACGATTCAAGCGGCAGATACTAATGGAACGACAGTAAAAACTACGTATACTCCAAATATCACGCCAATTAAACCAACGGCAACACCAGCTAAAACAACAGATATACAAGGGAAAGCTCAATTTGGAATTCCAACATTTACAGCAGGAGATTCAAGAGTACCGATTGTTGAAACTTCAACGAAATTAATCGATCCAGTTTCTGGTAACCCAGTAGAATCTGTAACAGTAGATGGAGAAGGAACGTATACAATCGAACCAAATGGAAGTATTAAATTCCAACCAGAACCACAATTCACTGGAAAAGCAACAGGTATTGAAGTTCAACGCTTAGATGAAAATGGTACACCTGCTAAGGCTAAGTACACACCAACAGTAACTCCAGTTAAACCAACAGGAGAAGATGTTAAATCTGAAGATATCCAAGGTGCTGAACAAAAAGGAACACCAGTATTCAAACCAGGAAATCCTGAAGTTCCAATTACAATTAATGCTGAACAACCAGCGAAATTAATTGATCTAGATGGTAACCCAGCAGACTCTGTAACAGTACCAGGAGAAGGGACGTATACTGTTAACCCAACTACAGGTGAAGTAACATTTACGCCAAAACCTGAGTTTACAGGAGTTGCGACAGGAGTATCTGTTCAAGTGAAAGATGCGAATGGTACACGAGTAGAAGCAAGGTACACTCCTAAAGTTAAAGGGGTAACACCAACAGCAAAACCAGTGAAATCTAAAGATATTCAAGGTGCGCCTCAAACTGGAAAACCAGAATTTGTTGGAGGAAAAATAACAATCAATGGCGTAGAAAAAACAGTAGAGATTGATGAAAATGCACCAGCGAAATTAATTGATCCGAAAACTGGAAAACCAACAACTGATCCAGTAGTGGTAGAAGGAGAAGGGAAATATACAGTAGCTCCAGACGGAACTGTAACATTCACACCAGAAAAAACATTCACAGGAACAGCAACAGGAGTAACAGTTCAACGTTATGATAAGAACGGTACACCAGCAGAAGCGAAATATACGCCAACTGTGGTAGGGGTATCGCCAGAAGGTGAAGATACAACTTCAGTAGGACCTAAGAACACTCCTCAATCAGGAACACCAACATTTACAGGAGGAACAACAACTGTAAAAGGTGTAGAAAAAACTGTTGAAATTGACAATACAGTCCCAGCTAAATTAGTAGATCCTAAGACAGGAAATTCTGTTGATACAGTTACAGTACCAGGAGAAGGAACATATACAGTGACTCCAGAAGGTGTTGTAACATTCACACCAGAAAAAGACTTTGTAGGAGAAGCGAAAGGTGTAACGGTTAAACGTGTTGATAAAAATGGTTTAGAAGCAACAGCTAACTATACCCCAACAGTATTAGGTGAAACAAAAACTAAAGACGTAACATCAGAAGGAGCTAAAAACCAACCTCAATCAGGAACACCAGTATTCGAAGGTGATGTTGATAAGACTGTACCGCCTACATTTGAAGGTGGAGAAACTACAAAAGTAGTACCAGGAGAAGGTACGTACACAATTACTCCAGAAGGTGAAGTTACATTTACCCCAGAACAAGATTATGTAGGAACTGGTGGAGGAATCGTAGTAGTTCGTAAAGATGCAAATGGTAAAAATATTTATGCGAAATATACACCAACTGTACGTCCAGAAACTGAATTTGTAGACGAAAATGGAAATCCAATTAAAGGCTATCTAAGCGTAGATGGAACAGTCGATAAGAAAGATATTCCTGAGTATCGTTATGTAGAAACAGTAACAGATGGGCATGGAAATACAAGACACATCTATAGACAAGTTGTAACCTTCTTTAAGGATAAAGAAGGAAAAGAAATTCCAAATTATCCTGCAGAAAAAGGAACAACACCGAAGAAAGATAATGTTCCAGAATACAGATTCGTAGAAACAAAGGAACTTCCAAATGGAGATACTGAACACGTATACGAAAAAGTTAAAACTTCATTCAAGGATAAAGAAGGAAAAGAAATTCCAAACTATCCAACAGAAGAAGGAGAACAACCGAAGAAAGATATCCCAGGATACAGATTCGTAACAACGAACAAACTACCAAATGGCGATATCGAACACATCTATGAAAAAGAAATATCACCAACTCCAACACCACAAAAAGAGGAAAAAGTGACTACTTATGTAGATGAAAAAGGAAATCCAATTCGCCCAACGAAAAATGGAGAGCATCCAAGTGAAAATATTCCAGAATTTGAACTTGTGAGAACAGAAAAAGATGTGAAAGGTAATGTACGTCATGTCTACCGTAAAGTGACAACACCAACACCAGAAACATCTATCATCACAACATTTGTGGATGAAAATGGTAAGCAAATTCTTCCAAATGAAAATGGTGAAGTTCCAGCTAAGGATATCCCAGGATATGAATTAGTAAGAACAGAAAAAGATGCGAAAGGTAATGTACGTCATATTTATAAAGTTGCAACTCCAGCACCAGTACCTCAAGAAAAAGTAGCTCGTCAAGAATTACCAAATACAGGTACAGGTCAAGAGTTATCAATCTTTGGAGCAGCAGCAAGTGCAATTCTTGCAGGATTAGGATTAGTCGTTCCAGGTAAGAAAAAAGAAGAGAAAGAAGAATAATCAACCATTAATGATAGATTAAATTCTTTCAAAAGTATTTCACCCCCGTTCGAAAGAGCGGGGGTGTTTTTGTGTTGTGGAGGAAGTAGATGATGTCAGAAAACGTTTTTTAGCTATTTGAAATATAATGAATAAGATAAAGAAAGACTATTATGCTTTATTGATGAAAAATATATGTAAATTTTTTGTGAATTTCAGTGGAATATAATATAATTACTCCATGATTTATATAAAAAAGGAGATGATTAATAGATGGAAAGAAAACAAATATTTTCGATTAAAAAGTTGAAAATTGGAGTAGCCTCTGTTCTTATTGGAACCGGCTGGGTAATTGCAGGGGGGCATAGTGCAGCAACTGTCCATGCTTCAGAAAACACGTTATTAACTGAAAAGAGAAATACGGAAGCTTCTACACTTTCAAGTGAAATAGAAAATAAACTTGAAAAGAAAGAAGAGACTGACGATAGTAAGAAAGATATTAATTCATCAGAATTAGTAGATAAAACTACTATATCAGACAAAAAGAATAAAGAAGAGTTAGTTGTAACTGAAAAGAATGAAATTAATGTAATAAGAGAGAAAGAAAACACTCTTGAAAAGAAAGAAGAAACTAAAAAAGTATCTTCTGAAGAAAGTACAGTTACTGAATTAAATAAAAAGAAAGAGGAAGTAGCTCCTAAACGTAGCAAACGTAGCAAACGTGAATTATCTGACGGGGAAACTACAGATTATAGTGGTGCTAAGATATCTGGACGATTAAATGACGGAAAAACACAATATGCAGTTGGTGACCAAATCTTAGGTTCTTATAATTTAGATATTTCGTCACCAACAAAAATTGAAGAAGGAGGATATATTTTAATTACTGCCTCTGATAATGAACCATTAGATACTTTTGAAATCGGATCAAGTTTAAGATATGAAAAAGTTAATAATAATCAGTATAAATTATATACTGGAGAATTATCAGGTGGAGCATATGCTAATATTAACGTTAGTTATAAATTGAAAAAATTTGAAACAGGTAAAGATTCAAATACAACTATAAAGGCTGAATTATTTGATAAAAATAATACTTTAATTAAATCTACTAATTTTTCTAACACGAATACAACTGGTACGCCATATGTTTCAGTTGATACTAGAAATGGTATTCGTAGACAAACATTATTAGAAACAAATCAACCAGAAACAGAAATTAATGTTTCTAAGAGTAAAGATTTACAATTAAATTTAAAATCTACTAATAAAGAGGCAGCTGCAATTACAAAAATTGATCATGCTGTTGAATTGCCGACAGGTGTTACTATTGCGCAAACTTCCCTAGATGCGGGATGGAGATTAGAAAATGGTGTTGCAAAATATACAAGAGTAGTACCTTCTTCAACAACGATGTTTGCTAGTGGTGAAAATACACAAGATGAACTGTTGTATTTAAATGTAAGTAATGGTGGAACACCAGCAGAATTTTTAACAGGTAAAAAGTTAACATTTAAAGATAATGCAACTTATACGGATAAATCTGGATTTACGAATACAACTTCAGACGATGTTACAGTAACAGTTCGTGCTGTAAATCCTAAAGAATCTATTGGTGGTTCTGGTGAAAATAA